>RCMY010001132.1_pt1 | contig 25334 bp, 20 predicted proteins | sample 2041341 | NCBI WGS metagenome assembly RCMY01 (sample SAMN09708234, study PRJNA481090) | Marine sediment metagenome, whole genome shotgun sequencing project.
TGGGAATTGGCGCAATCTCTAGACCCCGAGCTACAAAAAGGAAATCCTTTTTATCCCAAAAGATTATCACAGTACAGAGCGATATTTATCGGCCATACGCCGGTTTCAAAAACCGGTATCTCCGTACCGAAACAAGCCGCCAATGTGTGGAACATCGACACCGGGGCAGCATTTAAAGGGGCCTTGTCAATACTAGACGTAGATACCAAAGAAGTATGGCAGAGCGACCCGGTGCATACATTATATCCGAACGAGCAAGGAAGAAACTTAAAATAGCCAACTTTTTCGTACCATTTCAGTAAATTATTGGCGAAATTTGTACAAACATATAAAATGAAGAGCCATGGCTGAAAAGAACATACGGTTAGAAGTGATGCAGGCCATTGAGCCTCAGGTCGAAGGATTCATGGATTCTTTTCTGATTCCCATCGAAGATATTTGGCAACCTTCGGATTTCTTGCCCGATTCCGAAAATGACGGTTTTTTGGAATCCGTTCGCGAACTGCGAGGGGAATCGAAAGAACTTGGTTACGATTTTTGGGTGACCATGGTGGCCGATACTATTACCGAAGAGGCGCTACCGACCTATGAATCATGGCTAATGGATGTGGTAGGTATCGACCAACACGGCGATAACAAAACCAACGGCTGGGCAAAATGGGTACGGGCCTGGACTGGGGAAGAAAACCGGCACGGCGACGTGCTCAACAAATACCTCTACCTCTCAGGAAGGGTCAACATGCGTGAGGTCGAAATTACGACGCAGCATTTGATTTCCGATGGTTTCGACATCGGCACCGATAGAGACCCTTACAAAAACTTTGTTTACACTTCTTTTCAAGAGCTGGCGACCAATATTTCACATAAGCGCGTGGGACAAATGGCCAAGAAAAAAGGAAATGTGCTACTTGGAAAGATGTGTACCATCATCGCCGGTGATGAAATGCGGCATCATTTGGCCTACCGCGAATTCGTAAAGACCATCTTGGGAGAAGACCCATCGGGTATGGTACTCGCCTTTGCCGATATGATGAAAAAGAAAATCGTTATGCCCGCCCATTTTCTAAGGGAATCGGGCGGCACTATAGGTACGGCCTTCGAAAACTTCTCGAACTGTGCCCAACGTCTCGGGGTCTATACGGCCCAAGATTACGTGGATATTCTCCGAAAGCTTAACAGTTACTGGGAAATCGACAAGGTGAGAAGCCTTACTGACGAGGCCGAAAAAGCTCGTGAATATCTTGTCACGCTCCCCGAAAGATTAGAGCGCATATCGCAGCGGATGAAATTCCCCGAAGACCAATATCGTTTTAAATGGGTAGAAGCCAATGGACAGATTTAAAACCCAAAACATTAAATTTAAAGCACCAAATTCCAAAAAATAAAATCCGGTCAAGAGATGGACCGAATTTCACATAATTGCAACTTATTTTTTTGGCAAGATTTTAGATTCACAATCAGACTATTTTTGGAATTTTAGCATTTGGAATTTGCCTTCACAGTTTCCCGTGATCATGCTCTTCTTGCCATCTGAAGAGTTCCTTCCACTTACCTGCGTAACACATCTTGGCCTGCATGGGCCATGAGGCTGGATCATGTACTTTGTAGCGCGCCCCGCCGCTGTTCAAGATTTCTTGACAGCTGGCGACCGAGGTTTCCGATAGCGCCTTCCAGGTTTTGATACCCGCGCCATGGAACATTTCGGAGATTTTTGGACCTATACCTTCGATAACTTTCAAGTCATCTTTTTTTATGGCTTTTCCAAAGACAGCCTTCGCAGCGACACCGTCGAACGCGAATGCTGTAGCAGCTGCTGTTGCACTGGTCGACGTAGAGCCTAGCGAAGAAAAGACATTTTCACCATCACTTGGTTTAGCGATGAGTTTGTTGTTACAGGCATCCAGGTCGGACTGTAATCTAGAATTTTTGTCGCGCAATGACTGCAGTTCAGCAGAATTATTAATGGTTTCAACACTGCCCTTTCCCATCAAATAGCCTAGTATACCGCAGATGACTCCTATGAGTATGGGAATCGACCAGTACCAAATGTTCATATTTTCAAAATCCATAATATTCGTATTTGAAGGTTAATTAATTGATCGATGACTTGGTGTTACAAATTACAATGTATTAAAAAAATCGCAAGGAATGTTAAAATTAGTCTACTAAGTGCTAATAATCAATGAGGTTAGCAAACAAGAATTGATTTGCGGGAAGCTAGATATACACTTTTCGGTGCCATTGGTAAAAAAGAGCTTGCTAGATGAACTGCTATTTTAGAGATTGCTAAAGATTTGATGCACTGTGAACTCGTTAAGAATTAGTATAGAACCGAATATCATCCCTCCCGACAAAGTTCCGGCATTGGGATGATTTATAACATAGTTTGGTTTGGGAAACCGCTGACCGTTTGAGCCAGTGATGCCGTAGGGTCATCATGAAGGAGCTAAATGGTCAGCGGAGTCTTTATCTAGAAAGTATTGTCCAACCGATCTCTATATCCGGCCCCAATAGAACTTTGCTACATTTTTTTATATGAGGGTACTACAATTCCAATAACACCAATGTAAGACTATTCCCCAACTATACGTAAAAGATGACCATCCGTACAAAAGGATCGGATGACCTGAAATTATCCTTTTATATTTACACAGAGCTTAGAACCCGTTAATTATGAAAACAGAAATCATCAATATAGTGACTTTCACCTGCATGGTCGTCGTTCTTGGAACACAGGCCCTACTGCGAGGAAGTTGGAGGGTGGTGCAAACAGAACCCGTAGAAAGTGATCTTTATAACAAAAGATAGGAAGGTATTTCATCCTCCCTTGTAAAATAGTTGTTTGAGTTAGTTAGTTTAGTGTTCAATACCCGCTGTATTTTTTGGCTTGCCCATTCGGGGGAAGGGCAAGTAGAAGAAAGACAGCGGGTTTTTTTATCCTACAGATCGAACTTTATTCCCTGCGCGCCTGCAGCCGACGAGGCTCGCCACCGACGAGGCTCGCAACCGACGAGGCTCGCCACCGACGAGGCTCGCAACCGACGAGGGAGGCACGACCGAGAGGATTGCACGACCGAGAGGATTGCGGGATCGAGAGGATTGCGCGACTGAGAGAATTGCACCTTTACAGTTCGAATGTTATTCCTTGTGCGAGCGGCAATTCGGTCGTATAATTAATTGTATTCGTCTGTCGCCGCATATACACTTTCCAAGCATCCGAACCGCTTTCACGACCTCCACCGGTTTCTTTTTCACCGCCAAATGCACCTCCGATTTCAGCGCCGGAGGTTCCGATATTGACGTTGGCAATACCGCAGTCGCTTCCGTTAACAGATAGAAAATGTTCGGCCTCCCGAAGGTTGTTGGTCATAATTGCAGAAGAAAGTCCCTGAACTACACCATTCTGAATATCCATGGCATTTCCAACATCCCCAGCATATTTTAAGAGATAAAGCACGGGGGCAAAGGTTTCATGCTGCACGATTTCGAATCCGGGTTTTGCTTCGGCAATGGCAGGTTTAACATAACAGCCACTTTCATAACCTTCGCCTTCTAAAACTCCGCCGTCAACGATTAGTTGCCCACCCTCTTCGACCACTTTGGTCAATGCCTGCTTATACATTCCTACGGCATCGGTATCGATCAATGGTCCGACGTGGTTGTTCTCGTCCAAAGGATTACCGATGCGTAATTGTTTATAAGCATCAACAACGGCATTTTTCACATTGTCATAAATAGAATCATGGATAATCAGCCTTCGGGTAGAAGTACATCGCTGCCCCGCCGTACCTACGGCACCAAATACGGCTCCGATAACGGTCATCTTGATATCCGCGTCCGGCGTTACGATTATGGCATTGTTACCGCCCAATTCTAAAAGGGATTTTCCCAGACGGGCGGCTACGGCCTGTGCCACGATTTTCCCCATACGGATGGATCCGGTGGCAGATATCAAAGGAATTCGGGAATCGTTGGTCATCATCTCCCCTACTTTGTAATCCCCATTGATCAAACAGGATATACCCTCAGGAAGTCCGTTCGTCCTGAACACCTCGGCAGCAATATTCTGGCACGCTACCCCACATAAGGGTGTTTTTTCGGAAGGCTTCCAAACACAGACATCACCGCAGACCCAAGCCAAGGCCGTATTCCAGGCCCATACGGCCACGGGAAAGTTAAAAGCGGAAATAATGCCGACCACCCCAAGCGGATGATACTGTTCGTACATACGGTGACCGGGGCGCTCGGAGTGCATAGTGAGACCGTGCAACTGCCTTGACAAGCCGACCGCAAAATCACAGATATCAATCATTTCCTGAACTTCTCCCAAGCCTTCTTGATAGGATTTTCCCATTTCGTAGGAAACCAACTTCCCCAAGGGCTCTTTCAGCTCACGAAGTTTGTTGCCGAATTGACGTACGATTTCGCCACGCTGAGGTGCGGGCATATTTCGCCAAGTTTTGAATGCCCCTGTGGCCGTCGCCATCACCTTTTCGTAATCTTTCTTTGAGGTTGTTTTTACTTTGGCGATTAATGCACCGTCTACTGGAGAATGGGAGGCTATAATTTCCCCAGAACCAAAATTTTTAGACCCTGTGGAGGTTCCATCATTGAGTTGATTGACTCCTAATGCTTTTAGAGCCTCGTCGATACCGAATTTCTTGGCGATTTTTGACATTGTATATCCTCTTTAATGTGAATAATTCAATTTTCAACAAAGATAGGTTTTCCGATGTAGCGAAAAAAAGATTGGGCATTTACTCTTTATTCCCAAAAACAAGGTTGAACTGAGTGCCCTGATCGTTCGATTGGTAGGTAAACTTGGCCGAAATCTGTCTGCACAATGCCCTAATAATCTCAAAACCGATGCCCTCGGCATTCTCGATATCAAAATCTTCTGGCAGGCCTTTGCCGTTATCAAGTATCGTCAACGAGACCTGTTGGTCTTGCAAGCGTTCGACCTCGATACGAAGTTCGTTGTACTTTGTGGCATCGGGATAGGCATGTTTTACGGCATTGGTCGTCAATTCAGAAATAATAAGTGCCAAGGGAACGGCCCTATCCAAGTCTATGGATAGGTCGGGACAGTTTATCTTATAAATGAAAGATGACGTGATTTTATTCTCATGTTCCATGAGGTCGTTCAGGTACTCGCATAGGTTTACCGCCTTTGAATCCTTATCCTGATAAATTTTCTGGTGGGTCAACGCAATGGCCAATATTCGGGCCTGGCTGTCTTCCAGCGCCATGATGGCCTCTTGGCTGGTCAGTTTCCGCTTTTGCATGTTCATCAGGCTCGAGGTGATCTGTAAATTGTTCTTGACCCTATGGTGAATTTCGCGCAGAAGGTTTTCCTTTTGTTCGTTCGAAGCTTGCAGTTCTGCCGTTCGCAAACGTACTCTCGCCTCTAACCTTTCGTTGTATCCATCCCTTTTTTTGACGGTATAGGTCAATAATAACGTCGAAATCAACCCTAGCACAAGAACCACATACGATTCGAATACATGAGGGAAGGCCAGATATCGGGGTTTTGGTATAAAACGGATGTCCCATAGGCGATCGGCAGCCTTAAAAGGCCTAGTAATGGAATTTTTAAAAAAATCCGGGGTTTCATCGTTCTCAAAACTAGAATACAAGGTTTCTGTTTCAAAGGTAACATCATCTATGTAGACATCTAAAACAGTGAGTTCTGAAGCTAAGGTGTTACCGATAAAGGTATCCATACGATAAATACCGGCGACAACGCCTTTAACTTCATTCGACTCGGTATCATGTACAGATTTGATGGCCAAGATTCCGGGTACCCCATTGTTGTTCCGTACCAATATTACAGGTCCGGTGAAAGCTATTTTTTCTGAGCGTATCGCATTGTCGATAGCTGACTTTCTCTCTGGGTTGGAATAAAGATCATATCCTAGGGCACTTTTAAGTGGTTCTAAAGGATTAAGTAGTTTTATGGGATAATGCACACCCCTGGCGTCTGACACCACCAGATTATTGCTCGAATCGGTCTTCGTAATGAGGGTATATCTTTGAAGATCCTTTTCAGAGGAATATTCGATTTTCGGAGCCCATTCCATAGCTCCGATACCTTTTAATTTTTCGAGGAAAGGATCAGTAAAACGTTCAAAAATAGATTGGTCAACTTGAGGGGTGCTTTCGAACAAGAACGCCATTGATTCGATAACAAGACTTATCTTGTTCATCTCGTCGGCCAGCTTCAATTCGGCCTTTGCAACGGCATTGTCTACCGTAGCCTTGTCTCTTTCTTGATACGTTTTATTGATGGAATAAAAAATGAATACCGTGATGGCCATGCCGAGAACTGTGACCGCCACATATTTGAATACTTGGAACTTTCCCATAAGTGTTGCAAGTTAGGAAATTGTCCAATATGACAAAGACAGAAAAAGATTATTATAATATAGGGTTTATCCTAATAAAGTATTATTTGGCGTAATGCTTCTACTGCCGCTCAACTATCGGCTATGAAACGCTCATCGACGGGCATTACCGTACCGCAAGTATTACAGGTGCGTAGTTCTTTCGAACCGTAGAAATGTTTGAAGTGCGCTAAAAAATCCTTTTCTATATCGTTTAGTTCGAAATAGGCCTCATAGAGTTTGGTATTGCAATTGTCGCAGAACCATAGCAGTCCGTCATCAACGTTCATATCGGCCCGTTTACGTTCGACCACCAAACCGATGCTACCCTCATGGCGAACGGGCGAATGCGGCACTTTTGCCGGATGTAGGTACATATCGCCGGGGCCGAGCTCAAAAGTCCTTTTGCGACCGTCTTCTTGTATATGGACTTCAATAGTACCTTCCAACTGATAAAAAAGCTCTTCAGTCTCGTTATAGTGATAATCCTTCCGGGCATTCGGGCCGGCAACCACCATTACAATATAATCGCCCGCATCTTTATAGAGATTTTTATTGCCGACGGGCGGTTTAAGCGTGTCGCGGTTTTCGGCGATCCATTTCGTGAGGTTAAAAGGGGGGTTGATCGGCATGTTGGAAAAATGTTTATGAGTTTATAGGTTTAGGAGTTGATCGGGTGAATGGTGACAACACCTGATGGCAAGCCCTAAACTAAATACAGTTCTTCCAAATGTATAAAAATATACGCCTGTCATTTCACAATTCTGGGATTTTGAGAAATTTATTTTCTCTTTCCAAGGCAATATTATCAAGCATAGCCGCTTTTGCCGAGGTTAGCCGAAATATCACTACGAATTCTTCTTTTCGGTATATACCTTACCGATAAAAAATCTGTGTAAAGTAAAGCTTGCCTTCCGCATCTTTTTTGACACTCACAGCGGTATGGGTAAAATTATCTTCCATGGTGCGTTTGTGCTTGGCGCTTTTCAACCATCCTTTAAAAGCTTCCGTGGCGGTCGAATAATCTTTCGCAACGTTCTCCGCCACGAATTCCGCAGCTACCTCAGCAGAAATATTGGAGGCCCTGGCAGTGAAGTTGTCGTGGCTCATAGCCCCTTTGGCAATCATATAATCGGTATGGATATTGGCGTTTTGGTAGGCGACGGAATTAAATTCCAGTCCGTTTTTTCCCATCGAAATCCGATAGTTATTGACGGTATTCAGCAATTCCTGTTCTACTTCTGTTACGTTTTTGCTCTCGACGATATTCAATGGTGCTTCAGGTTCTTTACTGCAAGAGACCCAAGTACATGTGAATACGGAGAGGACAATTAAGTGCATCCTCATTTTCATACAAAGTTCTATTTTGTAAGTAGGCGTGTTCCGTTCGGTAGGAGCGAAGAATGGGGTTCTCCTTTTTTAAAAGTCGATGTGGGGGAAACATCTACAGGGCTAATATTGAAAAAATTCCACGGACTACCCGCTCCTATTGTTTTTTTTCGATGAAATGCCTATTTATGCGATTTTCTGATAACTTTAGTCAGGTAATGATCCCACCCAATCATCGTTCTTATCGGATATTTATGGGAACCTGACGCTTAATTTCCCCGGAAATCGTGTCCGTTTATATTTGAAACTCCGCTATTTTTGTATACTCGTGCCTTCTTGAAATTGGGGAGTTTTGAAGATTTTATTTTTTTCTTTGCCAAGGCAAAATATTTAGGCGTAGCCATAGCTTCGGCTAAAAATTTTAACGCCGGCAAAGGGAAAAAGATAGAGACAAAAAACCGAATTTCTAGAAGGCTGGAGTATAATGAATTCGCTCAATCAGATTTCTACATGAAGACCAAATCATTTTTACGCTCCGTTTTCCTTTTTCTTTTAGCAATAGGATGTACCAGCAAAAAGGAAAGTCATGCCGAGCAGGTTGACAACCTCAACCGGTTTCAGGAATATGTTACACAGGTCACACATGGAATAATCTCCGCACAGAGCGATGTTCGTATTGTATTGAACGAGCCCGTATCCGGATGGGCCAGCGGCGATGAACTGGATTCCGATTTGTTGGATATTTCCCCGAACGTTAAGGGAAAGCTTGTCGCTCTAGACGAACGCACCATCGCTTTCATCCCCGAAAAAGGCCTTGAACAGGATACCGAATACCAATTTTCTTTGAATTTAGAGGATATTATTAAAGACCTTCCCGACGATTTGGAAACCCTCACTTTCAGCATTAAAACCTTAAAACAGCAATTCAACATCTATACGGACGCGCTGCAATCGTATTCCAAGGATAGGCAATATCTAACCGGACAAATACGCCTGGCGGACGAATTTCCGTTGGACATGGCAAAACAACTAGTGACGGCGTCGCACAAAGGGAAATCCATCAACTTGAAATTCGACGATGCAATCAAAAAAGGGACGCAGTTTTCGTTCAAAATCGACAGCATACCACGCTTTGAAGAAGATTCCGAACTGAAAATCTTTTGGAACGGCAGTTCCTTTAACATCGATAGCAAGGGCGAGAACACCATCAAGATACCCGGAAAAAATAATTTCACTGTTTTAAACGCTACGGTCGAAACCAGTGAAAACACGATGATTTTGGTCAATTTTTCAGACCCTATCAAAAAGGGACAGAATTTTAAAGGATTGGTCGTTTTAGAAGGTGATGTCAATCCCAAATATTCGGTGGATGGCAACACTTTGAAAGTCTATCCCTCGAAGGACATCGAAGGCACAATACCTCTTGACGTTTTTGAGGGTATCGAAAGTACCGGTGGGTATAAATTGAAACAAAGGTTTACCGAGCGTATTGCTTTTGAACCTTTGAAACCGCAGGTGCGCTTGCTTTCGAACGGCACCATCCTTCCCTCGTCCAATAATTTAAAAATCAATTTTGAAGCGGTCAACTTAAAATCCGTTGACGTTGCGGTCTATAAAATCTACCAAGATAATATCCTTCAATTTTTACAAGGCAATGACCTAAACGGCGAAGTCAACCTACGTGCGGTGGCGCGACCTATTGCCAGAAAGAAATTAACGCTTCAGAACAGCCTTTCGAACGCGAACGGAAAATGGGCGGCCCATGCCCTCGACCTAAAGGCTTTGATTTCCCCAGAAGTAGGGGCCATCTATCGGGTGGAATTCAATTTCGGTCCCCATGATAGTTCGTTCAAATGCGAGGGCAACAATTTCGAAGAAGAGCCGGCATCCGAAGAAGACTTCGACGAGGCTCAGGAAGACAGCTCTTGGGACGGCATTGAAGACTACTACGACACTTACTATTACGACTATAATTGGAACGAACGGGAGAATCCCTGTGACAAATCCTATTATTACGACAAAAAGATCGGTACCAACGTATTGGCATCCGACATTGGGGTAACGGTCAAAAAAGGCAACAACAACAGCTATTTTTTGGCGGTCAATGATATTTTGAATACCCGGCCCATTGCAGGCGCGAAGGTCACTTTTTACAACTTTCAGCAGCAGGCGATGGGCCATGCCGTGACCGATGCCGATGGCACTTCTTTGTATGACGCCGACAGGCCCGCCTATTTTGCGGTAGCGGAGCATAACGGACAAAAGACCTATGTGAAACTGGGCGATGGCAATGTGCTATCGGTAAGTAAATTCAAAGTCGACGGTGTGGCCTTGCAAAAAGGTCTGAAGGGCTTTATTTTTGGTGAACGAGGGGTTTGGCGGCCGGGAGACCACATCTTCCTTTCGTTTATGTTGAACGACAATGCCAACAAGCTGCCCGCAAACCATCCGGTAAAGCTGGAGCTGATGGATCCCTATAATAAGGTAGTGCATCGGGAAATAAAGACCGGGACACTCCACAATTTCTATTCCTTCGACCTCAAGACCGACGAAAACGCGCCGACCGGAAATTGGTCGGCCAAGGTTTCCGTAGGGGGTGCATCCTTTACAAAAACCCTTAAAATTGAGACCATTAAACCAAATCGTCTCAAGATCAAAACGGAATTCAACGCCGAGTTGTTAGACGGGTCAAAACCCATTACGGGCAACATGGAGGTCAAATGGCTGCACGGTGCCATCGCCAAGAGTTTGAAAGCGGATATTACGGCCAAGTTCAATCCGACTACCACTACATTTGACAAGTTTCCGGATTATATTTTTGACGACCCTACCCGTAGTTTTTCGGTAGAAAATCAGGTAGTTTTCGATGGCGAGGTCGACGCTACGGGCAAGGCCGGTTTCAGCCTGAATCCGCAATTAAAAAGTAGTGCGCCGGGTATGCTACAAGCGGCCTTTATCACCAAAGTCTATGAAAACGGCGGCGATTTTAGTACCGATGTGTTTACGAAACCCTATTCGCCGTATGACACCTACGTTGGGCTAAACGCCCCGATAGGGGATGAGACCCAGGGTTTGCTCTTGACCGATACGCCGTATACTTTCGAGGTGGTCACGGTCGATGAAAACGGTACCCCAAAGGCGGCCAAGAATTTGAACGTGAGCATCCATAAAGTGCAGTGGCGCTGGTGGTGGGATACTTCGGCTGACAATCTCTCCAATTACAGCAGTAGCGCATACTACGAAAAGGTGTTTGAGAAAACAATGAGCACCCACGCTGACGGAAAAGGGAGTTTTAATTTCGAATTGAAATACCCGGAATGGGGGCGCTATTTGGTCCGTGTCGAAGATCCTAACGGAGGGCACGCCACTGGCAAGGCCATCTATATCGATTGGCCAGGATGGGCCGGGAAATCCCGTAAAGGCGACCCCTCTGCGGCCACCATGCTCGTGTTTTCGACGGATAAGAAAACCTACAACGTGGGTGAAACAGCCACGGTTACCTTTCCAAGTTCCGAGGGTGGGCGCGCTTTGGTTACCGTTGAGAACGGCACCGAAGTGCTAGACAATTTATGGGTCGAGACGACTAAGGGCGAGACGAAGTTTCCGTTACCGATGATCCCGATATACACGCCTAACATTTTTATCCATATCTCGTTGTTACAGCCCCATAGCAGTACCTTGAACGATAATCCTATACGATTGTACGGGGTGGTTCCGGTCTCGGTAGAGAATCCCGAGACCAAGATTCAGCCAACGATCGAGATGCCCGAAGTACTACGGCCCGAAGAGACGATTACGGTAAAAGTGGGCGAACAGCACAAGAAAGCGATGACCTATAGTATCGCCATTGTCGATGAAGGTCTTTTGGACCTGACCCGTTTCAAGACCCCTAACCCCTGGGACACGTTTTATGCCCATGAAGCATTAGGCGTCAAGACCTGGGATGTTTACGATGAAGTTATCGGAGCGTTCGGAGGAAAGATCGACCAAGTATTCGCCATCGGAGGTGATGGTGGACTGGCCGGTGCCAAGAACAAAAAGGCCAATCGTTTTGAACCCATGGTCGTGTATTTGGGGCCTTTTAGTTTAAAGGAGGGTGAGAAGAAATCCCATAAAATAAAGATTCCGAAATATGTCGGTTCGGTGCGAACGATGGTCATTGCCGGAAATCCGGAAAAAGAGGCCTATGGCTCGGCTGAAAAGACGACCCCCGTTCGCAAACCCTTGATGATATTGGCCTCTTTGCCACGTAAGATTACACCGGGCGAAAAAGTAACACTGCCTGTGACCGTTTTTGCGATGGAGAAAAAGGTCAAAAAAGTAACCCTAAAATTAAAACAGGATAAATCTTTCAGAATTTCCGGCGATGCTACCCAAACCGTAACATTTAGTCAGCCGGACGAAAAGATGGCCTACTTTGAACTGGAAGTATCCGATTTTATCGGGATAGGAAACGTTATTGTGGAAGCTACCGGTAACGGGGAGACGGCATCCTTCGAGATTCCTATCGATGTGGTCAATCCGAATCCTATTACCTCGGAAACTACCCAGGTGATTTTGGAACCTAATGCATCCCAAGCCATAAATCTAGAAACCTTTGGTATTGCAGGAAGCAATTCCGCACAGATCGAGTTTTCGACTTTGCCCCCGATGAACTTTAACGGGCGCATGGAATATCTGATCCAATATCCGCACGGGTGCGTAGAGCAGATTACCTCGACCGTCTTTCCGCAGTTGTATCTCTCCGATATTTTTGATTTGGACGGTAACCGTAAAAAGAAAATCCAACAGAATGTCCTTCGTGCCGTCAAGACCTTGGGCGGCTATCAGAACGCTACGGGCGGCTTTTCGTACTGGCCGGGACAAAATTACTCCGACGACTGGGGCACCAGCTATGCCGGACATTTTTTGCTGGAAGCCGAAAAGAAAGGCTATGTACTGCCCATCGGCTTCAAGTCGAACTGGACAAAATACCAGCAGAACGTAGCCAAGCAGTGGCGCAACGGCAACGACCGCTCCGATTTGGCGCAGGCCTATCGCCTGTATACCCTGGCCCTTTCCGGAAATGCCGATGTAGCGAGCATGAACCGTTTGCGCGAGACCAGCGGACTTTCCAATGAAGCGAAGTTCCGACTGGCCGCAACCTATGCCTTGATTGGTCAGGCCAACGTCGCCAAGGACATCGTAAGTGCCGCCCGGTTGGATTTTGACGGCGACAAATATTCGTATTACACCTACGGTTCATCCGACCGAAACCGCGCTATGGCCCTTGAGACGTACATCCTATTAAAAGATAAGACCAAGGCGCAAGAACTGGCCAAGACGCTCGCTAAACGTCTGTCAGAAAAAGAGTGGATGAGTACCCAAAGCACCGCCTACAGCCTATTGGCTATGGCGAAGTTCGCAGAAATGGTCGGTGGAAAGGGAATCAACGCCAGTATGACCGTCAACGGCACATCGGAAATTGTGAGTACCGTCAAGACGCTCGCGAATCGTGGGCTGACGATTAAAAATGGTAGTAACTCCCTAAATCTTAAAAATCAAGATGATAATACCTTGTTCGCAAGTATCGTAAACAATGGTATCCTTCCCGTAGGCGAGGAGAAAACGATCCAGAAAAACCTCTCTGCCCAAATTCTCTTCAAAGGCCGCAACGGCTCCCGTCTAGATGTTGCCAAAATGACACAAGGCACCGATTTCGTCGCCGAGGTCACCTTGACCAATACCACCAGCAACGCCCTAAAAGATATGGCACTGACCGAAATCTTCCCCAGCGGTTGGGAAATCGTCAACACCCGCTTCACAGATTTCGGCGACTTCGCCCAAAACGAGGTCACATACACCGACCTCCGCGACGACCGCGCCCATTTCTATTTCGATATGAAAATGAATGAGACCAAAACCTTTAGAATTCTGTTGAACGCTTCCTATTTGGGGCGGTATTATTTGCCCGGCATTCAGGCCGAGGCCATGTACGACCATAAGTATTTGGTTCGGACGAAAGGGCAGTGGGTCGAGGTGGTTCAATAATGAAACCCCCTTAGTTATCGCCATTTTTCCTTATTTTTGAAAGTTATGGAAAAAATGGTTCAAATATCCGACGATTTTATAAACAATAACACCGATTTTCCGGAGCTGATAGCTGCCTTGAAAAAAGGATTTGCCTCTGAGGAAATCTTGGTGCCGATGCGGCATCATCACGATTTTCCGAACCCGGAAATGGGGGCGGACTCCACCCTTTTGTTGATGCCGGCTTGGCATTCGGGGAAAATGTCGGGAGTCAAGATCGCTACGGTCAGTCCGGAGAACGGGCGGTTCGATCTGCCGTCGATCCAAGCGGTCTATGTTTTGATGGATGCCTTGAAAGGAAGCATGAAAGCCATTCTTCAGGCAAAAAGCCTGACCGCCAAACGTACGGCTGCGGCCTCTGCCCTAGCCTCTTCATTTCTATCGCGAACGGATGCCTCTTCGATGCTGATGATTGGTACCGGTGCACTTTCCGCCAATCTAATTCTGGCTCATGCCAGTGTGCGACCTATTAAAAACGTTTATGTCTGGGGGCGAACCCTTGCGAAGGCCCAAGCCATCTGCGACGGATTTGAAGGGGAAGCGTTCGAATGTCACGCTGTCGAAACCATTGCTGAGAAAATCACTGACGTTGACATTATATCCTGTGCCACGCTTTCCAAAACGCCCTTGGTTTTGGGGAAATACCTCAAAAAAGGCCAGCATATTGATTTGGTAGGAGCCTATCGAAAAGATATGCGCGAGGCCGATGACGAAACCTTGACTAAGGCATCCGTTTACATAGATACATTCCAAGGCGGGCTTAAAGAAAGCGGTGATATCGCGATTCCCCTAAAAAGTGGCGTTTTGAAAGAGGAAGATATCAAAGGGGATCTCTTCGGTCTGTGTTCCGACAAGACGAAGGGAAGAAGCCGTCCTGATGAAATCACCTACTTTAAATCCGTCGGGCATGCGCTTGAAGATCTGATGGCGGCATCCTATTATTACGAACAATTTATCGATGGGTAAGGTTTTTCAAAATATAAAGGATAAGACGGATTTCCATCCCCTGAACGACTGGCTGCAGATCAGGACCATCGATATGCACACGGGCGGCGAACCTTTGCGGGTCATTGTCGCTGGTTTTCCCGAACTTAATGGAAATTCCGTTTTGGACTACCGTCGGTATTGCAAGGAAAACTACGACCACCTTCGTACCGCCCTGATGTTCGAACCCCGCGGCCATGCCGATATGTACGGCTGTATTTTGACGCCCCCGAACGATGAAGACGGGGATTTCGGAGTTATATTTCTGCACAACGAAGGCTACAGCACCATGTGCGGCCATGCCATCATCGCCCTTTCGACCTTGGCCGTGGAAATGGGATGGATTGACGTTCATGAAGGCGACAACATCCTAAAAATCGATGCCCCTTGTGGCCGGATTACCGCTTTTGCACATGTAAACCAAGGTAAGACCACAGGCGTCCGTTTTCATTGCGTGCCCAGTTTTGTAGTCGGTCTCGACAGAACGGTTGAGGTCGAAGGCCTTGGTCAAGTGACATATGACCTAGCTTACGGCGGGGCTTTTTATGCCTACGTCGACTTGGAAAAGAACCAATTTGATTTTGATCTATCGCCAAACGCGTATCGCGCCTTGATTTCCTCGGGGATGGATATTAAGCGTGCCGTGATGCATAAGGATAAAGAAATTTTGCATCCTTTTGAGGAAGATCTCAGTTTTCTCTACGGAACAATTTTTATCGGCGATTCAACCACCCCGGAAATCGACAGTAGAAACGTCTGTATTTTCGCTGAGGGAGAGGTTGACCGGTGTCCCACGGGTTCAGGCGTTTCCGGAAGAATGGCCATCCACAGGGCAAGAAAAGAAATCGCAATCGGTGAGATTATGACCATTGAGAGCATCACCGGCTCGGTGTTCAAGGGTTCGGTCGTATCCGAGGAAGATTATGGGCCCTTTAATGCGGTCATCCCCCAAGTAGAAGGTCAAGCCCATATCACAGGGATGCACACTTTCGTGATTGACCCGATCGATTCGATGAAGAACGGGTTTATTATGCGGTGAGATTAAAACAACTTGATTACCCCCTATCTGTAACGAATTAAGCAGGCATTAGTTAAAATCTAAGGTACCAGCAGAGTATCAGATTCTATCAAGGATATCCCCATATCGATTTTAGGGACAATAATTTTAGAATACAGGCCTATTTCATTGAGTGACATTTGTTCTTTTAAGAGTTCAAAGTTCTCGATTTGGTCCACATCCATAGCCGTAGTTCTTGTGTTTGATTCTACAGAATTGCTATTGTTAAACTTAAAAAATAGAACTACAGCTAAAATAATCGAAGCTGCAATAGGTGCATAAATCAAAACCTTTCTGGCTACCGGTCTTTTCATTATATCATTCACCTTGAAAAAGCTGCCTCTAACTTTTTCATTAAATCGTTGGAGATAAGCGGCCATAATATTGCTCTTAATCCATGAGCTCGGATGTATTCCGTCGAAGTCTTTTTCAGATGATGCTTTAGATACTTTAAGAAAAGCGCTAAACCTTTCATATTCCTCCTCGGTCAGACTATCCAAAACAAATTCTTTTTCAGTTTGGGTCAGTCGGTCAAAGCTTTTTTGCCCTAGTAGTTTTTCCAATTCAAGATCCATAATATTTTAATTTTTGGAATCGAAAATCCTTAATTTATGTGATAATGTATTGATGGCATAAAACAAACGCGACTTTACGGTGCCTTCGGGACAACCCATAATTTTACCGATTTCTTGAATCGATAAATGCTGCTGATGCCTTAATATAAAGCTCAGGCTATGCTTTTCATCCATTTTACTTAGTTCTTGGGATAATCTTTTTGAAAATAAATTCAAATCGTGCTTTATTTCAAAACTTAAATCACAGGACGCATGACCTTGTACCTTCTCTTCAAAGTTATCGACTTTAGTATTTCTGACGGCATTTTTTCGATATTCATTCTTACATGAATTGGATGCAATAGTATACATCCAGACCGAGAACTTTCCGCCCTCGTCAAAATAATCAGATTTCTCGATTATCTTTAAAAAAAGGTCCTGTAAAAAATCTTGCGCCTTTTTTTCATCTTGGTACAACCGCTGATAAAAGAAAAAAAGCATCCTTTTGGAATATCTATCATATAATTCCTCAAATGCTTTTTCTTCTCCCTTTTTTACATGGGCCATCAACGCCTCATCGGAAAGCGAGCTAAAATTGGATTTTTTAAAAAGCCCCAACGCAGTTATTTATTTTCCTCAAAATCGGTGTTTGTTGGACTTTCCAACTGATATGCCCTGCCCGTTCCAGTGTTATTTGCATCTTCGGCTAGCACCTCGAATTCAAAATTATCAAGCCAAACGCTTCCCGGACCGTTTAGAAGCACTCCGTACGCAATTAGAACGCTTTCTTGCGGAACATCAAGAATTATCTCATATTTTTTCCAATCTATAGTTCCTTTTATCGGCCGGTCTTGCATATTATCAAAGCTTAATGGCCTATTTTGATTGTCGCCATCGACGCGCATCCACATACCGGACCAATTCTTTACGTTTTCCGATTTTATATAACCGGACAATTTTACTTTTTTACCCAAATATTCTTTTGGAGTAAATTGCTGCATTATCGTGCCAAAACCACTTTTAGTTGCTTTGGTCTCGACCGATTTCAGGTAACCAACATTGCCTTTCCTTTCGGAATCTTTTTTAATTCCTATCTCATATGATTCCGGATTACTGCCAGCTAAAAACCATCCTTTAATATCATCGGATACATTGGTGAACGATAGCAGCGCAATGCCCAGAATCACCGTAAATACCACTCCTATTTTTTTTGATTTGTTTATCATCTTTAGGTTTTTAAAGTTTATATTTCTACTATAGTATACACTTGAATCTTGTTTTGGTTCAATTTATTTTCAACTATAATTCGGTAGAATGAGATTTCTCTTTTTTGGAATTCCAATAGTAACCTTGTAAACAGGGAATACACACGCTTATCGGGCTATTAAAATGAAAAAGTATTCACTAAGAAAATAAGCGCGGAGAAGATTATGAACCCCAAGTTAGATAGCATAGAGGACTAGCATGAATTTCAAAAACATTGAAATCCCCCTACGCCTAGATATGAATGCTTTCCATCTCAATTACAGGATCTTTTAAGACATGGTCAAACACCAGTGCGCCAATCTGCTTAATCGGTTCATAAAGCACGGACTGCTCCATATTTTCATCCTTTACGAGTCCGGCAGAGGAGTTGACCCTGTCAAAAAACACCAATAGCGCTCCGAGTATAACGGCTACTTTGACCGCTCCGAAGATGCCGCCTGCCAATCGGTTCAACCAACCTAGCATGGCAAAACTGGCAATCTTGGTTAGCAACTTGGCTAAAATATTCACGATAATTACTATAAAAATAAATGTTATTACAAAAGCGGTCAGGTTGATGTACCGCTCTTCCCAATCTATATTTTGGGAGAGATGGTCGCCGGCGTAATACGAAAAATGAATGGCACCGTAGATACCAACAATGAGGGCCACTATCGAGGCGAGCTCGATGATAAGTCCGTTTTTAAGACCTTTCCATAAGCCCCATACGAGCAATAATCCCAAAATGATATCCAAGAAGCTCATCGGTGATGCATTTAAACAAAAGTAGCATTTTGATTTGTACCTTTGATAGTTTTTCAGGGCGATTCCGCATAATACCAATCGCATATCGCTTTACGTTTTTTTTCGCAGGGCGTAAGGCATAAGGCGCAAAGCGAACAACAAATGGTACTAAATTCTTCGCCCAAAGCCGAGGGATTTTCCTCCAGAGCAATAATACTATGGCAAGAGACGAACAATTAAAGAAAAACTGGGAAATACTAGTAGAAAAACTTTCTGCCCAGTTTGCCGACGGAGACCCGATGGATCTTGATGCGATCATTTACATAATCGGTGTTCAAGAGCTCGGCCAACACCACAGAAAATTCAAAAAAGACCATAAGCTCGATTTGATGCATATCGCCATCTGTAGGCTATTGGAGCCCTACGGATATTACGAGTTCGAGTTTTTTGATGAAGAGGGATGGCCGCATTATATAACCAAGGAAGAATTGCCCGCGTTGAAGGCCGGGGAGCAGTCGGTCTTGATGAAAGAGGCCATTGTGGGGTATTTCTTGGAGAGGGAGTACATCGTGTAAAATTCCAAATTCCAAGCACCAAATTCCAAAAAAAATGGAAAAGCCGTATTACGCCGTAATCTTCACCTCCACTCGCACCGATGGTGACAATGGCTATGCGGAAATGGCCCAACAAATGGAGGATCTCGCCCAACAACAACCAGGCTATCTGGGCATCGAAAGCGCACGGGAAGACATTGGCATCACTGTTAGCTATTGGGAAAGTCTGGAAGCGATTGCCCACTGGAAATCCAACACAGACCACCGCTTTGCACAACGCAAAGGAAAGACCGATTGGTATAAATGGTATAAGGTTCGGATTTGTCTGGTCGAGCGGGTATATGATTTTAGCAAGGAAAACTCCTTCCAAAAAATGGGATGCCAGTAGACAAAGTCGATGGATTAGGCAAGTGGAAGTGTGCTTCGAATAAAGGAAATTTTCCCGTTCATTGAAACAGATGCTAAAAAACCATTCAAAAAAATTAATTCTACTTGCGATTCTCCTGATCGCCTACTACTTCTGCTTGCCCACAACCCTCTTCAAAGCCCCAACCGCCACGGTAGTCGAAAGCCATCGGGGCACTTTGCTCGGGGCGATGATCGCCGATGATGGGCAATGGCGATTTCCGGTGGTGGACAGTGTTCCGTATAAATTCAAGACCTGTCTGCTGCAGTTCGAGGATGCCTATTTTTATCAACATCCGGGGTTTAACTTGGTTTCGATGGGGAAGGCTGTCGGGGCGAATATTTCGGCGGGAAGTACCGTTCGGGGCGGAAGTACGATCACGCAGCAGGTGATTCGGCTTTCTCGATTCGGGAAAAAGCGTTCCTACCTTGAAAAGGCGATTGAACTGATTTTGGCGACGCGGTTGGAACTGCGGGAATCTAAAGAGGATATCCTTACCCTTTATGCCAGTCATGCCCCGTTCGGCGGGAACGTGGTCGGTCTCGATGTCGCGGCTTGGCGGTATTTCGGACTGCGGCCGTTTCAGTTATCCTGGGCCGAAGCCGCTACTTTGGCGGTTCTGCCGAATGCCCCGAGCTTGATCTATCCGGGGAAAAATCAGGCAAAATTATTGATCAAGCGTAATCGCTTGTTGACAAAATTACTGAAGGAAAGCCTAATCGATAAAACTACTTATGAACTGGCCTTGCTCGAAGAACTTCCGCCAAAGCCCTATCCCTTGCCTAAAATAGCGCCGCATCTGGTACAGTATATGTCCAAAAACCATCGGGGAGCGCGTATTTCAAGTAGCGTTGACGAAAACCTGCAGCGCAATGTCAACGCCATCATCCAAAAACACCATCAAAATTTACGGCAGAACCAAGTGCACAATGCCGCTGCACTGGTCATGGATGTAAAAACCCGAAAAGTGTTATCCTATGTCGGTAATACCCAAACCACAAAGGATCATCAAAAGGATGTCGATATGGTACAGGCGACCCGAAGCACCGGCAGTACCTTAAAACCTTTATTGTATGCCGCTATGTTAGATGCGGGCGAACTGCTACCAGATATGCTCGTACCCGACGTACCGACCCAAATCGCAGGCTATACTCCCGAAAATTTCAACGAGGAGTACAGCGGCGCGGTAGCTGCAAAAAATGCCCTGGCCCGTTCGTTAAACATTCCCGCCGTGCGATTGCTACAACAATATGGACTCGAAAAGTTCCGCGATCAATTGGATGCTTTTCAGTTGAGAGGTGTCGACAGATCCGCCGATCATTATGGACTGACCTTGATCTTGGGCGGCGCGGAAAGCAATCTTTGGGATCTCTGCAAGACTTTTGCGAATCTAGCGTCGACAGTGAACCATTTTAACCAGACTTCTAGCGAATATTTTGAAGAAGAGTTTGCCGAACCCGTGCTAAAAACAAACCAAACGGTCGATTTTGGTGAAATTTCCACCGAAAAGACCCTGTTCGATGCGGGCAGCATTTACCTCACTTTCGAGGCCATGAAGGAGGTAAACCGACCCGAGGGCGATGAATCTTGGCAGTTCTTCGATAGCAGCAAACAGATTGCCTGGAAGACCGGCACCAGTTTCGGCAACAAAGATGCTTGGGCCATCGGCGTCACCACCGACTATGTGGTCGGAATCTGGGTTGGCAATGCCGATGGCGAGGGCCGGCCGAACGTGACGGGAGTTACGAGTGCGGCGCCCATCCTTTTTGATGTTTTCGATGTACTTCCGAGCTCGAAATGGTTCCAAAAGCCCTTGGACGAGTTTATCGATATCATAGTCTGCGCGGAAAGTGGTTATTTGGCTACGGATGCTTGTCCTCCCAAAACAACATCCATCCCAAATAAAAAGAATTACGTCAAGGCCTGTAATTTCCATCATGTAATTCAACTAGATACGAACAGTCAATTCCGCGTGAATTCTTCCTGTACCGATCTGTCGGAAACCATTGCGCAATCTTGGTTTACGTTGCCACCACTAATGGAGTTTTATTACAAGCGCACCCATCCGACCTATAAAGTGCTTCCTTCTTTTCGCAAAGATTGCCAAAGTAAGAACACACCTCTGATGGCCTTTATCTATCCAACAAATGGAAGCCGTATCGGGCTGACCAAGAATTTCAACGGCCAAATAAATGAAGTGGTGCTCAAACTGGCCCATACCCAACCCGAGACTGAAGTATACTGGTATCTTGACGAGACTTTTCTAAAACAGACCCGGAATTTTCATGAAATCGGAATAAGCCCATCCGAAGGAAAACATAAAATTACCGCTATCGACGTCTTAGGAAATGAAGTTGCCGTTACGATTACGATTGAGTAATACCGCTACTTTGAATTAGAGAGTTAAAGTCCTACATTTAACGAGAAGTGAGAAAAGGTATCTAGAAAACTATTAGCATTTCAATGAACCGTCTTGAATTTAAAACTGGCATTGTTTAAAATGAGCAAAATTTAAAGCTGGTATATGTAAAGGAGACTCAAAAAATCGTAAACAGGCTATTCATGGATTACACGAAAGTTAGGGGCGAAATAAAACCAGGACATGGAGTTGCTTCGGGAAAACGGAAGGATAAGAGATATCCAGAAGGAACCCTAAAACAACAATTTAACCATTTTTTAGAACGAGGTCTAGACCTAAGCAACTATTTCATGGGAACCATCAATTTGGATATTTCACCGAATAGCTATAAAATAAAGGCCCCAAAATATTTTTTTAAGAACATCGATTGGTCGGATCATATACCTCCCGAGAATTTTTATTTTTTCGACGTCTCATTGTATTCTGAGGGTCAAACCTATGAAGGATTGATTTATATGCCAGACCCGGAAACCAAAGAAGACCATGTTCAAAAACCGACTATCCTTGAATTGATACTACCAAAAATAAATGGTCTGGATTATGGTCATTTCATTGATATAGGGATTAAAAAAGATCAACTTCACATAAACACAAATTGACCGCGGGGACGTGAACTGAATGACCGGCCGCAACCATTCAAATCGGAACGTACAGAAACTCGAATTTTAGCCTTAGTTTTATGAAGCATTAATTCAAATCAAAAAAACAGTAACATAATGAATTACATTATCTCCCTAGACCAAGGTACCACCAGCTCCCGCGCCCTGCTGGTCGACGAAAATGGAAAAATCAAGGGCATGGTGCAAAAGGAATTCAAGCAAATTTTCCCAAAATCGGGATGGGTAGAGCATGACCCGAAGGAAATCTTGGCATCGCAATTGGGTGTACTCGATAAACTGCTCAAAAAGGAAAAGGTCAAGGCATCGGACATCAAGGCCATCGGCATTACCAACCAACGGGAGACTACCGTGGTCTGGGACAAAAAAACCGGTGAGCCCATTTATAACGCCATCGTTTGGCAGGATATCCGCACCGCTGATATCTGTGAAAATTTAAAGAAAAGCGGATTGACCGAACACGTGCGGCAAACAACGGGATTGGTCATCGACTCCTATTTCGCGGGCACGAAAGTCAAATGGATCTTGGACAATGTGGACGGCGCGCGAAAAAAAGCGGAAAACGGGGATTTACTAATGGGCACTATCGACACCTGGCTCGTATGGAACATGACCAATAAGAAAAATCATGTTACCGATTATACCAATGCCAGTCGAACAATGGTCTACGACATTGTAAACCTGAAATGGGACGACAAACTGCTCAAGGCACTCGGCATACCGAAACTGATGCTTCCGGAAGTAAAACCTTCGGCGCACCATTTTGGGGATTACGATTTGGATGGCACAAAAGTTCCGATTGCCGGAATTGCCGGCGACCAGCAGGCGGCGCTATTCGGACAGGCCTGTTTTAAAAAAGGGACGGCCAAGAACACCTATGGAACCGGATGTTTTATGCTGATGAACACGGGCACAGCGCCCCAATTCTCCAAAAATGGACTGCTGACCACTATCGCCTACGGCCTCGACGGGAAAGTCTACTATGCCCTTGAAGGCAGTATTTTCATCGCTGGGGCGGCCGTACAATGGCTGCGTGACGGACTGGAACTCATAGAGAATGCCAAGGATACCGAGGCGCTGGCCGATTCGGTGGAAGGCGAGAATCCCGTTTATGTAGTGCCTGCCTTTGCTGGCCTAGGCGCTCCGTATTGGGACATGTACGCCCGCGGTGCAGTATTCGGTCTTACCCGCGATACCGGTAAGGCACATTTGGTTAAGGCCACTCTCGAATCACTTGCCTATCAAACGAAAGATATTCTAAAGGCCATGGAAAACGATTCTGGCATTCAGCTCAAAAATCTGCGTGTAGATGGCGGAGCCAGTGCCAACAACCATTTGATGCAGTTTCAAGCGGATATTTTGGATTCGGAAGTCCACCGACCGGAAGTCATCGAATCCACAGCTATGGGTGCGGCGTTTTTAGCGGGCATTCAGGTAGGATTGTGGAAACAGGAAGACGTCGATCAAAATCGTCCTATGGACCGTATTTTCAAACCGACCTTCGACCGGGTAAAACGGAAGCGCCTCTACAAGAAATGGCTGAAGGCCGTGGAACGTACCAAAGGTTGGGAAGATCAGTGAAATTCTACATCAACGTATCCTATTAATATGTATACCATCAATAAATAATGCTAAAACGACCCACTTTTTAAGTAGGTTAAACTATTTTAAAAATTATGTACGGAAAAATTAAGGAACATCTACAGAAAGAACTGGACCAGATCAAAGAAGACGGTCTCTTTAAAAAGGAACGCATCATCACCTCGCCTCAAAATGCGGTCATTAAAATCTCTACGGGTGAGGAAGTCATTAATTTTTGTGCGAATAATTATTTGGGACTATCATCGCATCCGGAAGTCATTCAAGCGGCTAAGGATACCATGGATACCCACGGCTTCGGCATGTCTTCGGTACGCTTTATCTGTGGTACGCAGGACATCCATAAAGAACTGGAAAAAAAGATTGCCGATTTCTATGGTACGGAAGATACCATACTATACGCCGCCGCGTTCGATGCCAATGGCGGAGTCTTCGAGCCCTTACTCACAAAAGAGGATGCGATCATATCGGATTCGCTGAACCACGCCTCCATTATAGACGGTGTTCGACTATGCAAGGCCATGCGCTATCGGTACGCCAACAGTGATATGGGCAATCTCGAAAAACAATTGAAACAAGCCGATGATGATAACGCCCGATTTAAAATAATCGTTACCGACGGTGTTTTCTCCATGGATGGCCTCGTAGCCCCTTTGGACAAAATCTGCGACTTGGCCGAGAAATATGATGCCATGGTTTTAATTGACGACTGCCACGCCACCGGCTTTATCGGAGAGACCGGGCGGGGTACCTTGGAGGAAAAAGGCGTAATGGACCGTATTGATATCATTACTGGCACCCTTGGAAAGGCGATGGGCGGTGCCATGGGCGGATATACCACAGGCAAAAAGGAAATTATAGAAATACTTCGCCAGCGCTCGCGACCCTATCTCTTTTCGAATTCCTTGGCCCCAGCTATTGTTGGAGCATCTATCAAAGTATTCGAGCTATTGGAAAAGGATACTTCGTTGCGCGATAAACTTCATGAAAACACAGTTTATTTCAAAAAAGGCCTAAAAGAGGCCGGTTTCGATATTATAGATGGCGAATCGGCCATTGTACCCGTGATGCTCTATGATGCTAAACTCGCGCAGGAAATGGCAAGCCGACTGTTGGACAAGGGAATCTATGTGATCGGATTTTTCTATCCAGTTGTTCCAAAAGATAAGGCTCGCATACGCGTGCAACTGTCCGCAGCACATGATATAGCACATATAAATAAGGCCATTGAAGCCTTTACAGCCGTTGGAAAAGCACTGAAAATCGTTTAACTGTATTCTTTTTTCCATTAAAGGCGTTAAAAAAATTAAAGATTGATTTTGTTAATAATGTTTAACAACTTACATTTGCAGCTAATAAACACTTAAACTTAAA
>RCMY010003040.1_pt1 | contig 25322 bp, 15 predicted proteins | sample 2041341 | NCBI WGS metagenome assembly RCMY01 (sample SAMN09708234, study PRJNA481090) | Marine sediment metagenome, whole genome shotgun sequencing project.
CTCATCGACTGCAACAGCTTTTATGCCAACTGTGAAAAGCTCTTTCGTCCTGATCTCAAGGACAAGCCTGTGGTCGTGCTCTCTAACAATGATGGCTGCGTCGTTGCTCGCTCAAGTGAAGCAAAGCTGTTCGGTATCAAGATGGGCGTGCCTTATTTTCAAGTCAAAGAATTCTGCATGCAGAACAACGTCACTGTCTTTAGCTCAAACTACACCCTCTATGCCGATATCTCCCAGCGTGTCATGACCACCTTTGAGACCCTCTGTCCAACGGTTGAAGTGTATTCCATTGATGAAGCCTTTTTATTCCTAGCTGATTATCCTGTTGCCATGCAAGATTTAAGTGCTTACGGACATAAGCTAAAAGCCATTGTTGAGATGCACACCGGTATTCCAGTCGGTGTCGGTATTGGCACTACCAAGACCATGGCAAAGCTTGCCAATCATGCGGCTAAGAAATATCCAGCAACCAAAGGGGTTTGTGTCTTAGAGAATATCAGATGGATACGCCGCATCATGCAGATAACCGATGTCGGTGAGCTATAGGGTGTGGGTCGTCGTTATAAGCTCAGACTTAACGAGATGGGTATTCATACGGTCTATCAGCTTGCCATCTGCGAGCCTGGCAAAATCCGTCAGCACTTTGGCGTGGTGCTCGAGCGCACCTGCTTAGAGCTTAACGGTAAGTCATGCATAGGCATTGAGAGTATAGCGCCTAAGAAACAAATCATCTCCTCACGTTCATTCTCCAAGCGTATTACAGATCAGCAAGCACTCAGTGAGTCTATCTGTGGTCATGTGGCAAAAGCTGCTAGTAAACTGCGACAGCAAGATAGCGTTTGTAGTTATATCAGTGTCTTTGCTAAGAACAGCCCATTCAGTAAAAATGAGCATTACGTTTCTATCTCTGGGGATTATCAGTTTATCATCCCAACTGCAGACACCAGAGTAATGGTGACGGCTGCCAGACAAGTGCTAAAAATGATCTATAAAAAGAAAGTGAGCTACGCTAAGGCAGGTGTGATGCTACTTGGTATCTGTCAGCATGATGAGGTGCAGCTCGATTTGTTTGCAGAGGATCAGAGCAACCAAAATGATAGCGGTCAGGATGAAAGAGCTAAAAAAAACACTGAGAAAAGAGGTGAGGTCACTGCCATCATGGATGAGCTCAATAAAAAATATGGACAAAACAGCAATCAACAAGCAGCGGTGTTTATCGCCAGTGAAGGCATTAAAGACAAACAGTCATGGCAGATGAGCCGTAACATGCTATCGCCTTGCTATACCACCAATATCAATCAGTTGCCAAAGGTACATTAGATGACCGTCAAAATAATCGGTAAGCTCACAAATGAGGGTGAAACGGTATTGCTGTCTTTATACAGCGATAAAGTTAAAGCGGGCTTTCCAAGTCCAGCAACTGACTATGTGCAAAACCGTATCGATCTAAATACGCTACTCATACGCCATCCGGCATCGACTTATCTCGTCGAGGTGGAAGGTGACAGTATGGTAAATATCGGCATCTATCCAAATGACATTCTAATCGTTGATCGCTCACTGACCGCTTGTCAAAAAGATATTGTGATTGCGCTAATAGATGACGGATTCACGGCTAAGCAGCTAATATTGGGTGAGAACATTATACTGCGTGCGCACAATGAGGACTATGCAGATATCGTGGTTAAGGGGTCGCTTGAGCTGTTCGGAGTGGTGGCAAGTAGTATTAGAAGGTTTAAGCGGTGAGGGTAGGATAATAAGTACGGAGTGAATGAGCGGACATGGGGAGAGAATGAAGCAACCTCTTATCCATTTACGATGCTTGAAGATGAAATTGCGTGTGCCTTGAATCCCGCTTATGTTCGTGAGGTGTACTTCCATCCTAAAGGCTATACAGATGAGTCTTATGTTGGCATACTTCTTAATAAATCAGCGATAGATGGCATGAAGCTAGGTCGTTTGACTTCAAATGTACCTTATAGTGTCAAGGAAGGGGCGGATCTTAGTGAGACCGTACAAATTGGGCTGAGGGTTTGTAATGAACAGGAAGATGGATTTTTAAATAGCTGATTTAATACTCTCAAAACCTCGATTGTTCTTATAACTCTAAACTATGTTTCATTATATTAGAGAGTTTTAGAGCTGTTAATATTGTTGATTACGACTCAAGGCTTAATCTAATGCATTTAATAGATACTTATTTAGAGGTTAGTAGGAATGGATGTAAATATGATAAAAGAAAAGTTGAGCGACTTCTCTAAAGCAAGAGATTGGGATAGATTTCATTCGCCTAAGAATATCTCAATGGCGATGTCAGTAGAGGTTTCTGAACTAGTTGAGATATTCCAGTGGCTCAGTGAAGATGAGTCACGTAATTTAGATAGTGATCAAATTCGATGCGTAAAGGAAGAGGTGGCTGATATCACTATATATATACTTAAAATGTGCATGAAGCTGGATATAGACTTGGGAGATGCTATTTTAAGCAAAATACAGCTGAATGAAAAAAAGCATCCCCCCTTAAGTGATAAAAAAGAGCGAGCTGAGTAGATGTTTGACCATTCTATTAAAGATTTCCCATTTTCTATTAAAGACTTTCCTTTTGACCACAGCGCTGCCAATTCCATAAAAAAAGAAGCACCAGTCAGCTACGACTATCCTGTGGTTTATATCATCTACAGCAAAAAAGCTAAAAAAGCTTATGTAGGTGAGACGACTAATATTACGAGTCGAATTAGTCAGCATTTAGCGAATGAAGAAAAAAGAGAGCTGCAGAATATTAGGGTGGTGTTTAGTGGTTATTTTAATAAGTCTACCGTATTAGATATTGAGTCCAATCTTATACAGTATATGCAAGCAGATAAGCAGTTCAAACTACTAAACGGCAATGCTGGCATCTCTAACCATAAGTACTACCAAAAGCATTTATATCATGAGACCTTCAAAGATATCTGGGATGAACTGAAAAGCGAAAGAATGGTAAAGAATGACTTACTGGATATTCAAAACTCTGATTTGTTTAAGTTTTCTCCATACAAGTCTCTTTCTGAAGACCAAATGAATGCTATAGAGCAGTATCTGCATATACTAGGGAAAAAAGATGTTCCTAAAAGTACTGTCTTTGTCCAGGGTAGTGCCGGTACTGGAAAGACAATACTGGCTGTTTATCTTATAAAGCTGTTGTTATCACAAGTTAGCGCAGATGACTTATCAGAATATGCTAACAATAAGCATTTGATCGACTTAGTAGATAAGGTGAAGAGTAAGATTGAAATGAATGATGCTTCAAAGATAGATATGAAGATAGCCCTAGTCGTACCTATGACATCTCTTAGAGATACTTTAAAAAAAGTTTTTAGAAGCATACATGGCTTATCAGCTAATATGGTTATTGGCCCTAACGAAGCAGCAAAAAGCCACTTTGATTTGCTAATTGTTGATGAGGCACATCGGTTAAGAAGAAGGAAGAATATCTCTGGTTACGGTGCTTTTGATCAAACCTGTAGGGATCTCAAACTGGATATCAATAGCAAAAACAGTGATGAGCTTGAGTGGATAATGCGTTCAAGCGACAATCAATTATTCTTTTATGATGAGCATCAATCTGTTAGACCTTCTGATGTTGAAAAGCATCGCTTTGCATCGGTAAAAAGTACTTCTACCATCCTTGAGCTTAAGTCGCAAATGAGGGTAGCAGGTGGGGATGATTACATTGATTTTATTGACCGCTTATTAAAAGTAGATCAAAAATTGCAGCCTTGGAGGTCGAGTAATTATGACTTAAAAGTTTTTGCATATATGCCGGACTTTATTAATGCGCTTGAGATCAAGGAAAGTAAGTTTGGTTTATGTAGGGTCATTTCGGGCTACTCATGGGAATGGGTTTCTAGAAATGGTCCTGAGCCTGATACTGAAATTGATGGTGTAGAGTTATTTTGGAATAGAACTAATAAAGACTGGGTTAACTCAACGATAGATATGACTGAAATGGGCTGCATTCATACCACTCAAGGCTATGATCTTAATTACGCAGGAATAATATTTGGAAGTGATATTATCTATAATAAAGAGCTTCGAAAAATCGAAGTCATCAAAGGTAATTATTACGATAGAAATGGTAGAGTAGGGATTACGGATGATCAGCTGCATGATTATATTATTAATATCTATAAGACCATTATGTATAGAGGGATAAAGGGGACATATATTTACTGCTACGATGAAAACCTTCGGGAATACTTTCGGAGATTTATTGATTAGCGTTGGAGTTATATATTTACAATTTTTATGTGAATGTGTTCTTGATATAGAAGACCGGCCTGTCGCGCCGGGGGTCGTGGGTTCAACTCCCATCCGCTGCGCCATATTTAAAACGAATTTAGACTCTCGAGTTTGAGCCAGTTTCGCCTCAAGTATTAGTTTGACCTATATGCTATCAATCCCGTAGATATTAACTTGGGAGGTTATGATTATGCAGCCTGATGATAATAGTAAAACGGTATCTGTCTTAGTATTTGATAGCCCAAACCGTTTTGAATTCTAGTCTGGTTGCAACCTAGTTCAATATATTTAGTAATATCGCTTATGCTCCTGCTCAAGATTTTATGAGACTCGCTACTATTTTTTTAGTATATAAAGTAGCTTATTTAGAGCTATAGGGTAATATTAGCCCAGGTTCTAGGAAAAAAATAGACAACCATTTGTTAGGCATGTTTATAAGAATGTTAGCATGTATAAATTATTTTGATAATAAATATGAATTTTATGGAATTTTGAAAAATGCCAATTGTAGACTTAGTATTAAATTATCGATTTTTAATTGGCTATCTGGGTGAAAAGAGTCAATTTGATTGGTGGGGAAGTAATTTTCTCGGTGCATCTAGCCCAGCTTTCCTTATGTATCCCTATCCTAGAACAATGCTGTTAGCGCAATATCATGGAGTGTGTGAGGCAGCATTGATAGTACATGATGAATATATCGGTGTAGGTGAAAATTATCATCTATACAGACTGCCAGACTCACTTGAAAGAGAGGTTTCCAAAGCAGTACAAAATATCGATATGACAGAAGGTCTGAGAAATAAAGATAGTGCTTTTAAAGCGTTAGAGCAGCTGGTTTATAGTAAAGAGACAAAGTCTGAAGGGCCTGTCAATATAGGGATATTTAATGATGCGAGCTTAGAGGTCATGCTGAAAGTAGCAGCGAGTCATTATCTTAATGCTTTTAAAGAAGGCTATAAAAGCTTTCCTTATATGAAGGAAGCGTAATGAGTTTAGGTATTTCTCAAAATCAGTTTTATACTACGCAATTGGGAGCTGGCCTGGGTCTCGTTAATGAAACTAAGCTTCTATTGGAGATATACCAATATGGTATGACAGTTTCTGAGTTGTATGAAGAAGCCCTAAGTTCCGGTTTGTTTCCAATGGTCACGGCACGTAGACTACGTAATATTATTGCTGAGTGTTTCTCACCTCGATACATTAAAACTAATGTAGCTGTTCATTTAAAAAAACTGGCTCCAGTTATATCATCACAAGATATTAATCAGCTATTTTTGATACATACTGCACAAGCCAATAAAGTCCTACAGGATTTTATTATAGAAGTGTATTGGAACCGTTACTCAGGTGGTCACGATACAATAACTACTGAACATGCTCGGAATTTTATGACCCATGCTATAGATGAAGGGAAAACGCAAAAACCATGGGCAGACTCAGTTATTAAGCGTGTATCTTCTTATCTTATTGGTTGCTGTGCTGACTATAATCTATTGTCGTCAGGTAGATCCCTTACGCGAAACATTCAACCTATCCGTATTCATTTAAAAACCTCTTTATATTTAGCTCACTTTCTACATTTTAACGGTCTAGGTGATAACGCGATCATTAGTCATGAGTCCTGGAAGCTTTTTGGTATGGAGCCTAACGAAGTACGTGATGAGTTAAGAATACTAGCAAAAAATAACTGGTTAATTGTGCAGTCAGCAGGTGATGTGACTCGCATCAGTTGGCAGTTTAAAAAAATGGAGGAGGTGATAGATGTCATCGCTCAATACTGATTTTAATGAGTTAATGGAGCGAGTGAGAGCAGGCCGAGAGTTCGGTCATGCCAGCTTTGAGCCTATCTTCTATTTAATCTTTGATCCAAAAAAAATATTGAAAATAAAGCGTCAGCTTCCTGCATGGGCAGCAAAACTTCGAAATGAAGGTTGGGACGTGCATATTTTCTCTATGGCTAAAGCCGTACAAGAAGTCTTTGATGAAATGCCTGTTTTTATTAAGAAAACCTGGGAAAGGCAAGATTCAGCAGCTATTAAAAATAGAGATTCAGCAGAAAATTTAGGTTTGCAGTGGCAAAAAACCAATAAATCATTAGCAGAAGCACTTACCAAAAAAAACGCATTACAAAATAAGCTTGAAGCTAAGTTATCCGATCTTGAAGGTAAACCGAACTCAATTTTATTAGTGTCAGATATTGAAGCCCTTCATCCTTATCTCCGTATAGGGTCTATGGAAAGCCAACTTCAAGGTAAGTTTCATGTACCTACTATCTTTTTTTATCCAGGTATGAGGACAGGTAAAACCCAACTTAAATTTCTAGGGTTTTATCCGGAAGATGGTAACTACCGTTCAGTACATGTCGGCGGCTGATAATCTGAATTAATTAATTAATGAGATTTACTTAGGGATATATAATGGAAATTAAAAGTTTATTTGATAATAATAAAGATATTTATCGCACTATAGAAAAGGTCATTACTTATGGAGTATCTCAAGAAGAGCGTTTAAAAGCTGAGATATCTGAGTATGTTGTCACTGAGAGCATCGAAGAGCAATTTGAAAAACTACTTAGTAAAATGCAAGCAGCTATGGAAGTAGGCGGACAAAATGAGGTAGGTGTCTGGGTTTCAGGTTTCTATGGTTCAGGGAAGAGCTCTTTTACAAAGTATTTAGGTTTAGCTTTTGACGATAATATTAAGATTGATGGCACTCCTTTTATCCAACATCTTCAAGATAGATTTAAAAAATCAACCACAAAGGCTTTGCTAGCTTCTGTGTCAAAAAGATTTCCTGCGGCTGTCCTCATGCTTGACTTAGCTAGTGAGCAGCTGGCTGGTGCGACAATGGAAGAGGTGTCTACAGTCCTGTACTACAAAGTTCTACAATGGGCAGGTTATTCTCGTAATTTAAAAGTAGCAGCTTTTGAAAGAAAGTTAAAAAAAGAAAACCGTCATGACGAGTTTTTACAAATTTTCAGGGATTACACTGAAGGAGAGGAGTGGGATGATTATCGCAATGATGACTTGATTGTTGATAGTGTTATTCCTGAAATAGCACACCAGATGTATCCAACACTCTTCAAAACGGCATCATCATTTAACACTGAGGCCAGCGAAGTAATTCGCTTTGAAAATGATCGTGTAGAGGAAATGATTGAGATAGCCCGTGAGGCTTCGGGTAAAGAGCACATCATTTTTATTATCGATGAAGTAGGTCAGTACGTTGGATCCCGACAAAATCTTATTTTAAACTTGGACGGCTTGGCCAAAAACTTAAAAAATATTGGTAATGGTAAGGTTTGGGTAATCGGTACCGCACAGCAAACACTCACAGAAGATGACCCAAAAGCTTCACTTAACTCTCCTGAACTATATAAATTGAAAGACCGCTTCCCGATACAGATAGATCTTGAGGCTAATGATATTAAAGAGATTTGTTATAGTCGTCTGCTCAGTAAGTCACCAGCAGGTGAAACAACACTAGGGAATCTATTTGATAATCATGGTCAAGCTCTACGTAACCATACAAAGCTTGTAGATGCACGCGCTTACGGCGCTGACTTTGATAAGCAGACTTTTATTAATCTCTATCCATTCTTGCCAGCACATTTTGATATCTTGCTACATCTGTTAGGCTCTTTAGCTAAATCGACGGGGGGTATTGGTTTACGTTCAGCGATTAAGGTCGTCCAAGATATTTTGGTTGAGGGGACTGATGTCACCAAGCCTATTGCAAATCAGCCGGTAGGTTGGTTAGCCAATACGGTTACTTTATTTGACTCTTTGAAAAAAGATATTGAAAAAGGTTATCCAGCACTTTATCAATCAGTTGGTAAAGTTAAAATTCGTTTTTCAGACTCAGAGTTACATCAAGATATTGCTAAGACCGTATGTGTGTTGCAGATTTTAGGTAATTTACCAATTTCACTGCAAAATATAACCAGCCTTATGCATTCAGATATTATGTCAGCATCTAATGCTGATGCCGTTAAAAAAGCAGTTGATGAGCTTATTAACGATGCCATTGTTCCTTTTGGGGAGCAAGAAGGTAATCTATGTTTCTTTAGTGAAAAACTTAACAACATCGAACAAGAGCGTGCAACCATACCTTTACGGCCTATCGAGCTAAGTCGTATTCAAAACGAGTGTTTGAAAGAAGCGTACTCACCTTTGCCATCAACACAACTAAATGGCTCCTTATCAGTACAAACCGGTCTAAAATCTCAAAATGAGAATGGGGTTCATGCGTCTTTATTAGGTGAGCGTAATGCAGTTCAAACGATAGCTGAGTTAGTTGATCCTAAAGACTATGAGAATACAAAATCACGTTTAATTAGTGAGAGCCGTGAAAAGCTTGCAAAGCATAATATTTTCATTGTCGGTCGCACTACTCCTGAGATGATAGATCTGACTAGAGATATTTATCGTTGTCGTGAAATCGCTAGTAAGTATCGTAATGAGCCAGATCAAGAAGTTAAAGAGTATTGTGCAGGTCAGATAGAAATCTCTAAACGTAAGCTTAGTGAACTTGTACGTTTAATTAAGCGTAGCTTATTGCAAGGGTCTTTTGTCTTTCGTGGAGAAGTAACGGCTGTTGAAAGTATTAACCAAGATCTTATTGAAGCAGGACGTAAACATTTAGCTATTGTGGCGGCGCAAGTATTTGAACGTTACAGTGAGGCGCCTGTACGAGTGAATACCAACCTAGCAGAAAAATTCCTTAGTACTAATAGCTTATCAGGTATTACCAGTGATATTGACCCGCTTGGCTTAGTACAACGTACTGGCGGTAACACTACGATTAATACAGATCATAAGGCCATTACAAGTATCCGTGACATGGTCGAACGTCAAGGGTCTATTGAAGGTAAGCGCCTTAGCGACATTTTTACTGATGCTCCTTATGGTTGGTCGCCAGATACTGTGCGTTATCTAATTTCTGCTATGTTGCTGGCAGGCGAGATTAAACTAAAAGTTGCCGGGCGCGAAGTTACTGTTAATGGACAAAAAGCGATTGACGCCTTAAAAACTAATAACACGTTTAAATCTATAGGCGTGTCTTTGCGTGAAGAGCGTCCAAGTATGGAAGTTCTTGCAAATGCAGCTATGCGCTTGACTGAATTGAGCGGTGATATTGTAGTACCGTTAGAAGATGAAATAAGTAAGGCAGCTATTAAGTTATTTCCTTTACTACAGCGTAATTATGCTCCTTTAGCAGAAAAGCTGAAAGGCATGGGCTTACCTGGATCAGATCGAATTGAGGCATTAACTAATAATATTACAGAAGTGCTCTCTACTGATGGATCTGATGTATCAATACGACTAGGTGGCGAGGATTCGGATTTTTATAACAGTCTGAAATGGTCGGCTGATCTCACACGTGCTTTACAGCAAGGGTTAGAGACTGATTTAAGAGAACTGCAACAGCATCGTAATGAGATTAACTCTTTACCAGATAGTGGTACTCCGAGCAGATTAAAAACTGAATTAGCAGAAGTACTCGATAATGTGAGTGAGCGTCTCAGTCAAGCTGAGTTTTTTAAATATAGCGTAGAGTTTGCTAGTTATTTAACCAGCATTAAGAGTCATGTCCGTAATACGGTTATGATCATGCAAACTGAGCAAGCTGAACGTATTAAAGAAGCCCAGCAAGAAGTAACTACTATAGCGGAATGGCAAGAATTAACGCAGCAAGAACAACATACTGTATTTGCAGATTTAGAAAACTTGTCTATATCTGTTAGTGAAGACTTGGTTGGGCTGCGCAAATTGGTAAATCAAGATTATAGTATTCAGAATCAGCTGCAGGTGATTAAGAAGAATATCAAGCGTATTAGCCAGCAGCGTCTAAAAGCTAAGTTGGATGAAGAACAAGAAGTACAAAAGCAAGAGGGAAAGACACTTATCACTCGTAATATACAAGCAAAGTCGTATATCACGAATATGTCTGATCTGAATCAACTTATTACACAGCTAGAACAACTACGTGGTGAGTTGCGTCATGCTGAAGAGTTTGAACTGCTTGTTTCACTTGATGGTTCGCATAGTAATCACTCTATTACTGATAAAGGGTAAGGAAAAACAGATGGCATTTGATCAAACTACCCGAAATCGACTACAACGATTTGTTAATAGTGCACGCGAAATTCTAAGTGAGGAGTTCACACGTCAGTTGCAAGCAGTTTACGGTATGGATCCAAAACAAGGTACCGTGGCTGATATTAGCTCCTTGACACATTTGAATAATAGTCAGCGCCAAACTGCTCATATATTACGTGAGACTTTAGAGCACTATTTAGCCACTACACCAGGCAAAAGCGATAAAGATAGAGTCAAGCAAGTGTTAAGTCGTATCGTACGAGAGCAGGCTTTTACTGTGCTTAATCGTCTAGCTGCTTTGCGTATGGCAGAGGCTCGTGATTTTTTATTGGAATCTGTTGGTAAAGGGCAAAGCTCGAAAGGCTTTCAGTTATATCGTCAATTGGCTGGTACCAGCCATGGCGAGACAGGTGATGCCTATCGTAACTATTTATTTAGTTTGTTCGATGAGTTTAGTATAGATCTGGCAGTATTGTTTGATCGCTATAGCACACAAGGTCGACTATTTCCTCGCGAGTCAGCGTTATTAGAGTTGCTAGCAGAAATCAATCATCACGAAATTGAAGCGCTTTGGGCTGAGGATGAAACCATTGGTTGGATTTACCAATATTTTAACTCACAAGAAGAACGCAAAAAAATGCGTGCCGAATCACAAGCACCGCGTAATAGCCGTGAATTAGCAGTCCGTAACCAATTTTTTACGCCACGTTATGTAGTGGAGTTCTTAACGGATAATACCCTAGGGCGTATCTGGTATGAAATGACTCAAGGTAATACGGCATTGATTGACAGTTGCAGTTATCTAGTGCGTCGACCCACTGAAATATTTTTAAAGCCTGGTGAGCAGTCACCTGAAATTGATAGCGTCGAAGGCAAATCTCTAAGTCAGGACGAGCTACTAAAACAGCCCGTTTATATTCCGTACCGCAAGCTGAAAGATCCACGTAGTATCCGTATGCTTGACCCAGCCTGTGGTTCTATGCACTTTGGGCTATATGCGTTTGATTTATATGAACAAATTTATTTGGAAGCTTGGCAATTAGAGCAAGAGCTGGGACCAGATGCCTTTCAGCGTGAGGCCAATCAACAGGCACTGCAAACCAGCTTTGCCAATCTAGACGAGTTTAAAGCACAAATCCCTAAACTCATTATTGAAAATAACATTCATGGTGTCGATATCGACCCTCGTGCAGTACAAATAGCGGGTCTAAGCTTATGGCAGCGTGCACAGCGTGCTTGGCAGCAACAAGGTGTGAAGCCGCAGCAGCGCCCAGTGATTGTGAAGTCGAATATCGTATGCGCTGAACCGATGCCGGGTGATAAGGACCTATTAAAAGAGTTCACCGGAAAGCTTCATCCGCCTGCATTAGGTCAGTTGGTAGAAGTTATCTTCGATAAAATGGAGCTAGCAGGAGAGGCTGGCACGCTATTAAAAATTGAAGAAGAAATTCAAACCGCTATAGATGAAGCACGTGATCAATGGGAAACTAAGAAAGGTAGCAATAGCATCGGTGATCTGTTCCAGGATGAGCTAGAGGCTGCTACACCGCAGCAGGAGTTAGGGTTTGACCTATACGGCATAGATAATGAGACATTTTGGGATGATGCTGAACAGCTAATCTTAAAGGCATTAAGTGATTATGCTGATCAAGCAGAATCTGATACAGATCAAAAACGACTATTTGCTGAAGATGCTGCTAAGGGATTTGCATTTATTGATTTATGCCGTAAGCGTTTTGATGTGGTGTTAATGAATCCGCCATTTGGTGATTTTTCAAGAGACTGGAAAGCAGAAGCAAAAATTCATTATAAATATACTTATAACGATATTTTTGCTGCTTTTACTGATCGAATGCTTGATAAAGTTGGTAGTAGTGGACTAATTGGTTCTATTACATCTAGGACATGTTTTTTTCTCTCCAGTTTTAAAAACTGGAGAGAAGAAATAATCATTAAGAAAAGTGGAATGTCTGTTGCAGTTGATTTGGGTGAGTCTGTTATGGACAATGCTATGGTGGAGTCTGTGGCTTATGTTGTAGGGAATTTCCCTACGGCAAAAAAACCTTTATTTTTCAGAGCACTAACATCGAAAGATAGAGATGTAATATTATCTAACGAACTATCTAAATTGAAATCTAAAGAAATAGGGGATAATACTTTTATTTGTACACTGCAAGGTTTTTCGATGTTGGACTTTTCTCCATTCTCTTATTGGATAGATCCAAGCGTAACTTCTAAGTTATCAAAATATAAGAATTTTAATGAAATGGGAGGAGAGGTTAAAGTAGGTTTGCAAACAGGAGATGATTTTCGGTTTTGTAGATTGGAATGGGAGATACCACCTACTTCTAAAAGTTGTTATTTTTTTCCAGAGAATGAAAGCTACTGTTCATTAGATGATGATAATTATAACTTTTACAAAAAACGTTTTAACTCGAGTGAGAATAAATGGTTTCCTTTTGTAAAAGCCGGAGCATCAATGCCATGGTACTCACCTATTACACTTTTTGTAAATTATTATAAAGATGGTTATGAGCTGAAGAACTTCAAAGATAAAAAAGGTAATGCCAGAGCTTATATACGCAATCCTGATTTTTATTTTAGACCTGGCTTTAGCTGGACTAGAAGAGCAAATAGGTTTTATCCTTATTATATTGCTCCTGGTTGTATACCTTCTGTGAGTAGGTATATGGCATATCCATTTCCTGGTAAAGAATTTAGTACAGTTGGTTTTACAGCGTCTAATATAGTCTCTTCAATTATGAGATTGTATGGTGAAAAATTTGATAGACCAAACTTCTTAGTTGAGAACCTTAAAAGTCTACCTTTCCCTGATATTAAAGATGATTTAGCTATTGAACTCGCTAGGCAGGCACAGGAAGGTCTTTCAAAAGTTAAGAACTACTTTGGAAGTATGGAGCCGTATTCTGATTTCTATAGCCCTATATTGAGTGTTGGTGAAGAAATCGATAAATCCTTATTATTTGACAAATTTAGATTACTTGATGTTGGTGTTGATCAATCTGTTTCGGAAAGCTATATGTTAGATGGCGAAGAAGTTGACTTACTAACACGAGATTTAATTGAAGCGCTAGAGCAAGAATCTTCATCGTCAAGTGAAGACAGTAGTGAGGGTGAAGAGTCATTAGAAGCAAAGCTTGATAGCGATGACGCGATAATCTCTTATGCAGTTGGTGTAGCGTTTGGTAGATGGAATATTTTGTTGTGTGATAAAATATCATCCCCCAAATATTCTGGGGGTTTATTTCTAGGAGAAGATGGATTTTTATTAAAAAAAGATGAGTTTACAAGAAAGTACGAAAATAAATATCCTGTTCAAATAAATATTTCCTCCGTTGCAGATATTGACAACTGTGTAACTAAGGTTGTTGATATCATCTTATTTATAAAAACATTGACTGATGAAAATAATTTTTCTGAGAACGTTAATTCTTCAGAATTTATATTTAATACGCTTTCCAGGAAAAATCTATTTTTTGAGAAGCACTTAGCTTGTTATTCAAAAAGTCGTCGTCAAGCGCCAATTTATTGGCCTCTTCAAACACTATCAGGCTCTTATACACTTTGGGTTTATTACCATCGTTTAGACCAACAAACCCTTTACACCTGTATTAATGATTTTGTTGAGCCTAAACTAGCTATTGTCATAGCGGATTTAAATAGCTTACGTAATAAATCTGTTCGTAGCACTGAAGAAGAAAAAGAGCTAGCTGATTTAGCTGATTTAGAAGCTGAACTCAAAGACTTCCGTGATGAGTTACTGCGCTTGGCTAAATTCTGGAAACCAAACTTAAATGATGGTGTACAAATCACCGCCGCACCGTTATGGAAGTTATTTCAACATAAAGCTTGGCAAAAGAAGTTAAAAGAAACCTGGGGTAAGCTTGAAGAGGGTGAGTACGATTGGGCGCATCTAGCAGGTAGTGTTTGGCCCGAACGTGTATTGCGCAAATGCCACCAGGACCGTAGCCTAGCAATTGCACATGACGTTGAGGATATCTTTTGGCATGAAACTGAAGTGCCCATAATGCGCGGTAAGAAGCCTACGGGCAAAACTAAGATTGAATGGCAGCCAAAAAACCTTACCGACAATGAACTAACATCATTGATAAAGCAAACTGTCATAGATAGCAAGTAGTGAACTACAATGGAGAAATGCAGCGTATGACTATTCAGCAATTCATACAAGAACAAATATTCATACCACGGCTGAATCACAGTGAAGTATTAGTAGTATACGATCCAGATCAGCGCTATCGTGATATCTGCTCGAGTATGGCTAATGAAAAACGCATGGTTGTTGATGCTACTGAAACAAGTATAAAAAGTCGTGCAGATGCAATTACGGCTTTAGGTCTGTTAGGTCGTAAAGAGATAGAACAACTACTCGTCTATGTACCATCTTCAAAACCGATAGAGGATGAAGAAAAGCAAATAGATCCCTTTTCGCTTTATGCTGAGTGCGGTGCGGTATTTCCCGATGGAGATAGCGATAGCTATATGGATTTATGCTTGCAAGCTAAGCCTGACCATACTACTGATATACGTAAAGCTTTCGCTCTTGATTCAAATCCTAGCTTTGCCATTATAAATAATAACATTGGTGATGGGCGGAGCTGGCCTAATTTGCAGGCACAGCTCGGGGTAGAATCTACTAGCGGCATTATCTTTGCCTTATTAGCACCTAGTGCCATACAGCAAGCTGCATTAAAAGAAAGCAAAGCTTGGGTAGGTGAGGCTAAAGAGTTATTTAAGGATAGTATCGGCCTGTCTTTAAAGACTCGAGCTGAAAGCTGGTCTGCTATTGCTGATGAGTTATGGCGATTTATGTTGTTTAGCGAGTTTGCCTTTGACTTACCGGAGTCGCTACCTTCGGATTTGCTAGATGTGCCGCGAGCAGACGATAGTGCTCAACCGTTAGTTGAAGATATTTGTGAACGTTTACGTAGTGATAGGCGCACACAGGATATATATATAGAGCAAGCTGAAGGTATTGAAAATGATTTGAATCTTAAAGAAAGCTGCAGCCATATGGTTGACTTAGGTGAAAGAGATACCTTCCCGTTTGAAGAGCGGACTTTTCTATTACAGGCAATAGACTCTTTAAACCATAATGATACGGATAAAGTGCGGTTGATTTTATCACGTCATGCGCAGTCTGTATGGACAGGTAAAGGTGAAAGCCAAATACAGTGGGACTTGCTACGTTCCGCTTTGGCTCTAGTAGAAGCCTGCCAGAATAATGAGCGACTATTAACTGAACATAATAATAGTATGGAAATGCTAATAGACTTCTATGTTAGTCAGCTACATGAGGTAGATCGCTCACATCGTGAGTTTGAGCAGGCGGTTAGCGATTATGACTGGCAGGATACTCAAGGGTTAATGAAGCCGTTACAACAACAAGTCCGTAAGCAATACGGCAGGCTGATGGAAAAAGTACAGATTATATTTACCAGTCACCTCGAGCAGAGTGGGTGGCCGCTGGCGAGTAAACGTGCTAATACAGAAGTTTTCGATCAGATGGTTGCTCCTAAGCTGATGCAAAGCGGCAATAAAGTCGCTTACTTCATGGTTGACGCTTTGCGTTATGAGCTGGGTGTGGCATTGGCTCAACAGCTTGCTGAAGATGGAAAGGTAGAGCTTATAACTGCTCTGGCTCAACTACCTAGTATCACCTTAGTCGGTATGGCAAGCTTACTGCCAGGGGCCAGTACCGATTTCCGTTTGGTTAAAACTGAGAATGGTTTTGTACCCTATATTCAGGAGCAGGAAGTTAAAACAGTTGTACAGCGTATGAATCTAGTTAAAAAGCGTTATGGACATCGCTTCCAAGAAGGAAGGCTTGAAGAGTTTGTACGTGGTCGCTTTGAAGTTGAAGATGATATTGAGCTACTGATATTACGCTCAGTAGAGATAGACAGTCATTTTGAAAATCACCCTGACACCGCACCTACCGAAATTATCAATGCATTAAAGCGTATTCGTGTGGCTGTTCATAAACTAAAAGATGCTGGGTTTAATGAAGTTGTGATAGCCACTGATCACGGTTTTTTTATGAATACGCATGCAGCAGCGGGAGATACTTGTAGCAAGCTGCAAGGTAATTGGAATAACGTGCATGAGCGCTGCCTATTAGGAGAAGGAGATGTTGATAGTAATCATTATAAGCTTTCTTGTGAAAAAGCAGGTATCAATGGTGATTTCTCTACAGTAGCGGGTCCATTGTCTTTAGCTTCTTATAAGTCAGGTATGCTCTATTATCATGGAGGGGCATCGCTACAAGAGTGTGTTGTGCCTGTGATTAATCTTCAGTTATCAGCTGTAGAACAAACGCCGGTTGCGCAGGCAAGTGTTGTATTGAACTACAAAAATGGTGCTAAGCGCATTACTACACGCTTGCCTGTAATTGAGATATCACTTGAAAGCCAGGATATCTTCTCTATGGATAGTGATTTTGAAATACTTATAGAAGCTCATAATAAGGCTGGTGAAGTCGTCGGTGAAGCCAAGCATGGCGGCGCGGTCAATCCTGCAACTGGAACAATTCAACTAAAACCTGGCGATAAAAATCAAATTACAATAAAAATGCAGCTTGATTTTGAAGGTAAGTTTACAGTGAAAGCACTGAACCCATCTACGATGGCAATTTTCTGCCAAATCAATTTAGAAACAGATTATACGGTGTAATGTATGGACGCTTTAGATATACAGTTGAACAGATTGTTTGATGGAAAAGTGATCAGAAAAGATTTAGTACATAGAATAAAAAAGGGAACCAACGTTCCTACTTTTGTTCTTGAGTTTTTGCTGGCACGTTATTGTGCTAGTGATGATGAAGCTGAAATTCAAGCAGGTATGGAAGCTGTTTTAGAGACGCTGAATGATAACTATGTGCGCCCTAATGAATCGAACATGGCACAGTCTAAAGTAGCGACCAAAGGTAAATACCGATTTATTGATAAAGTACATGTAAATTACAGTGAAAAAGATCGTAGACATTGGGCAGCCTTAGAGAATTTTGATTCTAGGAAAGTAGCTATTAGCGAGAAATTCTATCGTGATCATGATCGATTATTACAAGGTGGGTTATGGGCTGAAGTTACTATTGCCTATAACGAAATAGAAGAAGATGATTATACTTTTTATATCGAAGACCTTCGTCCCATACAGCTTAGTCGGTTTAATTTTGAACATTACTGTGAAGGTCGGCAGGAGTGTAGTCGTGATGAATGGATGAGTTTCATTTTACGAACTGTTGGGTTAGAGCCAGATAAGCTGAGCCAGCGCGTAAAAATGCATTTCATTGCACGTTTGCTTCCTTTGGTTGAACCTAACTTTAATTTCATTGAGCTTGGTCCACGTGGCACTGGTAAATCTTACTTCTTTAGCGAGTTTTCTCCTTACTCAACATTGATTAGTGGTGGTCAAGCTACCAAGGCAACGCTATTTTACAATAACCAGCGCAAAAAAATTGGTCTGGTTGGTTTTTGGGATACGGTGGCGTTTGATGAAGTCGGTGGTATCAAAGTTAAAGACCAAGACACTATTCAGATCATGAAAGACTTCATGGCGAATGGAAGGTTCTCACGAGGAGTTGAAGTAATTGCTGATGCCTCTATGGCATTCGTTGGTAATCTGGATTTGTCTGTCGAGCAAATTGTAAACTCGGAAGTTTATGACTTATTTCAGCCTTTGCCTAAAGAATTTGATTTAGCGGTAATGGATAGATTTGCATTTTACTTACCGGGCTGGGAAATGCCTAAGAATAGTAGTGAGTTCTTAACCAGTAACTATGGTTTCATTACTGATTACTTAGCCGAAGCTTTTCATTATCAGCTGAAGCAAACCAACCGCTACGAAGAAGTGAGTAGACGTATCAAGCTGGGTAGTGCGGTCGAAGGCCGCGATGAGAAAGGTATTAAAAAGACTGTTGCTGCGTTTCTAAAAATCTTACACCCTAGTGCTCCGCCAACTGATAAAGAGTTCGAAGAATATGTAAGTTATGCTATAGAGGCACGTCGTCGCGTAAAAGAGCAAATGAATAAGCGGAAATCAGATGATGAATTTGCGAAGATAAATTTATCTTATTTTGATTCGACTGGTAAAGAGGTCATAGTCTATTGTCCTGAGTCAAAAGATGCACATGCTACTCAGGATCCCCAACGAAAGAACATCCATGCAGTCAGTGAAGTTAATAGCTCTTTATCCATTTTACCTACTGATACTACTCATAAAGCTGAACACGCTAGCCCTAAATTAGATACTGAGCCTTATATTACAGAGACTCTCATCAAAGAATTAACTGAGCAGCATTTTACAATTCACTACGGAGCCACAGGTTATAGCTACGAGACAATTTTTAGCCCTTATTTACAAGGTGCGAAATCAATTGAAGTCAAAGATCCTTATATTCGCGAGACTCATCAAATACAAAACTTTGTACGTTTCTGTGAAGCTGTAATCAGCATACAAAGCATTAAGAAAATAAAGTTGATTACTACTTATGGTAAAGATACTGATGTTAAAGAAATGTCAGATAGATTGAATGAGCTTCAGCAGAGTTTAATGGAGATGGATATTGAACTTGAACTACAGATCAATGAGCACATGCTGCATGATAATGAAATTATCATAGATAATGGATGGGTTTTTAAGATTGATAGAGGGTTAGACTTTTATCAAAAACCTGATAGCTTATTTGGTATCGGTAGTAATAATTTACTATTACGAAAATGTGTAGAGACTAGAGTAGATATATCTAAAAAATAAATTAAATAAAGAAAAATGTTAATAGAATCAGTAATACCAAGCTCTAGCTTCCAGTAATCAATATATATCCTTCTGAAAGTTATGGATACGGTAATGGCGCCATAGCACATCCACTTGAGGGTGAAAAATTAGCTAATGAACTTAAAAAAATATTCACGGATTTAAAAGAGGTTTACTGCATAGAAAAAGTGCACTTATTAGTCTGTGCTTCCAATGCAGCGTGTGTGTGTATTGGCCAAGCTGTAGATAGATTTCAACCTGAGTTTATAGTCTACGATTACGCAACTAAGATGATGGAGCCTAAACTTAAAATATATAATAACGGGAATACTACGATCATTGAATGTGTGCCATAGATTGCTATGCGTATATTTGATCTAATATAGCCTGAAAGCAAGAATACTTTCCTATATCTATCAGGTTATATTAAAAGACTATACTAATGAAGTTAATTCACTTTATCACTACGCGCTAAAGTTAAAATCCTATCTACAACATCCATCGCATCATCAGTTTTAAAGTGCTGACAGATTTTTTCGTAGCTCACAGCTTTACCATTTCTACGATCTCTATATATCATATTGATGATCTCATCTTTTGAGTCTTCAGTAGCGTTATCTAGCATATGAGAGACCAGTTCAGCTTCATTTAGCTCACAGGCTAATAAGAATGGAGTGTATCCGTCGATGCCAATCCAATCATATCTGGTGCTAGGATTTGCACCTCGATCAATTAGTAGCTTTGCTATTTTGCGCATTTCTCTCAAATCAAATAACTCGTAGTTTGCCTGAGTTTGTTCTTTAAAAACTTCAGATAACTCTTTAAGAATAGCCATTTCATCCGGACTTTTCATACTTTGAGCAAGATGTTTCGTAACTTCTTGTCTGTTGAGACCAAGGCTACCTTGAGTCTCTCTAATAAAGGCAGAAAATTCAAAATCGCTCATTCTAGCTATCGCCGTTTCTGGATCTTCAGTGATTATAGAAAACTGGTTGAGTAGCAATTTTGAGCTTTTAATCGTTCCAATTAAAGATATACACGTAGTTAATGCGTCTAAATGACCACTACCGCCTTTTTGGTTGACATCTGCTCCTAGGTTTAGAATATGTTCAACGACATCAGTTCGTCCTGTCTGCACCGCACTTAATAATGGTAAAAGGTGCTTTTTAGAGGTCATTGCATTAATCGTTTTTGGCACGTATTCTAAATCTTTGAGCGTTTGATAAAACCTATCGTCTGGTTCATGAAGCTCAGTTAAATTCATATGCTGTAAAGTGACTAATAAAGCTGACTCGTTGTTATCAGAGAGGATGTTGATGTCAGCACCAGTTTGTAAGAGTTGATTAACAGCATCTAGATCCTTTCGTAATGTGTTCCAAATAAGCTGTGTCGTTACTTGCTTGCTCTTACCCTTATTCCTATGAAGCTTGGCATTGTTATTTATTTTCACTTTTTTATTAGGTTTTTTGAGGTAAAGTGCTAGCTCTTTTGCGCTTAAATGTATAGGTAGAACAGCTGAGCTCACTTTATATTTTTCTGGTAGTTCAACCTTAAATTCATTGAACACCCTTTGCGCATTGCTTCGCCACATATTGATTTCCCAGTCTTCAACTAGGTTTTCCTTCTTACGTTTGGTATCCTCAGTCAATATCGTAGGTAGAGTGTAGCCATATAGGTTTTGGACACTTTTTAGCTTTGATATTAAGTTCATATCAGGTCTCTCTTGCCAGCTAGCAATCACGAAACCGACTTCGATAATCTGCTCGCATAAGTTTCCTGACCTATAAAGGCTAAGCTCAAATGTATTAACAAAATACTCTTTAGCTTTCTCTATTTCATCCTTCGAAAAACTGCTTAAACTATGAGTCAAAAGCTCTAAAATAATAGTAGAAGGTCGATGAATAAATTGCTCATCTTTATTCTGATATAGAGTGGCTACATACTGCATATCTCTTTCATGTAGTGCTAATAGTAAGTCCTCGAATTGAACCATAAGAGCTTTAAAGGATGTAGGCGACTTGAAATATTGGGTCAATAATTCAAAATCATTGTGTTTTTTAAAGTACCCAATAGCACGAGCCGTTATTAAGAAGGCTAAAATATTCTTTGACATGTCATGGTTTTTAGGATTAAGAATTGCTAGCAAACTGCCATAACTTGGTAGATCATCGCCACGACGCCATGCAGTAATCTTATCTTTATCACCCTTAGGCAAACATGTATAAAAAGCATTCCAACCTTTAACCCGTTTTTCAATAATTTTAAAAGCAAGCTCCAAGCCTGTAGAGTTATCGGTCATTAGTTCAATGTAGTCAGTTTTTTCAAAGGGTCTTGTTCTTGTTCCTAAAAAAGAGACAATATTAATTAAATGAGGACAGAAAAAGGCTTCAACAACCCAAGGTCCAATATCATCTCTATGCTGCTCTGATAGATTATAGGTTGCTACTATCTTTAGATAGTCATCAAACATCTGAGCAATTAAAGTTTTAAGCCCGTTCTCAACTGATTTTTTTAGCTCAGCTCGTTCGATAACTTTATGTATATGTATATTGATAAGCTGGTCAAGCTCATTCTTACTTAGATATAGATTATGACATTTGTTATCTAACGATTCACTATCATTCTTGCTATCAAGTGCTTTAGCAATAGCTCTTACTATTTCAGCAGGAAAGAAATAGGGGCTATTCTTAATGCTTGTATTTCTCATTGTGCATATCCTTCTTTTACATGTCTAATATCATTGATAAAATTCTTAAGTGCTCTATGATCGCTAGGCGTTTTAGAAAAAGTAACAGACTGTCCGCTTGGTGCAGCCACCTGATCGTGCTTTCGTCTTTTTTTAAATAGCCAGCCTTGCTTTACAAGGCAATTTATATGATGATTGAAATCTTTATTGGTCGAATATCTCATATTTTTAAAAGCAGATGTGGCTTGTTACCGCATCTGCCTCTCCGAATGGGTTAATTTTAAAATTATTTAGGCTTTGCATTTCCGCGATTTAATCCTGATGAATTGCTTGAACCGTTCTTAGTTGGCCAGTTTCCGCCGTTGCCTTGGTTCGAAGTCGGCTTTGCTTGTGTAGACTTACTCATGGTGTCGCTCCTATTTTGTGTATGCCTTTAGTGGCATCTATATAGTCTCAAACATTTGAGCGACCGCCCACTGGGTTAGTGCCGTAAAAATTTTTATTTGTGATTAAATGCTTTATAAACCGTTTTCTGATTGTAATTTTTGAGTTTTTTAAAGGAACTAGCAGTATGGATACAACAAAAATAGATAGTGATTTGGTATCGAATATTATCGAGCTAAGCCAAGACGATGCGATTACAAGTAGACCAGAAGGCGTTGAAGAGCTTTATGAAGAGTTTTTAAGTAAGTTTCCAAAAAATAAAATAACTGAATTAACTCAGGAGCAATACTGTTTAGGTCAAGGATCTATCACAGATAATTATTGTCGATGGATAGAGCGTGAGCTACAGCCTATGTTTGGTCGTTATATGCCGGGCACGGCGAGAGGTCATCTACTTTATCTACAAAAAGATGGAACACTATATAAGCATCAAAGCTTGAGCGATTTAAGTGACGATGACGCATTAAGTTATGTTCTTAAGATACATCAAGTGATAATCGATGCTGACGTTAACGCTGATATCACTTGGATTGACCAAGATAATGAGGTATATGATCGCGCGGGTGTAGAGCCTAGATGTGTTATGGGAGCAGGACGTCGTGCTCGTTTAGTATCTATATACAATCCAGACATTATCCTACCTATTTCCTCTACCGTTCATATCAAGCATTTTCTGAAAGCGTTCGGTCTCCCAGAATCGGAAATACCTCCTTATAAAAATGTGATCCAACGCTTATTAATACTTACCGGCATATATCAATCTATCAAAAAACACCATGATTTGGACATAACCCCGCGTCAGTTTATGTCAGTTCTTTATAGTGATAAGTTGGGCATTAAACCAAAGAAAGTGACAATTGATGCTAATACTAATAGTGAATTAAGTGAGCTGTCAGCCAATGTTTCAGATTCCGACTCCCTTAACCAGATTATCTATGGACCACCAGGTACAGGTAAAACCTATTCAACCACATGGCGAGCCGTCAGCTTAGCAGATCCCGAATGGTATTTTGAGCTGAAAGAGCAGGATTTAGATCCTAATGATAAGAGAGAGATAATAAAAGAAAAATACGACGAGCTCGTATTAGAGCAGCGTATTGCTTTTACTACCTTTCACCAAAGCTTCTCCTATGAGGACTTTGTTGAGGGAATTAGAGCAAAGACTGATGACGACACAAAGCAAATTTCCTACGATATAGAAGACGGGATATTCAAACAGATTGCAGACCGTACAGCCAATATAGTTACTAGAAATAAAATAGAAGGCTTAGCTGAAAAACCAAAATTTTGGAAGATATCATTAGGTGATTCAGAGCAGAAAGAGCTACGTGAGTATTGTTTTGATAATAATGAGGCTCGTATAGGTTGGGGATATACGGGTGATTTAAGTACTAATTTATCAGAGCGTAGTCAACAAGAGAAAGAGTATTTAAAAGGTATGGGTAGTAATGACAGGTCTTCTATTAAAGATTTTTCTGAAAACATTGGAATTGGAGATGTGTTGCTTTGCCTTAAGGATCAAAAAACCATACGATCTGTTGGTATCGTCACGTCAGACTATGTCTTTGATACCAGCTTCAAGGGTCTCGCAGAGTTTCACCATACTCGCAAGGTGAATTGGATTCTGCGAGATATTAATTTTGATATATATACCTTAAATAACAATACAAACTTAACTCAGAAAACTTGTTATAAAATTAATAGATTTACGTGGGATGATTTAGCTAAAAGTTTAGAGCATCAAGATTACTCGTTAGATAGCCAGTCTATAAGTAACTCGCTAAAAGCTTCAAACAATCACGTACTGATTATTGACGAAATCAACCGCGGAAACATATCTCGTATCTTTGGTGAGCTTATTACATTACTTGAGCCTGATAAGCGTAAAGGCGGTACAGATGCGCGCGAAGTTATACTACCTTATTCTAAAGAGAAATTTTCAGTTCATTCAAACCTTTATGTATTAGGCACTATGAATACCGCTGATAAGTCTCTTGCACAGCTAGATTTAGCATTGCGCCGCCGATTTGATTTTATTGAGTTATTACCTCAGCCTGAACTATTAGAAGGTGTAGAAGTATACGATATAGAAATCGCTGATTTATTGGAAGTAATCAATCAGCGTATTGAAGTACTTTTAGATCGTGAACACACTATAGGTCACTCATACTTTTGGTCGTTAAAAGAATTGAATACAGATGACGAAAAAGAAATTGAATTAGGCAATATTTTTAAGAGACGTATTATCCCTTTATTGCAAGAATACTTCTTTTCAGATTGGGAGCGTATTGGTTGGGTGTTGAATGACCCTGACCCTAGTAAACCTCATAATGAAAAATTTATTCAAACAGAAAGTATTCTGCCAAAAGTTAGTGAGTTATTCCATAGTAGTATAAAGGGTCTAAACGATCGTCGTTACTATATCAATGAGACTGCTTTTAATAACCCCGAATCCTATAAGAAGATATTAATCCAGCCTAAGTCTAAATCTTCGGATGGCCAAGCATGATTCAAGTCAGAGAGTATGCTCAGCTGACAACAGATCAGACAGTATTTCCTAGCTTAGACTTGGCTATTATCGAGCAAGAAACTTTTGATTGGTTAGTGGAATTAAGTGAAAAAGAGAGCTATGGACGGTTTATTACTTATAAGCGTCCACAATACTTGCAGCTGCACTCTTATGTAGGTTATTTAGAAAGTCCTTGCGGCGAAGGTGTTGAAATACTACCAAAGACAGGTTTAGGTGCTCAAGAGCCAAACAAGAGCAGAGCTGTCTTATGCAAAATGCTAAGCTCCGCATTAAACCTATTCTATAAAGAGGCTGAATCTGCCAGCCTCAATCGAATGAACTTACCTATTCATGAGTGGATATACTACCAGTTTTTATATTTGTTAAAGGAGTTGGTAGCGTCTGGGCTCAGATTTGACTATCAAAGAATCGAAGAAGAAAGTAGATTTATTCGTGGCCAGCTTGATATTGCAGTTCAACAAAGACAAACGGTTGGCCGAGCTCATCT
>RCMY010001133.1_pt1 | contig 25320 bp, 21 predicted proteins | sample 2041341 | NCBI WGS metagenome assembly RCMY01 (sample SAMN09708234, study PRJNA481090) | Marine sediment metagenome, whole genome shotgun sequencing project.
ACTTTAGTGATTTCTATTGCCTTAGAAACTTCACGTATAAAATTTCCGTATTGAAAACTGCTGTCATCTTGTTTCTCAAAATCTATAATATTATGATATACATAAGAATATAGTTTTGTGATTTGCTGACGTAAAGAATCATTTGAAATAATTTCTAATCCTCGTGATTTTAGATTTTCGTAAGTACTATTATTGGGAAGTGTTCTAGTTGTGAATATCAAATTTCCAAAATGGAATTGAAGTGAATCTGCATAGTTGATTTCTTAGTTCAAATATCGAAGTATGATTTCATTTATAGTAAGCTTGCTCTAATTTAAATCTATATTGAACTGAATGTATTTCAAGTTGAATGTTTGATTAATTTTAAGTTCGGTAAGATATTTTCGCTCTAATTTTCCTTGTTTTATAGTATTGTTCCAATTATTAATCTGTAGTGCAATTAAAATTCCAATAACTACGAGTATAATTTCTCCAATAGCATATTTCAAATACTTTCCAGTTTTCCCGTCTGAAAGTAAGTTTCGCCTAATTTTCCTAAAAAATTTTATCATTGGTTATGGGTTGGTTTTAATGAAGGCTAACGGTCTCGGCTATGCGTAGTTATGTAGGTGAGAACAAGCAATAACTTAAAGCCATTGTTGGCATTTGTATTTTATTTATCAATATTCTGTACGTCTTTCATCAATCTTTGTGAACCTATAGCTGATTTAGCTTTTTGATACATATATGAATCATTTTTATTGTCTAAAAGCAAATCTGCGGCAATGAGACCATAAGTCAGAGAACCTTTTGCTCCAACACCAGACATTCCTCCAATAAGTACAAAACTTGAATCCACTTTAGCGCCATTTTCTAAAGCATTTGTTACATATGGTATTTCAGATGAAGTTAGTGAGTAGACGCATGAATATCCTCGTACGAATTTTAAATCAGAAATTTCTATTGGTAAATTCAATAATGCCAGATAATTGGCTGTATTTTTCTTACTCCATTGAATCTCTGGTGCAGTTAATTCCATTGCCCATACGTTATCCAAATTATCTATGTCAGTTCTTAAAAAATGCCCTCCAACCTTTAATAAAGGACTATCCTTTTCATCATATTCTTCAATCATGGAATAGTATATTTCAGAATTTAGATATGCAACTGGATAAGATTCTTTAAGGCTTTTCTTCTGCTCGATTGTTAACATGTCGTATTTATCTGAATCTATTTTTAAAAATGATAGAAATAATCGTTTTGGACGTATTAAACTGCCAAAATATGGGGCTATATCTTTTACTAAAGTTCCATTATAAGGTCCGGCTGCAGCGACTACTTTTTTGCTCAATATAATTTTGTTTGTGCCAGTTTTGGTATCGGTAATTTTAATTTTATAAATCCCGCCCTCTTTTTTTAAACTGGTAACCTTTTGATTATAGCGTATTCTATTTCCAGATTTACTTATTCCCTGATGTAGTTTTTCAATTAAAACTTTTGGATTAAGTGTGCCCGAATATTGTTTAAATTCTCGAATCACCATCGTGGTATCAGAAATTTTCATTTCAAACTTTTCTTTGGCTTCTTCTGAATTTGAAGCATATTCATATTTAATAGTCTGTTCGTTTAACAATTCTTCAACTTCATTTAATTGGGATTTAGAATAAATATAGGTTACTGGTGAAGTTGTGTAGATGTCTTCCATAGAATGAAGTATTTCTGTTTCTCCCTCATTTAAGTACTCAATCAAATCCTTTGTTTCTTTCACAGAGGTCTGTTGTAGAAATGAAAAAATATCCTGATTTGGCCCAAGGCTTCTTGAAATCCGTGCTTCGCCAAAACTAGAGCCAAAGGTATAAATCGAGTCTTGTTGCTCAATCAATAAAACGCTTTGCCCATATTTTGATAGCTCCCATGCCGCAGAACTTCCCATTAGTCCACCACCAATAACTACTACGTTTTCTATCTTATCAGAAGTTTGACATGATAATAATGCGAGTGAAAGGAATAGTATGATGATTAACTTTATCATTATTCTGGTATTAATGCCACTTATACATTGTTGTAGTTAGTTTATTCTCCTTGATAAATTATAGATCCCATGACATGGCAACTTTTCCCCTCGTTCTCATTGATTCTATATATCCTATAGCTTCTGGGATTTTCGAATAAGGATATATTTTTTCAATATGTGGTTTTACCTTACCATCTTTTATAAGCTTTGATAATGTATTTAGATCTTCACTATTTGCTTCAGCAGTAAACTGCGTAAGAGGATATTTACTAAATCCTTTTTTTAGCAATACTGATATCATGTGTCCCATGTTGGTAAACCCAACCATAACACCGCGTTTTCCCATCCGTTTATAATCAGCATGATTTAGGTTACCATTTGTATCAACAATCAAATCATATTCTACTTTGTGCAGGTGAATGTTCTCCTTATCGTAGGCGAAGGTCTTGTCAGCACCAATAGATTTAACAAAGTCGATGTTCCTACTAGAACAAACAGCTGTGACATGAGCCCCATAGGCCTTTGCTATCTGTACAGCAAAATGTCCAACTCCTCCCGAAGAGCCGTTAATCAAGACTGATTCTCCTTCTTTTAGTTTTCCATGAACGATTAATGCTTGAAGTGCAGTTAACCCTGCGATTGGGACACATGCCATTTCGTTATAATCAGCTTCATCTGGCATTAAGCCGCAAACAGTTTCAGGAGCACAAGTATACTCTGCAAAAGCTCCTCCTTTTAGCATTTCTCCAAATACACGATCACCAACTTTAAACTTTGTAACACCTTGTCCTACTTCTTCAACAATACCAGCAAAGTCAGCTCCAAGAATTTGATCCTTTGGCTTAAACCAACCAAAGATAAGTCGAGCAAAAAAAGGTTTGCCTCTTAGGATATGCCAGTCAGCAGGGTTCGCAGAATTTGCCTTAACATTAATTAGCAAATGGTTTTCTTTCACCGTTGGTTTTTCTACATCTTCCAAACCAAGAATTTCCGGACCTCCATATTTATGTTTTGTAATTGCTTTCATCATATTCTTAGTTTAACTTCTCTGTAAACCACACGCTTTCTCCATTAATTAACTACAACGTACAGATATACGCACCATGGTATGTTTATTTCTGTTATTTGCAAGGTAAAACGTACCCTCTAAGATACTATTAATGAATAAACCTGCAATTTGCAATCTACCTATAGTTAGGCCATTTATTTACCTATTCTATTAGTAGAAACAGTGCATGATATAGAGGTGATGGTAACGACAGAGAAATTGAATGGCTTTGAGATGGTAGAGGAGTTGGTTGCTGCGGTTCAGTTTTCAGTTGGCAGTGCCGGTTTATAGTAGGCGGTTTTCAGTTTTCAGTTTTTTAAATAAAAGGTAAAAGGTAAAAGGTACGAAGTGAAAAGTAGTTGGTGGTTTAAAAAATGTTAGTTGAGCGCAGGTGAAAACCTTTCGTGTTCCAAACTTGTTCTCGATACTATTTTAGACTTCCGTTGCACTACAGCTAAAATCACTCGAACTGACAATTCGTTTTTTCACTCAGCGTATTGCAGTTTTTAGTTTTGCTGTATGTAAGTTCGAGTGGATTTCGCGGTACGAGAAATTTGAATCTAGAACCTTTTGTGTTCCAAACCTGTTCTCGATACTATTTTAGACTTTCGTTGCACTTCAGCTAAAATCACCCGAACTGACAATTCGTTTTTTTACTAATTTATTTCAGTTTTTAGTTTTGCAGTATGTCAGTTCGAGTGGATTTCGAGGTACGAGAAATTTGTATCGAGAACCCTTTGTATACCAAACCTGTTCTCTATACAATTTTAGGCTTCCGTTGCACTATAGCTAAAATCACTCGAACTGACAATTGTGTACTTTTGAATTTGAAGTAAACGTGTTGCGTATTTTATACTTCGAAGACGATCGTCCGAAATTGTTCATCGAAAATAAGAAAGAGAAAATCTACCTACTGATACTGCCCACTGAATACTTAAAAAACAACTACTTCTTCGTTGCTTCGAAAAATTTTGCGTTGATGTCGTCGATGAAATTCAATAGCTCATCGCGGCCGCTTCGGTGGCTAGCGCTGGTGACGAAATGTTGCGGTGCTTCTTCCCACATATCGGCGGTAAGCGTGTCTAAATAGGTTTTAACATCGCGTTCTATCGCCTTCGGTTTAAGCTTATCGGCCTTTGTAAATATAATAGCAAAGGGTATTCCGTTTTCACCCATCCACTGCATAAACTCCATATCTATAGGTTGTGGCTCGTGGCGTATATCTACCAATACAAAAGAACAAACGAGCTGTTCGCGTTGTAGAAAATAATTGGTAATGTATTTCTGAAATGTTTTTTTATCGCGTTTAGACACCCGTGCATACCCATACCCAGGTAAATCGACCAAAAACCAATTTTCATTGATCTTAAAGTGGTTAATGAGTTGGGTTTTACCAGGTCTACCCGATGTTTTTGCCAAGCCTTTACGCTCGGTCAACATATTAATTAATGAAGATTTGCCCACATTAGAGCGACCAATAAAGGCATACTCAGGTATAGGTTCATTAGGGCATCGAGCAACATCAGAGTTGCTAATTACAAAGTCGGCCGACTTTATTTTCATTCGTAGAAAATTTTAAAAATTGTTTTTCCCTAACCAAGCGTCAAGAATGGTGTTGAACTCATCTGGGTGCTCCATCATAGGTGCGTGTCCACATTTATCAATCCAAAATAAATCTGAATTTGGTAGCAGTTCATCAAACAGTTCTGCCACATCTGGCGGAGTTACACTATCGTTCTTCCCCCATATAATACAGGTAGGCGTTTTCATTTTTGGCAAATCTTGCGCCATATTATGGCGTATCGCACTTTTAGCAATCGCCAAAGTTTTTACCAATTTCACTCTATCATTAACTGTAGCGAAAACTTCATCTACAATTTCTTTAGTGGCAATTTCTGGGTCGTAAAAAACATCTTGTGCTTTCTTCTTAATGAACTCATAATCACCACGCTTAGGGTAACCATCGCCCATGGCGCTTTCGTAAAGGCCAGAACTACCGGTAATTACCAAGGCCTTTACTTTTTCCGGATACATTTTAACATATAGCAGCCCTATATGGCCACCTAACGAGTTACCTAAAAGAACAACATCGTCCAATTCTTTATGGTCAATAAATTTTTTGAGGTACTTGGCAAAATTCTTCACCGTGGTTTTAAGCATCGGCATAGCATACAAGGGTAATTCAGGAATTAGCACCTTATAGCCTTTTGGAGGAAAATGGGTCGTTACGCCCTCAAAATTACTAAGACCACCCATAAGACCATGAAGAATTATAATGGGTTTGCCTTCACCTACTTCAATGTAATTAAACGTACCGTCGCTTATCATTTTGTTTTCCATGTACTCTGCTCGTCATATTTTCCCAAATATAGGTAATTACCGAGAATAGCAAACAACTCTTTTGATTAGGCGTATTTGCAAATCTTCTGTGATTTCCTTTTTTCAGATGTTAAAGGTCAAGTGGGAAAATTAACTTCAAAAGAGGAGTTAGGTGTTAAAAGGTGTTCAAAAGTGGGGTAATTTATTAACAAAGTGGATTTTAGTGGTAAAATGTGGTAATAATATTTATATATTTGAGTTATATAAATAAAACCGACCATTTTGGACATTTATTTCTTTGGGACATTTAACTGTAAGGCAGACGCTAAAGGGCGTATCATGTTACCTATTGCCTTGCGTAATCAAGTGGCTCCGATATTGAAAGATGGTTTTTTTATTAAAAAATCATATCTGAGCGAGTGTTTAGAGCTGTACCCAGCTTACGAATGGCACAGAGTGATGGCAGAATTGAACGAAAAAAGCAGGTTCGATGAAGAGAACCTACAATTTATAAGAATGTATACGGCAGGCCTACGACAAGTTGAGGTAGATGCCACCGGAAGATTATTGATACCGAAGGATATTATTTCATTGGCGGGCATTTCTAAAGAAGTGGTGATTGCGCCAATAGGAAAACGATTAGAGATTTGGGACAAGAAGGCATATGATGAATCTATCAATGCAACGAAAGAGGAGAAAGTGAAGTTGGCCAAGCGCGTAATGTTAGGTGAAAAATCTGATGGAGATGTATCATAATCCGGTATTGCTGAAAGAATCAGTAGATGGGTTAGACATCAAAGAGAATGGAGTTTATGTAGATGTGACATTTGGTGGAGGCGGTCACTCTAAAGAAATATTGAAACAATTGGGTGCGGAAGGCAAATTGTTCGCTTTTGACCAAGATGAAGATGCACAGGCAAATACGTTAGGTGATCCACGATTTACGCTAATAGCGGAAAATTTTAGGTACATCGCCCAGTTTTTAAAGTTCTATGGCATTCGGAAAGTAGATGGAATCTTGGCAGATTTCGGAGTTTCATCGCATCAGTTCGATCAGGCCGAAAGAGGGTTTTCTACCCGTTTCGATGCAGATTTAGATATGCGAATGAGCAAACGTAATACGCTATCGGCATTTGAGGTGGTCAACAAATACACGTATGACGATTTACGTAAGGTATTGTTCGATTACGGTGATATTAGAAACGCCAACGCCATGGCAAAAGTATTAATAGCAAGTAGGGAAGTTGAAGAGATAAGAACCACCGATGCTTTAAAACAAGCATTAAAGCAGTTTTTGCCAGAGCATAAGCAACATAAAATATTGGCACAGATATATCAAGCGATTCGTATAGAGGTGAATCAAGAAATTGAAGTAATCAAGGAGTTTTTAGAGCAGGTGCCAGATTTATTGAATCCGAAAGGGCGATTGAGTGTTATAAGTTACCACTCTTTAGAGGATAGATTGGTAAAACGATTTATACGAGCCGGACAGTTTGAAGGTGAGCCGGAGAAAGACTTTTATGGAAACATAGAAGTACCATTAAAGAAGGTTGGCGGATTGATAATTCCGTCTCGAGAAGAAATAAAATTGAATAACAGAGCACGTAGTGCCAAATTGAGAATAGCAGCGCGAAATGACGAAAAATAAAATGAAAACTGGGGTCTTAGACCTGTTGAAAGGCAAATTTTTGGTGAGCGGAGACTCGCCCAAGAATTGGCTGTTCATCATTTTCATTTCTTTTTTGGCAACTGTAATGATCAGTAGCTCGCATAGTGCAGATCAGAAAGTACACCAAATTGCTTTATTGAACGAAGAAGTAAAGGAGCTTAGAAACGAGTTTGTAGACATGCGGTCAGATGTGCAGCAGTTGAAACTAGAATCTAATATTACAGGTAAGATTTCTGAAAAAGGATTGTATCCTTCAGAAACACCACCACAGAAAATTAGGGTCAAATCTTTAAATGAGAAAGAATAAATGGCCGCAACAGATAAGAGTATACTTAAACGACTATATATTGTAGCAGCGCTTCTTGTGCTGTTCGCTGGTGCCGTGCTTTTTAAGTTGGTATCTATACAGATTGTAGATGGCGAAAAATACAAAGCATTAGCAGAAACACGTACGTCCCATATTTTTACGATTGAACCTAATAGAGGTAACCTGTATTCAGATGATGGTAGTCTTTTGGCAACGTCGGTTTCTAAATACACCATTCGTTTTGATGCGGTTACGGTAAATGATATTGATTTTAAGCAAAATATAAAGCCGTTATCAGATGCCTTGGCGAAGCAATTCGGTAATACATCTTCTCATTACCAACAGATTTTTAGAAAAGCCAAGGAGAATAAAAATAGATATGCGCTAATAGTGCGTAATCTAGACTACTCTGATTACATGGCTGTAAAAACCTTCCCTCTTTTTAATAAAGGAGCCTATAAAGGAGGGTTGATTATTGAGCAAAAAACTAAAAGAGAACATCCGCTAGGTAAAATTGCCGAACGTAGTGTTGGGTATGAGCGTGTAGATGAAAATGGCTACCGTACCCGTGTGGGTATGGAAGGTGCTTTTGGTGAATACTTACGAGGAATAGAAGGCAAGCGTGCCAAGCAAAAAATTGCGAAGGGACTTTGGAAGCCAATCGGGAATGATAATATTATTGAGCCTAAAGATGGCTACGATGTGTATTCGACCATCGACATTAATATACAAGATATCGCACACCATGCTTTATTGAAGCAATTGGAACTGTACAAGGCAGACCACGGTACCGTAATTGTAATGGAGGTGAAGACCGGTGAGGTAAAAGCGATTGCCAATTTAGGTCAAACAGCAGGAGGTAAATACTACGAGCGTTTAAACTACGCAATTGGTGAATCTCATGAGCCAGGTTCTACATTTAAATTAATGAATTTAGTAGCTGCCCTAGAAGATAAGGTGGTAGATACCAGTACGGTAATAGATACTGAAAAAGGAAGTTGGAAAATATATAAACACTGGGTAAAGGATACCAAGCGAGGCGGACATGGTAAAATATCTGTAGCCAAAGCTTTTGAGGTATCGTCAAATGTAGCGTTTGCCAAAATGATTAATAATGGCTACAAGAATGATCCAGAGAAATATGTAAATCGCTTAATGAGTATGGGAATTCATAAAGAATTAGGATTACCTGTTCGCGGTGAGGGTAAGCCAGTACTTAGATATCCTGGAGATAAAGGATGGTCAGGATTGTCTTTGGCGCAAATGGCTTACGGTTATGAGGTTTCTATGACACCATTGCAAACATTGGCATTCTATAATGCCATTGCAAATGATGGTGAAATGGTAAAGCCAAGACTTTTAAAAGAAGTTAAGGAGTGGGACAAGACTATTGAAAAGTTCGATAAGAAAGTATTGAATCCGGCAATCTGTTCTCAAGAAACGGTTAAGAAAGTACAGAAGATTTTAAAGGATGTAGTAGAGAGTGAACATGGTACAGGCCACGGCATGTATTCGAAAAACTTTTCTATGGCCGGTAAAACAGGTACTACACAGACCAATTATGTTTCTAAGGATAAGAATAAATACGAATATATTTCTTCGTTTGCAGGCTATTTTCCAGCAGACAATCCGAAATACTCCTGTATTGTAGTCATTCATAAGCCAGACAAGAGTGTAGGGTATTATGGTGCCGATGTTTCAGGTCCGGTATTTAAATCCGTAGCACAAAAAGTATATGCCACATCACCATTAACAAGTGAGGTAGATGTAAAACATGTATTGATAGCCAGTACTGATGCGTCTTACCAAAATTATTACAAGAATGCCCAGCAGATATATGCACAAGTACCTAATGTAAAAGGCATGAGTGGAATGGATGCTGTTGCGATACTTGAAAATTTAGGAATAGAAGTAGAGGTAAAAGGGAATGGAACGGTAAAACGCCAATCCATCTCAAAAGGAACCGATATCAAAACAGTGAAGAAAATAGTATTAGAATTAATATGAAGCAGTTAAAAGACATATTATATGGAGTGCACCTTACCGCGGTTAGCGGTACGACCTCTTGTAATATCTCTTCAGTACGTTTCGATTCTAGAGAAGTGAAAAAGGGTGATGCCTTTGTTGCAATAAAAGGCACTTTGACCGATGGTCATAAATATATCGATGCTGTTGTAGTAGCTGGTGCGCGAGCTATTATTTGCGAGCAATTGCCTGCAAACATGGTAGACGATGTTACCTATGTTCAGGTAGAAAATGGCAATCAGGCGTTGGCTTTAATGGCTTCTAATTACTACAATACTCCTTCAAAAAATTTAAAATTAATAGGTGTAACCGGTACCAATGGTAAAACGACTGTATCGAGTTTGCTATATCAGCTATTTAAAAAAGCTGGGTATAAAGTAGGATTGTTATCGACAATAAAAATAATGGTCGATGATACTGAATACCCAACAAAACATACCACTCCCGATGCATTGGTCATCAATAAGCATTTGAGGTTAATGAACGATGCCGGAGTCGAATTTTGCTTTATGGAAGTGAGTTCGCATGGTATTCACCAAAAAAGAACGGAAGGTTTGGTATTTAAGGGGGCGATTTTCACGAATCTATCTCACGATCATTTAGACTACCATAAAACATTTGCAGAGTACCGCGATACCAAAAAGATATTGTTTGATCAGTTGTCGAAAAAGGCATTTGCATTGACCAATATCGATGATAAAAATGGTTTGGTGATGTTGCAAAATACCAAGGCTAGAAAGTATACGTACGCGCTAAAAAATTATGCAGATTATCGTGCACAGGTTTTAGAAAATCAGTTTGATGGTCAGTTATTGAAAATCAATGATAATGAACTGTGGATTAAATTAATAGGTCAATTCAATGCCTATAATATGTTAGCTATTTATGCTACAGCAGAATTATTAGGACTAGAAAAAATAGAAACTCTTCGCTTGTTGAGTGAGTTGGATAATGTAGATGGAAGGTTTCAATATTATATATCAAAAAATAAGATTACGGCTATAGTTGATTATGCCCATACGCCGGACGCCCTTAAAAACGTGCTTGAGACAATCAACACGTTGAGAACTGGAAATGAAAACGTCATCACCGTTGTGGGGTGTGGTGGCGATAGAGACAGATCAAAGCGTCCGGTAATGGGCAATATCGCTTCCGAAATGAGTAATAAAATCATTTTTACTTCTGACAACCCTCGTACAGAATCCCCCTCTGAAATTATTGCAGAAATGGAGGCAGGCGTTGAGCCACAGCATGTAAAAAAGGTATTGTCGATTGAAAATAGAAAGCAGGCCATTAAAACAGCATGCCAATTAGCAGCCGATAACGATATTATTTTGGTAGCAGGTAAAGGTCATGAGACCTACCAAGAAACCAACGGAGTACGAATAGATTTCGACGATTTTAAAATTGTAAAAGAGCTGTTAAATAGCTTAGATAAGTAACATTGGCTTGAGAACGCCATAATGAAAAAACTATGTTAACCTACCTGTTCGATTATTTAGAAAAACAATACCAGTTTCCTGGGGCTTCGCTGTTTCAGTTTAGTACGTTCCGTGCGGCTATGGCTATCCTGTTTTCTTTGATAATTGCGACAGCTTTCGGTAAACGCATCATACTTTTTCTACAAAAGCAACAAGTAGGCGAAACTATCCGTGACTTGGGTCTTGAAGGTCAAAAGCAAAAAGCAGGTACGCCTACCATGGGTGGTATCATTATAATTTTGGCCACCTTAATACCGGTAATCTTATTTGCCCGGTTAGATAACATTTATATCATGCTATTGATATTCACCATGTTATGGATGGGTGCTATCGGTTTCTTAGATGATTATATCAAAGTATTTAAAAAGAATAAAGAAGGATTAAAAGGAAGGTTTAAAGTTCTAGGTCAGGTTACCCTAGGTCTTATCGTTGGTGCAGTATTATATTTTCATCCAGAGGTGACCATGCGTGACCATGATAAAACAATTATCACTAATGATTATTTGGTAGAGCAAGTAAAAGGTCTGGAAATTAAGTCAACCATGACTACTGTTCCTTTCATGAAGAACAACGAATTTGATTATGGAGTTTTTATTGGTTGGATGGGAGAAGGAGCACAAGAATATGCTTGGTTAATTTTCATTCCGATTATCATTTTAATCGTGACAGCGGTATCTAATGGGGCAAATCTTACTGACGGTATCGATGGGCTTGCCGCAGGTACATCGGCAATTATTGTATTTACACTCGGCATATTTGCCTTGGTTTCGGGTAATATTATTTTTTCAGATTATTTGGATATCATGTACATACCAAGAGCGGGTGAGTTATTGATTTTTATCACTGCATTTGTTGGAGCCTTAATAGGATTTTTGTGGTACAATGCCTTCCCAGCTCAAGTATTTATGGGTGATACCGGTAGTTTAACTATTGGTGGTGTTATTGCTGTAATCGCAATAATCGTACGTAAAGAATTATTGATACCAGTATTGTGTGGAATATTCTTTGCCGAGTCACTTTCGGTGATGTTGCAAGTAGGCTATTTCAAGTATACCAGAAATAAATATGGAGAAGGCAGACGCATATTTTTAATGTCGCCATTACATCACCATTATCAAAAAAAGGGATATCACGAAAGTAAAATCGTAACACGATTTTGGATTGTTGGAATTCTATTGGCCATTGTAACCGTAGTGACTCTAAAAATTAGATAAATGGCATTGTTGGTAGTTCTAGGAGGAGGAGAAAGTGGAGTCGGAACAGCCATTTTAGGATTAAAAAAAGGATATGAGGTTTTTGTATCCGATAAAGGGAAAATTAAAGAGAAGTATAAAAACGTTCTTGAACATTTTGGAATTGATTGGGAAGAAGAGAAGCATTCTGAAGACCGCATTTTAAAAGCCGACTTAGTAATGAAGAGTCCGGGAATACCTGATAAGGTACCCTTGGTGAAGCAGTTGGTTGAGAAAGGCATTCCCGTAATATCAGAGATTGAGTTTGCATCAAAATATACCGATGCTAAAATCATTGGCATTACAGGAAGTAATGGCAAAACGACCACAACAATGCTTACGAACTATATACTCGCCAATGGCGGTTTAAAGGTTGGTATGGCAGGTAATATCGGTGATAGCTATGCGAAGATGGTTGCGGAGAATGATTTTGAGTATTATGTGCTCGAGATAAGCAGTTTTCAATTGGATGGCATTGTGGATTTTAAACCACATATCGCTGTGATTACGAATATATCGCCTGATCATTTAGATCGGTACGAGTATTCGTTTGAAAACTATATCGCTTCAAAATTCAGAATAGCGGAGAACCAAGACGAAAACGATTATTTGATTTATGATTCAGATGATGCGGTTTTGGTAGCATGGCTTAAAGAACACCCGGTCAAATCAAAATTAATGCCCTTTTCATTGAATAAAGTATTTGAAGAAGGCGCATTTATAGAACAAAACGAGATAATAATAAAAACAACAACAGACACTATTAGCATGATTAAAGACTCTTTGGCCTTAGAAGGTCAACACAATGTAAAGAACACGATGGCAGCTGCAACTATTGCAAAATTAGTTGGTATCCGTAAGGAAACCATTAGAGCTTGTGTGTCGAATTTTCAAGGGGCTCCCCACCGTTTGGAGAAGGTCTTGAAAATTCATCATGTAACATATATAAACGACTCTAAGGCAACGAATGTAAATGCCGCCTATTATGCTTTAGATAGCATGAAATCACCAACGGTTTGGATTGTAGGTGGTGTAGATAAAGGCAATGAGTATATGGAATTGATGCCTTTGGTGCGTGAGAAAGTAAAAGCGATTATTTGCTTGGGTGAGGATAATGAGAAAATTAAACATGTATTCGGTAATGCTGTGGATCTTTTAGTAGAAACATTTGCAATGGAAGAGGCAGTGAAAGTCGCTTATAAAATTGCTGAACGTGGAGATACTGTTTTGTTGTCACCAGCTTGTGCAAGTTTCGATTTGTTTAAAAATTATGAAGATCGTGGAGATCAATTTAAGAACTGTGTAAAGAACCTTTAAAGTGTTGAATATACTGCAAAATATAAAAGGAGATAAAGCTATTTGGGCCATTGCGGCGCTTCTGGCGCTATTCTCATTTTTACCAGTGTACAGTGCTAGTAGTAACTTGGTGTATGTTGTAGGTAATGGCACCACGGCAGGCCACTTGGTGAAACATGCTGTTTTATTGTTCTTGGGTTTTGGTATTATTTATGGTATACATAAAATACCAACACATTTTTTTAAAGGGCTTTCTATGATTGCCCTACCAATTGTTTTGGTGTTGTTGATTTTTGTTTTGGCACAAGGTACCTCTGGTGGTGGTACCAATGACAGCAGATGGATTCACCTTCCTATTGTTGGATTTGGTTTTCAGCCCTCTAACTTGGCAGCAGTTGTTTTAATGATTTATGTAGCAAGATATTTTTCTAAGGTTAGGGAGGTTAAGATTACGTTTAAAGAGAGCATAGTGCCTTTGTGGCTTCCTGTTTTCTTAGTGGTGATGCTAATTTTACCTGCTAACTTTTCTACTGCAGGAATTATATTTTCGATGGTGATGGTATTGTGTTTTCTAGGAGGATATCCTATGAAATACTTACTTGGAATAGTTGGGGCAGGAGTATTGTTCCTTTCCATATTCATATTAACAGCAAAGGCTTTTCCAGATTTATTTCCGAATAGGGTAGATACATGGATGAGCCGTATTGATAGTTTTTCAAATCCGGAAGATACAGAAGCTAATTACCAAATAGAGAGAGCGAAAATTGCGATTGCAACGGGTGGTATTGTAGGTAAAGGTGCAGGTAAGAGTGTTCAAAAAAACTTTTTGCCGCAGAGTTCATCAGATTTTATTTATGCCATTATTGTTGAAGAATATGGATTGATAGGCGGAATTGGATTAATGTTCTTTTACATGTTTTTACTCTTCCGTATTGTGGTGGTAGCAAATGGCGCCACTACCATATTCAGTAAGTTATTGGTATTGGGTGTGGGCTTGCCGATCGTATTTCAGGCATTGATAAATATGGCGGTGGCTGTAGAGTTGTTCCCGGTAACGGGTCAGAATTTACCCTTGATCAGTAGTGGTGGTACATCGAGCTGGATGACATGCTTGGCCATAGGAATCATATTAAGTGCAAGTAATAAGAGTATAGCGCAGGAGAGTACTTCTGCACATGATTTAGATGAAACGAACCCATTAGAGATTTTAAGTGGGCAGTTATAGATTCATCTTATCGGGTGGTGGTACAGGCGGACATATTTATCCGGCTATAGCGATCGCAAATGAATTGAAAAGAAGACATCCTGATGCTGAATTTTTATTCGTAGGCGCTAAGGACAGAATGGAAATGGAAAAAGTGCCACAAGCTGGGTATAAAATAGAAGGATTGTGGATTACGGGGATACAACGGAAACTCACCCTTAAAAATTTACTGTTTCCGATAAAATTGATAAGTAGTTTAATGAAAGCAAACAGCATAGTATCGAAGTTTAAACCCCATGCCGTAATTGGCACAGGTGGTTTTGCGAGCGGTCCTTTGTTGAAAATGGCTACCATAAAAGGGATACCATGTGTGTTGCAAGAACAAAATTCTTTTGCTGGCATCACCAATAAACTATTAAAAGATAAAGTAGAGAAAATCTGTGTGGCATATGATGGCATGGAACAATTTTTTCCAAAGGATAAAATTGTAAAAACAGGAAATCCTGTTCGTTCAGATTTGGTGGAGCTAAAAGCAACCAAAAGTGAAGCATTAGACTATTTTGATCTAAGCCCAAAAAAGAAAACACTTTTGGTATTAGGTGGTAGCTTAGGAGCAAGACGTATTAATCAACTAATAGCAGGCCACTTAGCATATTTTGAAGAATTAGGCTTGCAAGTGATATGGCAATGTGGAAAAGGGTATTACGAAACATATAAGTTAAATCAGTCCAAAACTATAAAAGTACATGCTTTTTTAAATACGATGGATAAGGCGTATGTAGCTGCTGATTTTATCATTTCTCGTGCAGGAGCAGGAGCGGTGTCAGAATTATGTTTAGTCGGGAAGCCAACTTTTTTTATTCCCTCACCAGTGGTAGCTGAAGATCACCAGACTAAAAACGCATTATCGCTAGTAGGTCATAATGCAGCAATTATGATACGGGAGAACGATTTAGATGAAAAGTTTAGAAAGGAGTTTGAAGCAGTATTTAATTCTCCGGAAAAACAAAAAGAATTATCAAATAACAGTAAGGCTTTGGCATTACCGAATGCAACAGCAGATATCTGTGATGAAATTGAAAAATTATTAAAGTAACATGAATTTAGAGCAAATACATAGCGTGTATTTTATAGGTATAGGAGGCATTGGTATGTCTGCTTTGGCTCGCTATTTTGCTTTCATAAATAAATCGGTAGCTGGGTATGATAAAACAGAAAGCCCGTTAACAAAAGAATTATCGAATTCTGGTATTGCCATTCATTATAGTGATGATTTAAAGCAAATACCTAGTGAGTTTAAAAACCCTAAAAACACATTAGTCGTATACACTCCGGCAGTACCATCAAGTCATTCGGAGTATCAGTATTTCTTAGCCAATGGTTTTGTGATTAAGAAACGTTCAGAAGTATTAGGTCTTATTACAAAAGATTCGTTCTGTTTTGCTGTTGCAGGTACACATGGTAAAACAACAACCTCGAGTATACTGGCGCATTTATTAAAAGAAACAGGTGTATCGATGACGGCTTTTTTAGGTGGAATTTCAGAAGACTTCAATAGTAATTTTCTATTAGAAGGAACTGATTATTCTGTTGTGGAGGCCGATGAGTTTGATCGTTCATTTATGCAGTTGACACCAAATGTTGCATGCGTAACCTCTATGGATGCTGATCATTTAGACATTTATGGTGACGCACAAGAATTGGAGCGAACATTTGTTGATTTTACAAAACGATTAAAACCGGGCGGAAAATTATTCGTTCGTAATGGTTTGCCTTTAGAAGGGCTGACTTATGGTATTGAAGACGATTCGGATTATTGTATCCGGAACATAAAAATAGAACATGGCACCTACATATTCGATTTGGAGACCCCTGAAACCAATCTTAAGGGGGTTGAATTCAACAAACCAGGAAGGCATAATTTGCTTAATGGTTTGGTAGCTTTTGCGATGGCGATGCAAGCAGGTTCCCCACCGCATCGCCTTGCTGAGGCTCTATCGACTTTTAAAGGAGTGCAAAGGCGTTTTTCCTATAAAATTAAAAATGATGATTTTATTTTTATAGATGATTACGCCCATCACCCAACAGAAATCAATGCAGTTTTTGAAGCGATTTCAGAAATGCATCCAAATAAAAAAGTATTAGCCATTTTTCAACCACATCTATTTTCAAGAACACGGGATTTCGCCGATGATTTTGCTAAAAGCTTGTCACAATTCGAAAATATTTTGTTGTTAGATATCTATCCTGCACGAGAAGAACCAATTGTAGGAATAGATTCACAATGGTTGCTGGAAAAAATAACCAGTATTAATAAAAAATTAATTTCAAAGGAACAAATCATTTCTGAAATTAAAATACAGAATCCGGAAGTTTTAGTGACCATGGGGGCTGGGGATATTGGTTTAGAAGTGATGAAAATTAAAAATGAACTATCGTATGCGGATTAATTGGAATTTTTTAAAGTTGACTGCTTTGATTCTGGTAATCATGGGGTTATATGCATTTTCGAATGGTAGAAATAGCGCTAAAAACGTTACCGGAATGAAGGTAGAGTTCATTGGTGATGAGAATTTATACCTGACAGAAGGAACGGTTAATAAATTGTTAATACAAAAATACGGTAGCCTTAAAAATGTCCCTAAAGAAAATATAGTTTTGAATACTGTGGAAAAGGCTATTGAGGCTAATGAAATGGTAAAAAGTGCCCAAGTCTATCTAACTATAGATGGTGAGCTTACGTCGAAAATTGTTCAACGGAAACCAATCGGACGCATAGAGGGGGATAAAAAATTTTATTTGGATGATGAAGGAAAGAGCATGCCTCTTTCTACCAATCACTCAGCAAGAGTTCCCATAATAACAGGCAATATCAGTGGTAAAAGCCTTGAGGATGTCTATGTCATATTGGAGCATATTAATAAAGACGATTTTTTTCGTAAAACGATAATCGGTATTCACATAAACGGTGAAAATGAGTATCAATTACGATTAAGGCTTAACAATTTTGTAGTGAACTTAGGCGGTATTGAAGATTTGGATGAGAAGTTCAGCAATTTTAAGGCGTTTTATGCCAAAGCGACCAAGGATGAAACCTTGGAGGATTATGCAGTAGTAAGTTTAGAATTCAATAACCAGGTGGTGTGCACTAAAATTTAATAAAATGGAAGAAACTAAATATTCAGTCGGTCTAGACATTGGAACAACGAAAATCGTTGCCATTATCGGTAAGGAAAATGAATACGGTAAGATTGAAATTTTGGGTATCGGTAAATCTAAAAGTTTAGGAGTACACAGAGGTGTTGTGAATAACATTACACAAACTATAAAATCGATACAACAAGCGGTAGAAGAAGCTGAGGCTAATTCTGGTCTTAAAATCGGTTCGGTAGTAGTAGGTATCGCCGGTCAGCACATTAGAAGTTTGCAGCATAGCGATTACATTACTCGCAAAGACTCTGAAGAAGTAATCAATGAGGAAGATTTAGATATCCTTATTAATCAAGTGCACAAATTGATTATGCTTCCTGGTGAAGAAATAATTCATGTATTACCCCAAGAATATAAAGTTGATGGTCAAGGAGAAATTCGTGAGCCTATTGGTATGTATGGTGGTCGATTAGAAGCAAATTTTCATGTTGTTGTAGGGCAAGTAGTTTCTATAAAAAATGTAGGTCGTTGTATTAAAAGTGCAGGATTAGATTTAGGAAATATTACGCTAGAACCGTTAGCATCATCTGATGCGGTATTAAGTCAAGAAGAGAAGGAAGCTGGAGTAGCATTAATCGATATAGGAGGAGGTACTACTGATTTGGCCATTTTTAAAGATGGTATTATTAGGCATACTGCAGTTATTCCTTTTGGTGGTGGTGTAATTACCGAAGATATCAAAGAAGGCTGTTCTATTATTGAGAAACAAGCTGAGTTGTTGAAAACTAGATTTGGTTCAGCATGGCCAGGTGAGAATAGAGATAATGAAATTGTTTCTATACCAGGTTTACGCGGTAGAGAGCCCAAAGAAATCTCTTTGAAGAATTTGTCTAAAATAATTCATGCACGCGTAGTTGAAATCATAGAACAGGTATATGTAGAGATAAAAAACTACGGTCATGAAGAGCAAAAGAAAAAATTAATTGCAGGTATTGTTTTAACAGGTGGCGGTAGTCAGCTAAAGCATTTGAAGCAATTAGTGGAATATATAACAGGTATGGATACCAGAATTGGGTATCCGAACGAGCATTTAGCAGGTGATTCAGACGAAGAAGTTGCTAGTCCTTTATACGCCACAGCTGTGGGACTTTTAATGAATGCAATTAAGAACGAGAAGAAGCTTAATAATATTAAGAAGAAGTTGCAAGCATCTGAAGAATTTGCGCAAACAGAACAAGAGGAAGTTGAAGCATTTGTTGGTGTTGAAGAAAATGAGTTTGAAAATAAGAACAGAATGTACAAGGAAAGAAAATCTGTTTTTGATAAGTGGTCTGAAAAGTTAAAAGAATTTTTAGACAACGCAGAGTAATTAGCATATAGTAAGAATATACATAACCAGTAATAATTAGATTATGAGCAAGAACAGCGAATTCGATAATATCTCTTTTGATCTTCCAAAGAATCAAAGCAACGTTATAAAGGTCATCGGTGTAGGTGGTGGTGGTAGTAATGCCATTAATCATATGTTCCAAGCAGGAATTAACGGAGTTGATTTCGTAATCTGTAATACAGATTCACAGGCTTTGGACAATAGTCCTGTACCTAACAAAATACAATTAGGTGTTTCGTTAACGGAAGGTTTGGGTGCTGGTGCCAATCCTGAAGTTGGAGAACAGGCTGCAATGGAAAGTATTGAAGAGATAAAGTCTATGTTGGATACTACGACAAAGATGATTTTCATTACCGCTGGTATGGGTGGGGGAACAGGTACTGGTGCTGCTCCCGTCATAGCTAAGTTTGCTAAGGAAATGGATGTTCTTACAGTAGGTATTGTTACAATGCCATTTCAATTCGAAGGTAAAATGCGTGTTGAACAAGCACAGCGAGGTATCGAGAAGTTGCGTAAAAATGTAGATTCGCTGATCGTCATTAACAACAATAAATTAAGAGAAGTATACGGTAACTTAGGCTTTAAAGCTGGTTTCTCTAAGGCCGATGAAGTATTAGCAACAGCTGCAAGAGGCATAGCAGAAGTTATTACACATCACTATACACAAAACATAGATTTACGTGATGCTAAAACAGTACTTTCTAATAGTGGTACTGCTATTATGGGGTCTGCTATCTCATCTGGATCGGCAAGAGCCAATGAGGCAATCATGAAAGCTTTAGATTCACCTTTATTGAATGACAATAAAATTCAGGGAGCTAAAAACGTATTGCTGTTAATAGTTTCAGGAGCACAAGAAATCACTATTGATGAAATAGGAGAAATCAATGATCATATTCAAATCGAAGCGGGTTACGGTGCAAACATCATAATGGGTGTTGGTGAAGATGAAAGCTTAGGAGAGGCTATTGCAGTAACCGTAATTGCCACTGGTTTTAATATAGAGCAGCAGGATGATATTGTAAATACGGAGTCTAAAAAAATCATTCATACCTTAGAAGACGGTCAACGTGCCGAGGCAATGTTGCTGTCCAATTCTAAAACTGTACACACATTGGAAATGGATGAAGAAGAGGAGGAAGTTAAAGTAGTTAAGCCTGTACAAAAATATGAGTTTGTTGATGAGGCAGATTTCGATTTAATACCGACTACAAATTACATTAAGAATTTTAACGTTTTTTATGAAGAGGTAGTAGCGCATAACGTTTCTGAAGATGATTTTGTAATTGTAGATTCAGCAGCTAGAGATATTGAAGTTGTTGAACCAGAAGTATTAAAAGCTAGAAAAGTAGAAGATGATGATTTTACTATTAATTTTGATATGCCTTTGAAGGATGAAGAAAAGGAAAACGTGATCACTTTTGACTTGCATGAAGAAGTAAAGGATTTAGATGTAAACGATAGTATTGAAGTAATACCTGTATTAGAATACAATAAGAATGGTGAAAAGCGCTATAGCTTAGATGATTATATGCAGTTGGAAAGTAAGTTGACCGGCGCAAAATCAAAAGCGGAAGAGTTCGAACCAAAGATTATTGAAGACGAATTGATATTTGAAAAAAGAACCGTAGCTCCTAAAAGAGAAGTAAACCCATCGGAGCAATTAGATCCAATGGAAACTCCAATAGAAGAGTTATTGCGTGAAAGAGCTGATGAGCGAAGAAGAAAACTTAAAGATTTCAACTACAAGTTCAAAACTAGCGCACCTAGCAGTTATGATGAAAAGAAACCTGCTTACCAAAGACAAGGGGTGAATTTAAATGATAATCCTAGAGAGAGTAAAATTTCTAGAACATCACTTAGTAGTGATAGTAACGATGATATTAAGTTACGTTCAAATAACTCATTTTTACATGATAATGTAGATTAGAGATAGCATACAACTAATATTTTTAAACCCGAAAACTAAGATAGTTTTCGGGTTTATTTTTTATCTTCGCAGACCAAAATAAGGAAGCTATGAGTTTACAGCAAAAAGTAATGGAGCAATTGAAATTGGCTATGAAAGCTAAAGATACGGTTGCATTAGAATCACTTAGAGCTATAAAATCTGCGCTCTTAATGGCAAGTACTAGTGGTGCTGGTGAAATCACAGAAGATGACGAAATACAATTAGTACAGAAATTGGTAAAACAAAGAAAAGATAGTGCAGCAATATTTATAGAGCAAGGAAGACAAGATCTTGCAGATCCTGAATTAGCTCAAATTGCGGTTATCGAGCAATTTTTACCAGAACAACTTACAGAAGAAGAAGTAGAGAAAGTAGTAGTTCAAACTATTGATTCAATAGGTGCTTCAGGAATGAAGGATATGGGTAAGGTTATGGGAATTGTATCTAAAGAATTAGCAGGTCAAGCAGATGGTAAATTAATATCTACCATTGTTAAAAAGAAATTAGCATAAGTATTTAGTGCATGCTTCAAAAAATTTAGCATTCAATACTAAAAAAAATGGCCTCGTGGCGCAACTGAATAGCGCATCAGATTTCGGCTCTGAGGGTTGGGGGTTTGAATCCCTTCGAGGTCACTAATGAAAAAGCCACATCTGTTAAAGATGTGGCTTTTATTTTTATAATTGATTTTATAAATTGTGGTATTACTTATCTAAGTCGTAACGGAATTGGAAATAATATCCTTAATAATTATTTTGGCGTGAATTCGAGAGTTTTCAATAAACCATTTGTGGGTTTCCATTCCGCCACAAATAACTCCGGCTAAGTAAAGTCCTTTGATGTTGGTTTCCATCGTTTCGGTATCATACTCTGGAAGTTTTTTCTCGTCATTACTAATATTAACGCCTAACATTTCTAAAAAGCTAAAATTAGGCTTGTAACCTGTAAGTGCTAGTACAAAATCATTGTCAATTTCAATGTCTTGGTCTTGTGTAGCTAAAGTTATAGTGTTTTTTGTTATGGTCTTAACGGTGGTATTGTAATAGGCTTTAATACTACCTTCTTCAATTCTATTAACAATATCTGGTCGAACCCAATATTTAACACGTTGCCCAACTTCAGGACCGCGAATAATTAAAGAAACTTCAGCACCTTTTCGCCAACACTCTAAAGCAGCATCAATAGCAGAATTACTAGCGCCTACAACGGCTACTTTTTGACCTGAGTAGTAATGTGGGTTATTATAATAATGAACTACTTTATCAAAATTTTCACCAGGTACATTCAATAAGTTAGGAATGTCGTAAAAACCTGTAGCTACTACAATTTGATTAGCGGTATACGTGTTTTTATCAGTAGTTATGGTAAAGGTTTCATCAACTTTTTTAACGTTCTCAACTTTTTCAAACAAATGAATATTCAATTTGTTAGAGGTTACTATTCGTCTATAATATTCTAAAGCCTCATCTCTTTTCGGTTTAGCTTCTTTACTAATAAACGGAATTTCATCGATTTCCAATTTTTCTGAAGATGAGAAAAATTGCATGTTAGATGGGTAGTGGAAAAGGGAATTTACAATAGGCCCCTTTTCTAAGATAAGGTAACTAAGACCATTTTTCTTCGCTTCTAAGCCACATGCAATACCTATCGGTCCTCCACCTATGATGACGACATCAAATCCAGTTTTCATCCCTTTAATTCTTTTATTGTTTTTAAAGGGTCAGCACTTTTAAAAACGAAGCTTCCGGCAACTAATATATCAGCACCAGCTTCTACTAATTTCTGAGAATTTTGAGTGGTAACACCTCCATCAATTTCTATTAAAGCAAATGAGTTTTTTCTTTTGATTAAAGCTTTTAAGGCTTTTACCTTTTCATACGTATGTTCAATAAATGATTGACCACCAAAACCAGGGTTAACACTCATAATCAATACTACATCAATGTCTTGAATGGTGTCTTCTAACAGCATTATATTGGTATGCGGATTTAAGGCAACACCAGCTTTCATACCATGAGCCTTAATGGCCTGCAATGTTCTATGTAAATGAGTGCATGCTTCGTAGTGTACGGTTAATATGCTGGCTCCTAAATTGGCAAATTCTTCAATGTAACGGTCAGGGTCTATAATCATTAAATGCACATCTAACGGCTTCGTGGCACTTTTTTGAATTGCCTTCACTACAGGCATACCGTATGAAATGTTTGGAACAAAAACGCCGTCCATAATATCAATATGATGATACTCTGCTTCACTTGCGTTCACCATTTCTACATCACGCTGAAGATTTCCAAAATCTGCAGCTAAAAGTGATGGTGCTATACTTGGTTTTCTCATTTTTTGTTCCTTTTGGATTTATTACAAAAATAAGAATTTGAAATTCGTTGTGCTCAGATTTTGGCTATTGCTTTTACTTCATTCAATCTATTTCAGCATCACCATTTTTAATTAAAATAGAATTTACTTTTGTCTTATACTTTTCCAGTACATTGTTTAATTTTCCTAATTCTACATCAAGCTCTGCAGATAATTCTTCATATACTTTGTATGCTCCATTAGTAGGTTTGGCATCACCATCTTCTACACTACGTCGTAATGATGCTAATCTGTTGTTTAGTTTTATCGGAAAGTTTAAAGGGTCTTGTCCAGACTGATTTTTAACCTGATACAGGGCTTCTTCAACTTCTGATAAATCTTTTAAAAACGGAGTTACGGTTTTATTATAATCGTTTTGTTCAATTTTATCTTTTGCATCACTGAATGTTTTTTTGATTTTTCGAATTTTAATAACCGCTTCGTTGGCTATTGTGGTTTTACCCATTATTTTGTTCGACAAATCAAATTGCTCAGCCAAGTCTTCTTTTGTAATTCCTTTTAGATTAGGATCCATTTCTACTTCAAAGGAATATGTTTTTTCATAGTCTCCTGATTTCATTTTCACCTTATAGGTTCCTAATGGTGCTTTCGGACCTCTAGCAGGTCTTGCGCTCCAAATAATCATACCATCGAAAGTAGTCGCTCCGGTATATCTAAGGTCCCACGTAAAGGTATTTATGCCTTTTGCCGTGGTAGGTTTAGATGAACCTCCTCTTAACCAGTAAGGTAAATTTGGGTCTACTTCATACTTTGGTTTACTACCTGTGAACGTATTTATCAATTTGTCATTAGCGTCATAAATTTCAAAAGTGATGGTATCTTTCTGGTCTTTTAGGTAATATTGAATAGATGCATCGTTCAACCCTCTATAGGTATTGCTAGGTTGAAATAGTACAGCATCTTGTTTCGCCATTTCTGGAGTAAACTGCCGTAACGGTTGAATGTCATCTAAAATCCAAAATCCTCTTCCGTGGGTTCCTAAAACCACATCATTATCTTTTATTACTAGATCACGTACAGGCGTATCTGGCAATTTCAATTGTAGACTCTGCCAAAGTTCACCATCGTTCATTGAAAAATAAACACCATGCTCGGTCGCTAGAAATAGAAGACCTTCTCTAACCGGATCCTCTCGAACAGCTCGTGCAAAATGGCCATCTTTAATTCCATTGGTAATTTTCGTCCAAGTTTTACCATAATCATGGGTTTTAAAAACATAAGGTTGCCTATCATCTACTTGATATCGGTTTGCGGCGACGTATAGTGTTCCAGGATTGTGGATAGATTCGTCAATAATGCTGACTCTAGAAAATTTTGGTAAATCTTTTGGAGTGATGTCTACCCAGTTTTTACCTCCATCTCTCGTGATATGAATTTTACCATCATCAGAACCTGCCCAGATGGTATTGATGTCATGGTTGGATGGGGCAAGGGCAAATACGGTAGCGTATATTTCAGGTCCGTTCATATCCATGGTAATAATTCCACCAGTTTTGCCTAATGTAGAGGGGTCTGCATAAGTAAGGTCAGGACTTATTTTTTCCCATGATTGTCCGTCATCTGTTGTTTTCCATACGTGCTGTGAACAGGTATACATTACTTTAGCATCTTGAGGAGCGAACATAATAGGGAACGTCCATTGCCAGCGTTCTGGCAGTGCACTTGCCGGTTCACCAGAGAAAAATCTTGGATACACTTGTATGTCACGTGACTGACCATTACTTCTATCATATCTAGTTAAAAGAGCGCCTTGGCTACCTGCATAGAAAATATCTAAATTCTCTGGGTGCTGCGTAATCCAACCACTTTCTCCTCCACCAACGGCATAAGCCCATCCATCGCCTTGACCACGTGCCTGCATATGTTCCCAACCATCACT
>RCMY010001134.1_pt1 | contig 25320 bp, 23 predicted proteins | sample 2041341 | NCBI WGS metagenome assembly RCMY01 (sample SAMN09708234, study PRJNA481090) | Marine sediment metagenome, whole genome shotgun sequencing project.
TAGAAGTTAAAACGCTTGGGAGCTTCAATTTGAAAACCTTAATTATCACTGCGATTCGTTTGCAAATAGCGCTATGACTTCTATTTTTAGGCAGGATAGGCTATGAAATTATACCCATTGGCCCAAACGAAACTTTGGATTATCTTATTAGTACGTCCTGCCAAGTTCCCGGCAACAAGTACTATATCTAAGTAGTAATGAGAATTTAAAGACTATCTTTAATATCCATCGAAAAATGAACTACCCCGAGGCACAGCCTTCGAAGTATCTAACGGAAGAAAGTTCTGACATTTTATGAAAACCATCCGTTTTCAAACTTTCCTCAAGCACCTCCGATGCAGAGTATCGGGGGAATTATAATGATTAAATTAAATGAACATCCACATAATTACCACCGGAGGCACTATTGAAGGTATAGATTATGAGGGGGAAGTAAATCGGACCCAAGAAGGCCAGGTTTCAATAATCGACTTTTTGGACACGGCAAATGTTTCATTTCAATATACCATAGAAGAGGCTTTTAAAAAAGACAGCCGCCTTGTATCAAACAGAGACAGAGAACTTTTAGTTGATAAGATAAGAGCTGTCGATTCGACTAAAATTTTAATTACCCACGGTACTTTCACTATGGAAGATACGGCACAATATTTGGGCAAACTCAACTTAAACAGAACGATTGTTCTCGTAGGGTCTTTTGCTTCAGGTTCATCCCCTAATACCGATGCACCCTTTAATTTAGGTTACGCAATTAGCTCAGTACAATTTCTAAAGACCGATGTTTATGTTGCCATGAACGGAGAAGTCTTTCATTGGAGTAATGTTACGAAAAATTTGGAGACGAATAAATTCGAGCATAGAAATGGATAGGATAGTAGAAATGAATAGGATATATGTTTGGCACTTCGATACATTGGACAACGTTCTTCTATCTTTTGATAGATACTTTCCTGTTGGTAATAGCCATTATCCAATCTTCTAGAAATCGATACACCAACCTAAACAGATATTTAGTACTTGCGGGATTATTTGTTCTATATAACCTGACGGGAGGTTTCTTGCCGTTTGACGGTTTCCCCGGACCATTCATTCTTCAATACGTCATTACATACGGAGTTGCCATCACCATGGGAATTTTTCTGTTCCATTATATTTACAGGGAATATGACGTCCGTATTTTGAACGTCCATTTGACCATAGCGAACATCTCCATTTACGGTGCGCTATGTTTTTTCGGATTATTTCTTTTGCCCTATTATTTTACCGGGTCTCTCGATACAGCCAGGGTGTGCTTCACGGTGCCCATATCGCTTATTTGCCTGTATTTTTTATGGGCGTTTTACGGAAGGATATCAAAACCAAAAAATCCGAATAAGTTCGTCTTACGCCGTAACAAGCTTTCCCTTCTGAGCGTAATTTGTATGATACTTTTGCCAATGTTGACCTTGATCGGGGACTACCAGTGGTTGACATTTACGATAGTCAATACCTCGTTTTATGCCATAACAGCAATAGAGATCGACAGGTATCTCTATTTTTTGGAGCACAAGAAAAAAATGAATGCGCTGTTAAACTATTACAAAGCTGAAAGAAATAAAGAAATAGCACCGAAATTCTTTACTAGGGGCTTGACCGGAAGGGAAATCGAAATGGCCATGTCAGTGTTGGACGGGAGGTCATACAAGGAAATCGGAGATGAATATTTTATTGCTGAAAAAACGGCATCCAAACATGCTTCGAACATTTTCAAAAAAATGAGGGTAAAAAATAGAACTGAATTTATGGAGCGTTTTGGCAAAAAAAAACTATAGACTCAAAATTCTCCCTTCCCTCTTAACTATTGATTATTAGACAGAAACAAGAATTACGTATTAAAATACGTTCTAGCCCGTAGTCATTTACGTACCAATTTCAAGGTTTCTCATAATTGTACTTCTTATCTTTAAGTACCAAACCCTTATGCAAAAATAGTATAATGAAGAACGAGGACATCATTGACCATTCCCTCAATATTGAACGGCATAAAGAATTGGATTTTTGCAGGCCACCTAGCTGACTTTCTTAAATTTTTCTTCCATAAGCAGTTCGTATCAAACTGGTTCAATGGAAGACTATGGAACTACAATCACTATCCGAAGAACTACTCGAGGAACTGAAAGAAATTAAGATTCAGAATCAGGAAATTATAGAACAGGCATTCCTTTCAATAGAGGTATGCCGTAATTTATTGAGTAGATACAAAAAGGAAATTTTAAGGGAGGGATTCGAATCGATTGAAGATGAAATTTTTTTCTTCAAAACGACAAAACAAATTCCCTTGGTACAACTGATTTATTTTTCGGAAATACATTCATTTGAAATCCAATTCCCCAAAGCGGACAGGGAAAGCCAAAGAAAGTCCATTAAGCGAAAAATCGACAAACTCAATCGTTTCTTTCTCTATAATCTGGATTTTGGCCGGTATGTGGATTCAGGTGCGACCCACTTCGACAAAGAATATTTTACAAGGGATTATCTGGCAACCTTCCATATTACTACTTCTAAATTCTATTTTCAAGATCCCGAATTCTGTACGCCGAGGGATATGTTACTGGGCAAATACCAGGCGTATAATTCCTTTGTTGTCTATTTGGACAGCAGACTATTCAAACTTGAAAACTCCCTGAACGGAAATTTGGTGCTCGATCCGTTGAATAAACTTCATTGGCCGTTCAGCAATTCTGACTATGTAGAACTTTTATATGCTTTATGCGCCAAAGGGCTAGGTAGGCAGGATAATCTAAGTATAATGAAGGTATCCAAAAGGCTTCAACAAGTTTTCGACTTTACACCAAAGGACATCTACAAAACCTTTCAAAGCCTCAAAGGACGGAAAAACAGTCGGACATTATTTCTTGACGAATTGGCTACGTCCCTACTTCTGGAAATGGACAAGAGCGAAGAATAATTCTCTAATTCTACCCTTCCGCCACCTTTTTAAATTATTAAAAAAGGACCGTACTACGGTCGACCTACGGTCCTTAAGTTTTACATCATATCTTCATTTAATTTGGTTCGATTTTGGGTGCATATCCAACTTTACCAATCTCCAAACCCTACAAAACATACCAAAATTCAAGATGTTAAATTTTGACCGTACTACGGTAGTACTGGGGAAGAAAACCCAATAATACACTTCAAATTTGTAGAACGAAAGTCAAATCCTGCAAAGGGCTATTAAATTAGTTGACAGCGATGCGATAGCCCTTTTTTTAAAACCGTTCTACTATGCCGACAAGCATCATTACAACAGACGACCTTCGGGATTTCAAATTGGAATTGCTCGATGACATCAACCAATTATTGGCCCAACACGCCACGGTAAAGCTCAAAAAATACTTGAAATCCTCGGAAGTGATGGATATGCTGCAAGTAAGCCCGGGCACCTTACAGAACCTACGGGTCAACGGTACCTTACCGTACACAAAGGTTGGTGGTATCCTCTACTACGATGCCGAGGAAATACAGTCCGTGATGACGGCCAATCGGGTACAAAACAAAATCCATTAGGGATGTATGAACTACATAAAACACCTAAATGCGGTCTTTCAGCAATTTTCGATGGATTCCCGATTGAACCCGACCCATATAAGCCTATATCTGGCCTTGTTCCAGTTCTGGAACATCCACCGCTTTCCCGAGGTTTTTTACATCAACAGGGAAGAAGTGATGGCGATGGCAAAAATAGGGTCAAAAGCGACATATCATCGATGCCTAAAAGGATTGGACAACTGGAAATATATCTATTATCTACCCTCCCATAATCCCTACAAAGGTAGCCAGATCAAGATGCTCAAATTCGGTACAAGTGGTGGTACAAGTACTGATACAAGTAGTGGGACAACTCCTGGTACAAGTAGTGAACAAGTAGTGGGACAAGCATTAGTACCTTATATAAACATTAATAAACAAATAGAAAACGATTATAAACATAAGCTACCCAAAAATGAAAATGAGGTTTTGGATTTTTTCAAAAAAAAGAAATGGCCGCCCATTGAAGCAAAAAAGTTCTTCAACCATTACACCTCGATTGGGTGGAAAATCGGGGGAAAGATTAAAATCGTCGATTGGCAGGCCTCGTCCGAAAACTGGATGCTAAAAGCTGCCGAAATAAAAAAACAACAAACGGAAAACGAACTGTCTCAAAAACGGGACAACCTAAAAACCAGTACAAACAAGGACTATGGACAACCCCTCTAAAATCATCGAAGGTGGTGTAGAATATTCTATCGGAAAATTGGATGGTAAAAACGTGCTCTACGACTTTGACAAAATTCTGATTTACTTGAATGCAAAGGGAAAATTGCTCTTTGGCAAACATTTCAAGCTTTACGACGGGGATACCGACACCATTCGCAAGCTATGCCACTATTTTATCAAGGATAAGGATAATTGTCAAAAGGACGACATAGACCCGGAAAAGGGAATATTACTTTCCGGTCCAGTGGGCTGTGGCAAGACCAGTTTGATGAAACTGCTAAAATATTTGGTTCCCCTACAACGACCGTACTTGATGGCACCTTGCCGGAATATAGTTTTTGGTTTCAACCATTTGGGCTATAAAATAATCGAGGATTATGGCGATAGTAGCCCTATCTGTTTCGATGACCTGGGCGTAGAGCCACTGGGTCGCCACTACGGCAAGGACTGCAACGTTATGGGCGAAGTACTGCTCTCACGCTATGAGCTGTACTTAATAACCAAAACAAAGATCAAGACCCACGTCACCACCAATCTCAATGCAGAGGAATTGGAAGAACGCTACGGCAACCGCGTCCGCAGTCGGATGCGGGAACTTTTCAATTTGATAGCCTTTGATAAGAATACTAACGATAAACGTAAATAGATATGAAAATTGCCACTTTCAACATCCAGAACCTGTTCCACCGGGACAGAAGCCTTATAGCAAAACCTTATGGAAAATGTGTTACCGACTGGGTCAATGAACTCGATGAATTGATGCTGGGAAACAACCGCGTGTCAAACAATACAGAACGAATACAAGAATTGGCGTTCCTCTTAGGCTTCGACAAAACATTTGACGTTCCCTATGCCGTAATGCGCAAACGGGCGGGATTCCTTTTCTTGAAAGGAATGGACTATTCCAAAGAACTGAAGTCCGGGGAACTTACCGATTGGAACGGATGGATAGCTTTGCAGACCATACCGTTGGATCCGATGGCCGTGAACAATAAAGCCAAGGTCGTTGCCGAAGTCAATCCGGATATTATACTCTTGCAGGAAATCGAGGACAGGGCTTCGTTGGAAGAATTCAATGCCCAACTGTTGCCCGAATCCGATGGCGAACCGTTTCAGGAAGTTGTAGTCTTTCAAGGCAGCGATAAGCGGGGTCAAGAAATGGGTATATTATTAAAAAATGGCTACAGAGTTAAATCAGTTAGAACTCGTTGTTTTGATTTGGGAGATAACCCCAATCCAAAAAAGGAATTCTTTCAATACGAAATCGATACGCCGTCCCTTCAAACCATTTGGCTGTTGGCCGCCCATTTACAGGAAGAAACCAAGGACAAGGAATTATCAGATGCATTACGCAAAAAGGAGGCTCAACAGATTGCTGATGTTTATAATGAACTTTGGGAAAAAGGAGAAAGAAATATCATAGTTACCGGAACATTGAACGCTGTATCATATTGCGATTCGCTTTCGCCATTATTCCGAGATACCAAAATGAAGGATGTCACCAGACACCGATCGTTCAAAGCGGATAACGACGAGGGCAGGGACGCTGCTTATTTCCGATTGGGCGCATACCGTTTAGGGGTCAATATCAGACAGAAAGATTATCTTTTGCTTTCGCCTAACCTTTTCTCGAAGGTAGCTAATAGCGGATTGAATCGTAAGGCGGTATGGCCAGATAAAAAACCTATGTGGTCGATTTATTCATCCATTCACGACAAGAAACAGGCCGCTAGTGAGCATCCTGCAATTTGGGCGAAAATTGATATTTAAAACCTAATTTTTAGTTCCGTAAAAGGTGAATTACCGGAACTACTAAAAAGAACGACAAATGGAACTGGCAACGGATTTCTTCTAGTGGTTCTTGAACTGTCCCGTAAAACGGCCGTGGCTGTTGCAGAAGTGGTTTGTGAGTAAGGTATCGTGAATCGAAAAAAGTTTCTTCACAAAAGGATGGTCTTAAAACTACTATCGGCCGTTTCGACCAAACCACTTCTTCAAGGTTTTAAAGAATTCCGAGATTAATATTCTCAGGATGACTTTTAGATTGACGAAAACTACTTCAAACAACTCTCTCATCTCTTTACTTTTCGATTTTTAAACCACTCAGAAGCGACAACGCAACCGCGAGAACATTTTCATCCTCGGTCAGATGTTGCGCTTCATCCAGATTGGACAAAAAGCCCAATTCCACCAATACCGTAGGGCAGTAATCCACCGTTTCCCGTAGCACTTGAAAATTGGCAAACTTCACGCCCCTACTTTTGAGACCGATATTTTGTTTCATTCCTTTTTGAAGTAGGTATGCCATAAGGATGGATTCTTGCAAGTGTTCCCCATATCTCGGCACATAGATTTCCACACCTTTGGCATTTGGATTACCGGAATGATTAAAATGCAATGAAACGAACAGGTCGACATGTAAACTTCTTGTCCTTTTTGCCCTATCCCCCAATGAAATAAGAGTATCTGAATATCTTGTCAGATAAATTTCATAGGATTCGCCTAATAGGTTTTCATTGAGAACTATTATTTTTTTCGCAATTTTAAGCACCATATCCTTTTCCTGAATCCCGTTGATTCCGATTGCACCGGAATCGGTTCCACCGTGTCCAGGGTCGATTACGATAACAGTTTTGGCACCACCTTTCGATTGGCCAATACTGTCCAATGGCATCAGCCAAAAAACCAGACTTAAAAAGAGAAGAAATCGAACCATAATATTTGCTTTCTCTACACAATTTTCAAAGAATTCCTTCAATCCCTAAGAATCTTCCAAAGTTTAACAGGATTTCGAGTTAAAGTTTGGGGATTTTCCTCCCTCAGCTTCTTTTCATAATAGATTTCGCAAAGTTTATTCATCAACGCCCTCATCAGGCATCAAAAACGAACAGTTATGAAAAAATCAATTCCTATGTTGACAGGGCTGCTGCTTAACGCAGCACCCGCCTTTGCGCAGATCGGTGGTATCGAGGATTCGGTAAACGAGGTTTCCGACACCATCAGGACCATCTTTCCGATTATTCTCGGTGTCATCTTTCTAATCGGTTTCCTGTTCAACGCAGGGCATTTCTTTGGGGAAAATGCCGACCTCAAAAAAGGGATTACCCGTGTTCTCATCTTCGTACTTATTGCAGGGGCGGTCGTGGGCATCTTTACCTACCTAATCTCAATCGTAGTCTAATGAACCCTCATCGAGGGCTTTATTAACCAAGCTGTATGAAGAAATTCGAGGTCTATAAAAACATCAGAAAACGGGCGGTCATTTTCGGGCTGCCCATTTCGCTGTTCGCATTAATGATGATTTCTATTATTGCTTCGCTCTTGGTCATCATCTTTTCGTTCAGTTTCGGAATCATAATCGGGGTCTTGGTATTCAATTCAACCCTGTTTATCGCTTTGACGCGAATGGCGAACAATCCGCATCTTTTCCAGATGGCAAAAGTTTTCCCAAAAATCATCAGTAACAAAAGAAATTCCGGCTTCGACTATGAAGAAGATTGACCTATCGGCATATCGACCCATCACGGATATTCAGGACAATATCATATTTGCCAATAATGGCAATGTAGTGCTATGCTATGAAGGAATATTGCCCGAAATCTATTCCCTATCGGAAAAGGATTTTGAGGAAATACACGGGGCTTGGTTTCAGGCATTAAAATCTTTGCCTGTCGGCTGTGTGGTTCATAAACAGGATATCTATTTGAAAAAGTCCTATTCTTCGGAACAATTACCCAATGAAACTTTTCTGGCAAAGGCTACCCACGACCATTTCAAAGGGCGTGAGTATATGGAACACCGCTGCTTGCTGTTCTTTATCCTGACCAGAAACAAAGCGTTGAACAGCCCCAAATACGTCAATCCCTTTCGGAAGGTTTCAAAGGACACCGTACAGAAATTGGACGATAACTTAAACAGCTTTATAGGTTCGGTCAGTGATTCGGTGTCCTTTATCAACAACAGCAGAAAGATGGAATTTGTTCCGCTCAAAGCGCAAGAAATCCAAAGCTTGACCAGCAGCTATTTTAATGGATTCCATGAGGATTTCGACACCGATATTCTATTGGAAAAGTCACATGTCAATATCGGCGAGAACTATTTTGATGCGTTGGCCGTCAATAGTGAACTGTGCTTCGGCGAAAGCGTACAAAGCAGTAAGACCAATGAACGGTTTACTTCGGATGATTTTGTTTTCCATCAGGGCTTTATCGACGGAATCGGGCTGACCTTAAACGAAAACCACATCGTCAACCAAATTCTATATCTGGACGATAAACAGAAGTGGCGAAAGCTACTCGATAAGAAAATCGAGGAATTGAACAAGAGTTCCAATTTTGGTTCGCAAAATAAGGTGGTACTAGGAAAAATCCAACATATACTTGACCAGATCAATGCCGATGACAATGCCAGGATTATCCGTGGCCACTTGAATATTGTCTTCTGGGACAAGAACCCGGAGAATCTAAGTCGCCTTGGCTCCAAAATCAGGACGGAGTTTAAGGAACTTGATATCATCCCATACTATCCGAGGGGAGAGGAACGCAAAAATTATATCCTGAACAGCTATTGCTGCTTTTCATCGAACTTCTCGAATGCCGATTTGTACGTAACCGATCTGAAACACGCCCTGTGCCTGTTCATCAACAACACAAACTATAAATCCGATGCCACCGGAATCATCTTCAATGACCGTGAACACAACATTCCGGTTCTGAAAGATGTCTGGGACGAAAGGAAGAAACGTATCAAGGCACGGAACTTTGCCATCTTCGCCCCTACCGGCGAGGGTAAATCCTTTTTGGCCAATAACATCCTGCGCCAATATTTCGAAAGCGGTGTACGGCTTGTCATCATCGACCTGGGCGGTTCCTACACCAAATTTGCCAAACTCTATCCGGAAAAATATACCGTGCTCAGATATGAGAGCGGAAAAAACTTGGGTATCAATCCCTTTTACATCAGTAACCAGGATGACCTGACACCGGAACGTTTGGAGGATTTGTCGGTTTTTCTATTTGAACTGATCGCTTCGGATTTAAAGGTTACCAAGGCACAATCGGTTTCAATCAAAAAGATACTCCGATACTATTATCAAAGTATCCCCGAAAACCACTCCTTGGATGGCTTTTACAAGTTCATAGAAAACAACAGGAATGACCTCTTGAAAAAATTGAAAATCCATTCGGACTATTTCAACATTACGAACTTCCTGCACATCATGTCGGAGTACGTAGGCAATGGACTTTACAGCTTCCTATTTGAAGTGAGCGAAGACCAGACCTATAAAATCGAGGACAAACGATTGATTGTTTTTGAACTGGACGAAGTAAAGGACAATAAGGAAATCCTGTCCGTAATGCTCAAATTGATTAAGTCGGCCATCCAAAGAACGATTTGGAAGAACCGCGAGGAAAAAGGCATCATCCTTTTCGACGAATTTGCCAAACAATTGAAATTTGAGAATGTACTGGAAAGTGTCGAGTTCTACTATCAAGCAATCAGAAAGCAGAACGGCGCGATAGGCATCATTCTTCAGTCCATCAATCAGCTTCCGAACAATCCGACATCCGCTAGCATATTGGAAAACACTCAGGTCATCTATAGCCTGAACAATGAAAAGGGATATGCCGAACTGGTCAAACGGCTCAACCTATCGAGCCACGATCTGAATCAATTAAAATCTATCAAGAACAATCTTTCGGGGCCACGGAAGTACACCGAAATATTCATTAAAATAGGGAAGGAAAGCAACATTTTTCGCCTTGAAGTTCCGAAAGAAGTTTATGCGGCCTATCTCACGGATGGATCGGAAAGCGAAGAAATAATGAAGCTCTACGAGCAACATCAGGATATGGAAAAAGCAATCACGGAATATTCATCTTAAATTAAAATACTATGAAAACAAAAATTATAATTGTCGCAATGGCACTCTTTTTCAGCTTGAACATCAAGGCCCAAGGTGTGCCGGTATATGACAACACTAATTTTATCAGCCTGATAAAACAGCTATTTGAATCGGGCAAGCAAACTGCAAACCTTATTAAAACGGTCAAGTTTCTAAAGACCCAAAAGGAGAATCTCGAAAAGGTGAATAATGTAGTCAAGCAGTTAAAAGCCGTGCAAGAAATAGGTCGAAACAACAAACGGCTCATTAATGTGGTGCAAAATGATTTAAGGGATATTCTTGATTCCCCATATATCAAACCGGACGAGGTTGCCCGTGTATCGGAGTCCTTTAATTCCATTGTAGAAAATTCATTGGAAACGATGGACTTCATAGACGAAATTCTGTCCAGCGACTATCTGAAAATGTCCGATGCAGACCGTGCCAGAGTGTTACAGGAAAAAGAAATGCAATCCAAAGAAATGGTCTCCAACATTACGATAAGAACCAAACGGTATCGGGATATTATATCCTTTAGGAAAATGCAGGATATGATCAATAATCGTGAGACAAATTACTAATAATGACTGGTACCATCATTTTGGGAATAGGCTTGGAATACATTGATACTGTATTCCAGACCATACAGAATAGCGACTTCTCGCAATACACCATTGCGGGAATGAAAACACTTGCCGTGCTGTTTTTCTTGGTCAATATTCTCAAAAAGTACAATGAGGGCATCGCGGATAAAGATGGGTATTCCTGGGGGTTGAGTCCTGGAGAACTGGCCAAGAACTTTGCCGTAGTGCTTTTGGTCATTTTTTCGACCCAAATATTAGGTTTTTTTGACGGCATTCTGGTAGCTATCGAAGGTCAATATCGTGGCATGGCACCCGCACTTTTACCACTTCAAATGCAAGACTTGCCTCTTGAAGAAGAAGTAGGTCTATTGGATGCTGCGAGTATGGCGATGACATTGCTCTATGAGGCCTTGGTCACGCCGCTCTACGGTTTCAAGATATTTGCTTTTGTTATAAGCGTATTCCTATGGATTCTTGACCTCTTTATCTATCCGCTGTTTCTTGCGGAGCGGTTTTTTCTTTTGGGCATAATGCAGGCGTTTTTCCCATTGGTCATAAGCTTGGCCGTATTTGAGAAGTTCCGTTCGCTTGCCTATAATTTTTTCAAATTGTACGCTGCGGTCTATATGCTCGTTCCAGCGTTCTTTCTGGTCAACGTATTTGTCAACGCCATTTATACGGAAATCAATACCAATTTCTGGACGAACCTTTTCGGAACCGAGTTCGGGCAGGGCTTTTTTGCACCCGTTGTACAGCTGGGGTCGGTAGGCTTTATCGTTTTCCTAAAATTCAAGCTGTACAGACGTGCAACTTCTTTTACCCTAAGACTTTTTAGCAATTAAATCCCATCGAATGAAAACACCTTACAAGAATATATACGCTGTCCTAAAGATGAATCGCTTTATCGTGCTTGCCGTAATAATATGTGCAACACTTTCAAGTTTTTTTTCGGTATGGATGGCATTTAGCATAAATAACAAAGCGATGAACAGCGCATTTGCAATAAACACCGATGGTTCTATAATTCCGCTCAAACTGATTGCCCAAAAGGAAAATTTCACGGTCGAGGCCTTGGCACATCTTGAACTGTTCCATACCTACTTCTACAATATCGATGCGAGCAATTATGAAAAGAATTTAGAAAAGGCGCTTTGGCTCGGCAATAGTTCTGTTGATAATCTATATCGTCAGAAAAAGGCAGATGGGGTTTACAACAGGTTGCTGCAATATTCCTTGGTGCAGAAAGTGTTGAGCACCGATTCCCAAATCGAGGAAAAGAATGGAAAGTATGCCTTCAGAACGGTTACGGTCTTTGAAATTAACCGTGGTTCAATAATCGATACTTACGAACTGGTATCCACAGGCAATCTAATTACCGTGGACCGAAACTTTCCCAACAATCCCCATGGGCTTTTGATAACGAATTATTTTGAGAACACCTTAAAAAAACTAAACGATGAAAGTTGAAAGTCCATGATGGGCATTTAAAAACTCACTCTTATGAAAATAGAAAAAAATAAAATAGTATTTGCCGCAGTGCTTGCCACCGTGCTCATATTCCTGATTGCCTATTCCGTAATGATAATGGGCGATGATGAAAGTGAAAATGATAACCTCGAACAGACTCTAATACCGGAACTTAACGAGGAACAGAAAGAATACGACTCTAAACTGGATGCAGTTAACGATTTAAATGAGGTGCGGGAAACCAATGCGCCGAGCATCTATGATGAAAAATTGATGGATTCCCTTGGCTTCTATGATCCCGATCTGGAAGAAAAGGAAAAAAAACGCATTGTGGATAGCATCTATGAAACCGGACGGATTAAATATTCGGATAAGACATATGACAATATAGGTGCAAAAAAAGTGTTTGCATCGGTTGTCGAAAAAGTCGATTCGGTGGAAATCAAGGCCGAGCAAATAATCAAAGCCAAGGAAATGGGTTTGGAACACCAGTTGTTCTTTGCCTCTGCGCCGCTTAAAAACGAGGCTTCGATTTCAGGAAATACCGATGCTGTCATTTATGCTGTGGTCGATGGCGACCAGATTGTCAAGGTCAATTCCCGTTTACGGATGCGGTTGACCGAAACTGCCATTATCAATGGGAAGTTGATTCCAAAAAATACGGACGTATTCGGCTTCATCAGTTTCCAGCCCAACCGTGCGCTTATCGAAATCGAGAACATTGAGCATCATCCCACAAGGTTAAAAGCTTTCGACCTTCAAGACGGTAGTGAAGGAATCTATGTTCAAAACAGCTTTCGGGCAGAGGCCACCAACGAAGTTCTGGACGATATTATTCAGGATATCAACATACCCAGCGTGCCTCAAGTGGGAAGTATAACTAAAGTCCTTCGCCGCAATAACCGGAACACTAAAGTTACCGTACTCAACAATTACAAACTTATTTTAAAGCCTAAATTATGAGCCCATAATGGGCATTTTAAAATTCACTCTTATGAAAAGATATATATTTATTTCTGCCTTTGTTCTGGTTTCAGCTTTCGCGAACGCGCAACAAATCCAAGTACTCGATACCATTTATGCCAACGACCAAAAGAACGTTGCGCTGTTCTTTCCCGAACCTATCCGGCAAGGGATAACGGGGTCAGATAATTTTATATTTACCTATAATCGGGAAAAGGAACAGTATTTCGGATTGTTGCAAGCCAAGCCCGGAAAGGAAAGTAATCTACTTGTAATCAACAGAAATGGTTCGATTTTTTCGTATATTGTAAGGTATAGGGAGCGGCTGAAAAATTTAAACTATTTTGTTCCGAAATCAAGTAGCATAGGTAACGAAAAGCCTATGGTTATTGATTCCACCGGAATAATCGAACCGGTAGGGCAGATAAGAAATAGAAAGTATTACTATCAAGAATTCAGCTCATACTTATTGGACCGAACCCAAAGAATCGGTAGGATAAAGAAACGAAACGAAGGTATCGTTCTAAGTATTGAAAATATTGTTTTTGATAAAGAAGAACTCTACTTCGTTATCCAGATTGAAAACAAATCCACTTTGGATTACGATTTGAATTTCCTGAAATTCTCTGTCCAGACCAGACAGAAGGGAAAAAGGAAATCTCTGCAAACGCTGTATCAAGAACCGCTCTTCATCCATAACCGACCGACCAAAATAGCTGAAAACGAGACCGCAAGGTTAGTTTACGTGATGCCAAAATTCTCGATAAGCGATGACCGAAGGGTCATTTTGGAACTTAACGAGAGCAACGGTGAACGAAACGTAGAATTGAAGGTTTCGCATAAATATATCAATAATCCAAATTAAGAATGCTATGAAAAATTTAATCGTTTACTCACTCGTACTGCTGTTTTTTGCCTGTGCAGGCAATGTAGACTCAGCTCCTGCCGAAACCGCTAAAATCGTTGCCGAGAGCTTCTACAAAGGCGATGAAACAGCCCTAAAGCAACACACCACAGCGGAAGGCTATGCCAATTTCAAGAATCTAATGGCGATGTTCGCAAAAAGCGAAAATTCAGATTCCAATTTCAAGGTCATCGAAGAAACTATGGAAGGCGATGTAGCTTGGGTCAAATATTCAACTTCTTATGATAAGACACCTGGCATCTTTAAACTGGTAAAACAGGACGGCGACTGGAAGGTTACGGCGAGAGGGCCGAAGGAAGAAGTTCCATTTTAGTTCTTGAAAAGTAATTTAATAACTTCTACATCAAGAGCCGTTTAACCTCGCGAACTTTGGTAAATTTAACGACCCAACCATATTGCGAAAAAATTAATGGCCTTATTCCAGACATCGGTACTTAAAAAATACATAGCACAGCAAGATATAACAGCTGTAACTAAAGCATATCGTAAGTACTCAAAATATTTCCTGAACCCAGAGATACAGGAGAACATACGCAGTAGCAAGGAAGAGCAATTTCAGGCTACCTTCCTTACCGAACTGTTTGTAAACGTGTTGGGGTATACCATAAACCCAAGTCCCAAATACAACTTGACCACCGAATATAAGAATGAAAAGAACAATCGGAAGGCGGACGGTGCCATTCTGAACGAGGGCAAAACCGTTGCCGTTGTCGAACTTAAAGGGACCAATACCAAAGACCTTGAAAGCATCCGTCGTCAGGCTTTTGACTATAAGGTAAACCACAAAGGTTGCCGGTTTGTGATTACTTCCAATTTTGAAAAGTTGCGGCTATATATCGATGATGCCACTGAACACGAGCCTTTTGACCTGTTCCAACTAACACAAGACAGATTTGCGCTTCTATATCTGTGCTTACAGAAAGATAATCTCCTCAATGCGTTACCACTTAAAATCAAGCAAGACTCGCTAGTCAAGGAAGAGCAGATTACTAAAGAGTTCTATAACGATTATTCACTTTTCAAGAGGGAACTTTTTCGAGATTTGGTTAAACGGAACGTCAAAAAAATCAGAACCGCCAGACAACAGGAATTGGAGGAAATAACTACAGATCTTGCCTATAAACAGGAACTGCAAAGTCTCGATAAAAATGTAAAACTGGCCCTGTTCAAGAAATCCCAAAAACTGATAGACCGCTTTCTGTTTGTCTTTTTTGCGGAGGATAGAGGACTGCTCACGCCTAATTCTACACTGCAAATACTGAAAAAATGGAAGACCGATATGGACTTTGGCGATGAACGTCCCTTGTACACCATGTTCAAGCAATATTTCAATTATTTGGATACCGGAAGAATGGGAACGGCCAGTAGGGCAGAAATCTATGCCTATAACGGCGGTCTGTTTCAACCGGATTCCATTCTTGACGGTTTAGAGATCGATGATGACCTGCTGTACCGTCATACTTTAAAATTGGCCAAATATGACTTTGAGAGTCAAGTGGATGTTAACATCTTGGGACATATTTTCGAAAATTCGCTCAACGAGATAGAAAGTGTAAATGCAGAAATCGAAGGTGCCGAGTTTGACAAACAAAAGAGCAAGCGTAAAAAGGATGGTGTTTTTTATACGCCCAAATATATTACCAAATATATTGTTGAGAATACGGTAGGCAAATTATGCGACGAGAAGAAAGAAGAGATTGAATTTAAGGAAGAAGAATATTTCAGGGGTCGTAAGCGCCGGCAGAAAGCTACCATTCAAAAATTAGTGGATGTGCTCGATACCTACCGGGATTGGCTTTTACAGCTTACCATATGTGACCCTGCTTGCGGTTCTGGCGCGTTTCTTAACCAAGCATTAGATTATCTCATCAAAGAACATCAGTATATAGACGAGCTTAAGGCCAAAGTTCTGGGCGGTGGCTTGCAGTTTCCGGATATCGAGAATACCATTCTTGAAAATAACATTTATGGAGTCGATATCAATGAAGAGGCTGTTGAGATTGCCAAACTTTCGCTTTGGCTCCGTACTGCACAACCCCGTCGTAAACTTAATGACTTGAGTAATAATATCAAGTGTGGCAACTCATTAATTGATGACCCAAAAGTTGCTGGAGGTAAAGCGTTAAAATGGAATGAGGAATTTCCTGAAATATTCGCTAACGGAGGATTTGATGTAGTAGTTGGAAATCCCCCGTATCTAAGAGTGCAAGGATTGAAAACGTATTTTGAAGATGAGTCAAAATATTTTGAAAGTAAATATCAAAGTGCAACCAGAAGGTATGATATTTATTCACTGTTCATCGAGAATTCTACCAACATAATTAAACCAACAGGCAAAATATCATTTATACTACCTCATAAATTTTTGATAGTTGATGCTGGGTATGGTATTAGAACTTTTCTAGCCGATAATCAGGTTGCTGAATCAATCATACACTTTGGGGAAGAAATGGTTTTTAACGATGCGTCAACTTATACTTGCATTATCACATTGTCAAATCGCAACGATGTTCTAAAGTTTAAAAGAATACAATCAGCTCAACTGTTTGATGAAGTTGACTTCAGCTACTTAGCGTATAAGAATTTAGATGGAAGCAATTGGGATTTGATTTCAAATGAGATTTCCAATATTATAGAAAAATTGTGTTTAAGTGGTAGAACTATAAAAGATGTTTTCTCATTAGTGGGAGCTGGAATTGATTCAGGAGTCGATGATATTTTCATTTTAGAAGGGAAAATAGATGGTGAAATTTTTAAAGGCTTTTCTGGAAAGTTGGGGAAAAGTATAGAAATTGAGTCTGAAATTGTTAAACCAATATTAAAAGGGGAAGATGTTAAACGTTATGGTGACCCTAGTACGAATAGATATGTCATTTATCCACATTTTTTTGATGGAAAGAGAACAGTGCCCTTTGAGCAGGAAGACCTATCAAGTAAATTTCCAAAAACCTTTGAATACTTGATTCAATTTAAGGAAGATTTTATTAAAAGAAAAATACGAAAAAAAACTAACCCTAAATATTGGTATTCTCTTCATCGATCTAGGGATATTAGAAGTTACCAAAACGATAAAATCATAACTCCGGAAATCTCACTGGGTACAAATATGACCTTTGATACGAATGGAAAATTTCATAATACAAAAGTATACTATCTAATAAAAAAAGAAGATGTTAAAGAGGACTATAGATACCTGCTATCAATACTAAATTCTAGTCTTATGTGGTTCTATTTGAAATCAACAGGCTATGTATTGAGAGGCGGATATTTCACATTTAAAACCAAGTTTCTCGAACCTTTCCCTTTACCTATTTTAATTTCTAGGGAGAGTGAAGCGATGTTTTGTGATAAATCGGATTTAATGCTTTCGAATACTGCTAAAATTGATTTATGTATTAGTAAATTCTTAAATTTCGTTCTATTACATTTTAATGTTGAGAAGCCATCTAAAAAACTACAAAATTGGCATGAGTTAAAATTTGGAGAATTTATCAACGAACTCAACAAGGCTATTAAAAAATCCGGTGCTGCTAAGCTCTCCAAATTGCGCGAAATGGAATGGATGGAAGTTTTTGAAACTAAAAAATTGGAAGCCCAGACCTTAAAAACAGAGATTACCAAAATAGATAAAGAAATTGACCAAATGGTTTATGAGTTATATGGGTTGACGGAGGAGGAAATTGAGATTGTGGAGAACAGTTAAGGAATATATTTAAAAAACTATGCCAAACAGAAACCATTTAAGAATAATTGCAGAAAGACAGCTCGAGGAATCTGGAAAAGTAAAATTCAATTACGGTTTTGGAAATAACGAAGCTGAAACCAACAAAGAGCCAAATTATATATTTATGGCAAGAGCATTTCGGGAGGATTTAAGATCGTACCGCAGTGACTTACAAGTAAAAACAGCGGCGAAGGATGATACTATTGACGTTCCTCATGATGTAGACTATTTTGAAGTAGACTTTTTGGGTCAGTTTCATTTAGAAAAATACTACAGCATCTGGTACAACACCTTTGGGCTTGAAGGTGTAAGCTTTACAAATTTTAATAGAACAGCGTTATTTTCTATTGCAGACCGAGATAAATTTCAGATATTCATTACGAGTGTTGAAGGCTTAATTAATAGGGGTTTAGAAGATAATGCAGATGCTACTTTTAATAAGAATGTACTTTTTGTAAAAAACTTTAAGCTTCTCACGCTAAGTGATGTGCTACAAGTAAGTGCAGAGAGTTTAGGTAACGTAGTTGTGCTTAAGACAATAGAACTCCCAGCTAGTAGCATCATTGAAAATGAGATACTTGACGCGCTGGAGTTTTATTTAAATGAAAATCTTATTACTTATGAAATTAATAGAGCAACACATCGATTAGAACTTTATGATGCTACACTAAACGAGCTTGTTGCGATTGCCCAAAACTTTGATGTCATAGAAAGCATAACCTCTTCCCTTTCTGGAGTGGTGCGACCAGGTGTATATAATATACCTAATAGGGATTTTGGATTTGAAATTGCAAATGCAAATGAAGAGCTTCCCTTAATTGGTATCTTAGATACTGGAATAAGTATGCAAACACCACTGGCCAGTATTACGTTACAAGATGATACTTTCACCTTAGATGGCAATCCATTAATAGATGACTGCGGTAATGACGGGCACGGAACAATGGTAGGAGCACTAGCTGCACTAGGAAGACACAATCATAGTACTAATTTTGAAGGTGAAATATATGCAGATGCCAAGTTGCTTTCTATTAAATTAACTGGTAGTGGTGATGGCTATCTTTCTGAGAAAAAAATTATTGAACTGCTGTATAAAGCGAAAGAGAAATATCCTCAACTAGATATTTTTGTTTTAACCATTTGTTATAAAACCCACAAGAGAACGAACGAAGCGCTCTCTAACTACACCTACGAGCTGGATAAGTTTGCCCACGAAACTGATAGCCTAATTTTTATAAGTGTTGGAAATAATATTCAAGCAATGAATGAAAATGTTGATTATGACTTAAACTACTTTAGTAATGAACACACCAACTTAAATACGCCAGCAGACTCAATGAATAATATGACGGTGGGAGCAGCTGCAGATGGTTTATATTATGGTGCTTTCAACGGTATCGCTTCGGGCAAAGAGTTCCCTACCATTTACTCTCGAACGGACCATATTGACCTTGCTGCCATATATTCCGTTAAGAAGCGTAATAAAAATCTCTTTAAGCCAGACGTTATTGAAAGCGGCGGTGATTACGGATTCTACAATTTTAATACAATAGATTTTATGGACAATGCTGCAATGTCTGTATTATCATCTAACCCTGCTTTGGGATTCAAGAAAGAAATAGGTACTAGTCTTGCAGCTCCACTAACGGCTAACCTTGCTGCCAAGCTTAAAATTGCTTACCCGGATTTAAAATCACAAACATTAAAAGCATTGATAATTAATGGAGCATCTTTAAAAAATACAGTGTATCCAGATGCAAATAAACCTATGCTCAACAGAACTTCCGGCTACGGACTCATCAATGCCGATAATACTATTTTTTCAGATGAAAATTCGGCTACAATGGTTCTAGAGGACAGTATCCAAAATGGTGAGCAGAAAATTTATCCTATTAACTTTCCAGACTACTTAATTTCAACAAATCTTGCTAAAAAGAACCGTATACTTAAAGTAACAGCTACGTTATGCTTCAGCTTTTTACCATTGCAGCATAATCAATTAACCTATTGTCCAGTGCATATGGCATTTAGCGTTTTCAGGAATCATTCGTCTGATGATATTAACCGGGTACAGCGAGAGCTAAATTCAAAATTACGCACTACGTTAAGCTGGTCTCAATCTGCCAGAGATAAATCTACCCCGGCACCTTATAGTAATGTTCAGAAAATTGAGTTCAACGTTGATGTTGCCCAATTACGTAGTGAAGGCAAAACCTTTAAACTGGCAGTACAGGCTTTGTTATCAAATCAGATTATGGCATCTCAGATTGAAAATTATCCAAAAGAATTTAATTTCTCGCTTATCCTTAAAATTAAAGAAACAGTAAGAACTAATACTGGTCGTCTTTACGACGAGTTAAGAGCAATAAACAATGTTGAAGTAATTAATGTGGCCGAAGCGGAAGCTGACCTGGAAGGGGAAGTTTAAGCGATTATATCAAGAGATTTCTTTTCAGCAATAACAAGAGATTTCCAAATTTGACTATCAATCTTAGTAATTGACTTTACATCCGCATCACTTTGCTTAAACAAGCTACGCTTTAAGGCAGTAAGTAGTGTTTTTTGAATGCTGTAGTAAGACAGACCTTCACACTGTTTCATTATCTTAGTTGCCTCTCTTTTATTACTAAATACAAAACCACTCTTGCTCAATGTCAACTCAACCAAGTTTTTAATTTGTCCTGTGGTAGGTAAAGAGAAACCTATGATGCTATCAAATCTTCTTGTCAAGGCTGTGTCCAGCATTTCCTTTTGATTAGTCGCAGCGATTACAATACTACTTTGAGGTAAGTAATCAAATAACTGAAGAATGGTATTGACAACTCGTTTCATTTCACCGTGATCTTGACTGTAATCACGTACTTTTCCTAAACTATCAAATTCATCAATAAAGATAATACAGTCTTCAAGGGCTGCTTTCTTAAATATCTTAGAAAGGTTTTTACTGGTCTCACCTAATCTAGAAGAAACTATTGCTCCTAAATTGACAACAACCATCATTTTTTTAAGCTCGCCTGCAATGACATAAGATGCTAGTGTTTTACCACAGCCAGATGGTCCGTGCAACAATAGTTTATTAGAAACTGGCAGGTTGAATTTTTGAAGTAATTCAATTTTATCGTGCTCTTCAATGAAATGCTTTAGTTCTCCCATCACCAAATCACTTGCCACAATGTTATCCAACGAATAATCTGAAGTGATTTTCTCGAGAATCAAATCTTGCATATCGCGGTCATCCTGACGCTGATGATAGGAATCTGAACCGACCTTTGTCAAACTATTAGCACTTTGTTGGCGCATAGACTCTTTGAGTATAGATTGCAATTGAATTGCAAAATTCACTTTTTTAGTCTTTTTAGAATGTTCAACAAGCTCATTAATTACGGTCAATAGGCGTTCCTGATCATTTTCTAAACCATACTTTGCTATCTCTTTTATGTAATCAAATTGGCTCAAATCGCTCTATTATATCTTATACAAAGATATAGAACTAAGGTGAGATTTTCGTATTACATCAACTATTAAATACTCTTCATCTAATTGTTTTTCAGCTAAATACAAGTGTATTAAGTAATTAACAGAGTAATCTTGAAGGAAGTGTTATAATAATAAATTGATAGGTGAAACTATCAATTGACTAAAAAACGACCGCATCTAATCATAAACCCTATAAAAATTGGCCTCCAAACCTGCCTTTAAAATATAATTTGTTACCGTCGGCATTTTGGTCGATTTGACCACTCACTTGACCACCTATCTGACTACTTTTTTCAACTGAACCTTTTTTGGCAACAAGTGTCATTTAAAGAAATTTTCGGAGAAACTGAAACTCTTCATTCCATAATTTTCCAAATTACGAGGGTGCCAGAATCTAATTGCTCCAATACTTCCAAAGTGGAACTATTTTACAGAATTAGGTGGCACCATCACTCCGAAATAGCCACAAAGTCAATGTTAAACACGAGGAAATAAATGCTGTGGTATGATCGTTCTAAGTTGTAGCATTGGATGAAATTGCTATTGTCGATTCGGCATAAGCGTAAAAATCGTCTCCTAAAACTACTATTCAAATATCAATCTCAAAAAATCATGGCAAAATTTTTACAAGGCAATGATCTTAATTCCCAGTTAGAGCAAATATTGGATAGAGCAACGACACAGCTTATTCTTATTTCCCCGTACATAAAACTGCACGATCGTTATTTGTCAACGCTTAAATCCAAAATTGACAATCCAATATTGAAAATTACGGTGGTATTTGGAAAGAATGAGGATAACATGTCCAAAAGTATGCGCAAGGAAGACTTTGATTTTTTCAAGCAATTTCCTAACATAGAGATAAAATACGAAAGGCGGTTGCATGCCAAGTATTACGCCAATGAAAATTCCGCTATTCTTACCTCAATGAATTTATACAATTATTCACAAGACAATAATATAGAAGCAGGGGTATTGCTTAATACAACAATGCTAGGAAGTTTGGCAGACGGTCTGATTTCCAATGAAAATACCGACAAAACCGCGCAAGACTATTTTTCAAGAGTTATTGAACAGTCTGATTTAATGTTCGAAAGGAAACCCAACTTTGTATCAAAAAAGATTCTTACGACCCAAAAGTATATCTCCTCTGAGATTCTAAAGGATGAACTTACCAGCTACTTTAACAATATGAATCTTGGCAATAGGGTTGGAAATTCAAATTTCAAAAATACATCTGGTAAAACTGATAATGTGGAAATTATACTTGGTGGGTTTTGCATTAGAACAGGTAAGAAAATCCGATTCAATCCTGATAAACCTTTGAGTGCCGCGGCCTACAAATCCTGGAACAAATATGCAGATTCCGAATATCCAGAAAAGTTCTGTCATTTTTCCGGTGAACCTTCAGATGGAAAAACGTGCGTTAACAAACCTATTTTGAAAAAGCGCTGGAAACTTGCCAACAAGAAACGCTACAATTAGTACCTTCCGCATTTTCGGGAAAAACAGAGGCGTTACCATATAAACAAAGTAGGACATGTGCTTAACACTACATATCCTACATTTTATTTTTTGGGGAATTCATTTGATTATAATTTTCGCGTTCAGATTACTGTTCAAATAACGACCGCGCCTCATCATGTATCCTATCAAAATTTTGCTGTAGATCGTCTTCCGTGAATATCTTTTTCTGTTTAGGAAGTCGCTTTTCAATCTTTTGCAATTTGAATTGCACTTTTTTATCCCGTCCATCGGCATAGGTTATAAACTCTCCCTGCTTTAATCGAAAGAATACGTTGGCCCTTACCTTAGAAACCTCCCTTTCCCCTGTGGATATTTTGGTGTCAAAATCCAAGCCTGCCCCGCGCATTACCGTTTTGGTCTCGTCCTTGACGATTTCAAAGAAGCGCTCGTAGTATTTTGCGGTATCCGGGTCATTGGCTTTTCCGAAGAATTGATAGGAAAGATTGCTCAAGATGGCTTTACTTATTTTATCCCCATAAAGAATATCGTTCTGTATCTTGTCCTGCATCACATAAATAGTAGCGATGTCATAACTTCTTAATGTAGCAGGAATTCGCTGCATGTTCAATAAACGGATCGTTGGGGCTTCTTCCATCAATAAAAAAGAGGATCTTGCATTATGCACACTCATTTGTTTAGTGACCGTGTGGATAACCGTGGCGATAATCGGTGAATAAGCGGTTTCATATTTTGGGTTGTTGACGACCGACACGACGATCGGTTTTTTTCGGGTATTGATATCCAATGGCACTTTATCCGCGGACAGGGCCATAAAGAGGCGTTGAGAGCTTATCTTTTTTAGTGCATTGGCCAGTGTGCTCTTAACCGCTGCCGTTTGACGATCTGAATCCTTACCACTGATAAAAGCATCCGCCATGGCTTTTGAAGTTGTATTGGTTTCCAAAAAAGCGATCAGGCTATCGGTATCCAAAAATTGATAGATGGCAATCAAATGTGGTAAGGTGCAAAATTGGGGATAAGAGGTCTTCAATTTCCAGATCAATCCACCGATAAGCCCTTCGGCCGCATCGTTAAAGAATTTGGAGCTTCCCGTTGCACCGGATTCCTTTAGTTCCAATAGATTTTCAATAAGTACCCTGGCCACCTCGTTCACGCTTTCCTCGTTATGCATATAGCGCGGTGCAATCGGATTGACGCGGTGATAAATTTTATCAAAGGAAATAATGTAAAAATCTACATTTGCTTCAGCATAGAGCGGATAGGCCATTTCGGTAATTTCAAAGTTCTTGTAGTCGTGAATGATTCCACAGAATTTGTACTTACAAAAATGCTGCATGAAATTGTATACCACGCTTTCGGTCTTTCCGCTTCCCGCAGAACCGATGACCGAGGCTCCGCGTCTAATTTGGGCGATGTCAAGTCTGCCCCTTTTCAGTTTAAAACGAACACGATATTTTTCTTCCGCACCCTTGACTTCGGCTTCATTTTGAAGGAATACGTATAGTACGATATTGAGCAATAGCATCGGGCAACCTAGTATAAGTACTGCTTTGATAAATCGAGAATCGGTCGCTAATATGTAATACAGGAATAGAAAGAGCATTAGTACGATCGAGTTGTTAATGGCAAACGCATATCGGGTCAGTTTGTAGCTTACGAAGAATACCAGGGCCATCCCTAAATTTAATAGAATGACGAACATGTTATCAATGCTTTCCATACGCCTAAATTCCTATTGAACTTGATTTGATGGCCACGTCAAGGCCGCGTTTTAACTGCCGTATTACTCTGAGGGCAAGCTGAACTTGGTTAACGGGAATTTGTGGCAGCATGGGCATCTTCGATTCGCGAAGAATTTTAAAGGCCATCGCCCGTTGATTGGTAGGCAAGCCGGTCACGATATTGAAATACAGTTTGGGGTTCTTGATGTACTGTTTTCGGGAGATATAGGTTTCTACATAGTTCCTGTCATATTTAAAAGTTTTGTCGAAGGTCTTCTCGGCACGCTTGAAAAATTGGTCCCGATCAAATCCGCGCTTTACTTTTTCGCCGTTCAGCACGACTTCGGAAGCCTTATGTTTACTTCCCGGGGAAAGACTATATTTGTTTGAGGCATCCTTGCGACTGACGATGATATGGACATGGCCTTGGTTACCGGCTTTCTGCATCCCCTGAACGATCCGTTTCCCGTTCTGTTGATGTGGAGCCTGTCGTTCCAAGGTGCCGATCTTTAATTTCAGCCTGTCTATATTTCCTTTTTCTTCGCCCCGTTGTATTTTCCGGATATCATGCTTCAGTTGAAGTATTTTGCTGGCATAGTGTTGGTTCTCCCGTATCTGTATATCCGTTCCCTTAAAAGTACGTTGATGTTCAATTTTGGCGAAGTATTTTATGTCATCGACTTTAATTGGCCTACCATTTATTACCCGGTTGAAACATTTTACATATTCCTTCATCAGTTCACGGGTGTACCGTTTTAGGTCTTCACTACTGTTCTCCAACCGTTTCAGTTCACGGGGGGAAGGGCTGACCGTGATGGAATAAAATCGAGGCTCCGTTTTTTCCAATTTGG
>RCMY010001851.1_pt1 | contig 25310 bp, 23 predicted proteins | sample 2041341 | NCBI WGS metagenome assembly RCMY01 (sample SAMN09708234, study PRJNA481090) | Marine sediment metagenome, whole genome shotgun sequencing project.
AACGAGATCAGAATGGGGCCAGTTGACCTGAGCGACTCCCAGGAGATTCGACTCCGTCGCCTTGCTCCGAAGTCGGTATTGCGAGCCTCAGAAGGAACGGTGTTCCTACCTGCGCCGCCCGATGGCAAAGTCGTCGAACAGTTGATCGCTTTTATCCAGTCAATGTGGGCGTAACCGTTTCGTTTGGATGCGAACTAGTGCCTACCATGTAGGCGCAACATCGATTTAGTTCGAGTCAATTCAACTTTAAGGTGACTTCGTGAAACGTTCCATTGTTCTCGCTACCGTGCTCGCGCTTGTGGTCAGCGCCTGTAGCTCAGGGTCGGCTGCCGTCGTCAACGGCACCACCATCTCGACCTCCCAGGTCGCTGACCTTCTTACCGACCCTGCTGCTCCTGATCAGACTGCGTTCAACGACATGCTGTATCAGGTCATCGTGGACCAGATCGTTACGAGTGCCGCCCAGGACCAGTTTGAGATTTCCGTTAGCGACGAAGACGTCACTGGTGGAATCTCCGAAATTGAAGCTTCGTTGGCCGGACAGGGTGTCACTCTGGACGTAGCGCTCAGCGAGAACGGTTTCAGCGAAGCCGTGCTTCCGATGATCGTTCGTCAGGACCGCATCCAGACCCAGTTGACCGAGTACTTTGCCGGTCAGGCCGCCGAACCCACCGAGGAAGAAATCCAAACCGCATTCGATTCGGGTTCCGCTCAGCTCACCGAGGTGTGTGCCCAGCATATTCTCGTTGAGACAGAGGCGGAGGCCCAGGCCGCCTACGACCGGGCGGTCGCAGGCGAAGACTTTGCTGCCCTCGCTACCGAGCTTTCCACTGGCCCTTCCGGGCCGGATGGCGGAGATTTGGGCTGTTCCTCCCCAGGCGGATACGTTGCACCATTTGCCGCAGCTGTTATGGAGGCCCCTCTCAACGAGCCATTCGGCCCCGTTGAAACGGAGTTCGGGTTCCACGTTATTCTGGTTTCTTCGCGGACCATTCCTGAGTTGTCGGAGTATCGCGACACTATCGCTGAGAACCTGAAGACGGCCAGCGCCGGGACGCTGCTCACCGAGTGGTACGTCAACGAGATCCGGTCCGCCGACGTTCAGGTGGCCGACACCTATGGGGTGTGGACCCTTCCTGAAGACAACACGCAGCCGCCGACCATCGTGGCTCCCTGAACCACCAACTCGTTATCGTCGGCGTCGGGCCGGGTGAGCTGATTCGGCTCTCCGGTTCGACCCGCCAACTACTCCTCGACCCGGCATTTACGGTCGTGGTGCGAACTCTCAAACATCCCGCGCTCGAAGAGCTCGGGCAAGCGAGGGACGTCATTTCGGGCGACGATCTGTACGAGGCGGCCGATTCCTTCGAAATAGTGTACGACCAGTTGGCCGCTCGGGTCATGGCTCATCTCGACGATGGACCGGTGATATTCGCGGTCCCAGGGAGCCCTTCTGTTGGCGAATTCACCGTTCCCCGCTTGCGCCGGTTGGCGTCGCTTCGAGGAACACCGGTGGAGATGGTCGGTGCTGAGTCGTTTGTCGATGCTATTTGTTCCGAGTTGAACATCGACCCGATCGAGGGTGGCCTGCAGATCCTTGATGGTCGGAACCTGCCAGATCCGCTTCCGCTCCACGTGCCGACCATCGTTGCTCAAGTCGACCTGCCAGTGGTGGCTGCTGACGTGTTGGTGCGGCTCGGCGAGCTACTTGGCGACGATGCCCTCATCACCGTGGCATCGGATGTTGGCGGTGCCAGCCAGCAGATAGAAACTCGACGGATTGGTGATTTGGACTCGTCGATCGCTTCCCTCCGGACCAGCTTGGTGATCCAACCGCAGGCGGCGGGGTGGCTCGGGGCCATCGACGTGATGCGACATTTACGCCGCGAGTGCCCCTGGGATACCGAACAGTCCCACCATTCGCTCATTGCCAACTTGACCGAGGAAGCCGCCGAACTCGCCGAGGCTCTGGCGGCTCTCCCTCCAGATTCGCCTGCCGGTGAGCCCGACTACGGGGCATATGCTGATGTTGAGGAAGAACTCGGAGACGTTCTACTTCAGGTGCTCTTTCACATTGCGATGGGCGAGGAATCTGGCGGTTTGCGAGCAGACGCGGTCGGCCAGACGCTCATCGACAAGCTGGTCCGCCGGCATCCGCACGTCTTTGCAGACGAGTCGGTTGAATCGGCCGCTGAGGTCCTTGAGGTGTGGGAGCGGGCCAAGGCGTCAGAAAAGGTCGGCCGGACACTGTTTGACGGAATCGCCACCAACCTTGAGCCCCTCACCAAAGCGGAGAAGGTCCAGGATCGAGCCAGGGGAGTGGGCTTCGATTGGGAGACTGCAGAACCGGTGTTCGAAAAGCTCCTCGAAGAGATCGCCGAGCTTCAGAGCGCCACGACCGATCACCAACGCCTCCACGAACTCGGCGATGTCTTGTTCACCGTGGTCAATCTGGCCCGGCACATGCGCGTTGGCGCAGAGGTTGCGCTGCGCACTGCCGTGCAGCGGTTCGAACGGAGACTTACCTGGATGGAATCACGAGCCGACCTGGCCTCTGCTACCAGCTCCGAGCTGGAAGAGTGGTGGGCGGCGGCAAAAGACGAAGAGGAGTAAACGCACCGTGGTACATTTTAAAGCACAAGGAGGGTCCGTGACGACGCACATCAGCGAAATCTGGGCCCGTGAGGTCCTCGATTCCAGAGGAAATCCAACCGTAGAAGCCGAAGTTCGCCTTGCTGGAGGCGGGTTTGGCCGGGCTGGAGTTCCATCTGGAGCATCGACCGGGGCACTTGAAGCCATCGAGCTTCGAGACGGCGGGGACCGCTACGGCGGCAAGGGCGTTACACGGGCCATTGCCAATATCAAAGAAACTATTGCCCCGGCGCTTGTCGGCGTCGATGCCACCCGCCAGGAGCTGGTCGATCAGATCATGCTCGACCTGGATGCCACCCCGAACAAGCAGAACCTTGGTGCGAACGCCATCCTGGCTGTCTCTTTGGCCACTGCTCGGGCGGCTGCTGGGCAACTCAACCTCCCGCTCTTCAAGTATCTCGGTGGTCCGGCTGCGCGGGTGCTCCCGGTACCCATGCTCAACGTGCTCAACGGTGGGGCGCATGCCGCTAACTCGGTCGACATCCAGGAATTTATGCTCGTACCCGCCGGCGCCCCCAGTTTCAAGGAAGCGCTGCGGGCCGGCGTCGAGGTGTATCACTCCCTCAAAAAGGTGCTGACCGGCAAGTCACTTTCGACGAATGTCGGCGACGAGGGAGGGTTCGCACCCGACCTCCCCTCCAACCGGGCAGCGCTCGAACTACTTGCCGAGGCCATCGAGGGCGCCGGATACAAACTTGGCGAAGATATCGCCCTGGCATTAGATGTGGCTGCATCTGAGATCTACGAGAACGGTGCCTACCAGTTCGAAGGCAAACAGCTCACATCAAACGACATGGTCGACTACTACGTAGGGCTTCTCGACGACTTCCCGCTCGTTTCTATTGAGGACGGCCTCGACGAGGCCGACTGGGACGGATGGAAGACGCTTACCGCCCGACTCGGGACCAAGACCCAGTTAGTCGGCGACGACCTGTTTGTGACCAACGAGGAGATCCTGCAACGGGGGATCGACGAAAAGGCTGCCAACGCCATCCTCATCAAAGTGAACCAGATCGGCTCGCTCTCTGAGACGCTCCACACTATGAACACAGCCCTCGGGGCGGGTTTCGCCCGGATGGTGTCGCATCGATCCGGTGAGACCGAAGACAGCTTTATTGCTCACCTGGCGGTGGCTACCAACGCCGGCCAGATAAAGGCCGGGGCCCCGAGTCGTGGTGAGCGGACCGCCAAATACAACCAGTTGCTGCGGATCGAAGAAACTCTCGGAACCGAGGCTCGCTACGGCGGTTGGTCGACGTTCGCTGGACGCGCATGACCCGCGGTCGCCTCCAGACGGTTGTTCCGATCGGCTTGCTGGTGGTCCTGGCTGTCGTCGTGACCAATGTGTTTCCTTTTCGGGTCATGCTGGCTCAGGAGAGCAAAGTTGAGCTCGCTCAGGAATCCCTGGCCGATCTCGAGAGTGAGAACACCCATTTGCAGAGTCAGGTCCAAGCGCTTTCGACCGAGACCGAACTCGAACGGATTGCCCGCAAAGACCTGGGTTACGTGCGAGAAGGCGAAATCGCTTACGTCATCACGACCCCTTCCGACTACGTGCCGGAAATCGAACCGACCATCATCATCCCGGAAAGCCGTCCCTGGTGGCGGTTGCTGACCGATTTTTTGACCGGCGAGGATCTGGTCTCTCGATAGGGTTTTGGCATGACTGAGAACTTCAAAGGTCGCGACGCTGATGTGGCCGCTGCCCAGATCGAACGTCCTCTCCGCGCCGCCAGCGAACCGGTTGCCAGGTGTCCGCTAGGTCTCCCCACCGTGATTAGCGTCCCGCCGGTCCTCGATGACGGCACCCCGTTTCCGACCCGCTTCTGGCTCACTTGCCCGCTCGCCAACCGACGTATCGGGCGTTTGGAGGGAGCCGGGGGTGTCAAAGCGATGGAGCGAGCCCTTAACGAAGATCCGGGCCTGTCGGCAGCCATGACCGCCGCCCATGAGCGGTATGGAGCCGAACGTGACGCCCTCATCCCGATCGGTGCCAAGTACCACCCGACCGGGGGAGTGGCCGGGCTTACCGTCGGTGTGAAGTGCCTCCATGCCCACTACGCCGATCACGCAGCAGGCAATGACAATCCGGTCGGATCGCTTGTCGCTCCCTGGACCGAGCCGCTCGTGTGCGAGATCCCCTGCGTCGTCGAAGTCGACGGCGAGATGGTCCGCAACCCTGACTGGGTCGAACCAAAATGACCCGGGTCGCCGTCGGCGATATTGGGACGAACACCGCCCGACTATTGGTCGCCGACGTCGTCGACGGTCGGGTGGACGAGATCGAGGTTCGTACCGAGGTGGTCGGCCTTGGCCGTGGTCTTCATGCCACCGGCACCCTCCAACCCGACGCGATCGATCGGGCGGTGGCAGCACTGAGTTCATTCGGTCCGGCCTTCGCAGCTGCCGAACACGCAGTCATCGTTGCCACCTCGGCATCGCGAGACGCCGAGAACCGTGACGAGTTCTTCGACAGGGCCGAAGCCGCCTCAGGGGTGCGGCCAACGCTGATCACCGGAGAACAGGAAGCGGCTTACGCCTTCGCCGGAGCTGCACAAGCGGTGAATGGCGAGCGGATCACCGTGGTTGACATCGGCGGCGGGTCAACCGAGTTCGTGACGGGTCTTGATACCGTCGAGCAAGCCGTGAGCGTCGACGTCGGATCGGTTCGCCTGACCGACCTCCATCTTGGGCACGGGCCGGTGGCGGCCGAAGTGCTGGCTGCTGGACGATCCGTGGCCCGAGAGGCGGTTATGTCTGCCGATCTTCGTGACACTGGTCGTCCCATTGGTGTGGCAGGCACCTGCACCACGGTGGCCGGTACCCTGCTCGGGTTGACGCACCATGATCGGGACCTGGTCCACCTTTCGTCTGTGACGCTTGAAGGCGTTCAGGATCTGATAGCCAGGTTGGCAGCGCTCCCCGTCGAAGGGATCGCCCGGATTGGAACCATCGGCGAAAAGCGAGCCCCGGTCATGCTCGGAGGGCTGCTGGTATTCGAAGCCGCCTTTCTGGCGTTGGGAGCCACCGACATGACGATCTCGGAACGTGACCTTCTGCACGGCGCAGCGATAGCATTAGTGTCACCATGACTCAGGTGCTGAATAAGCCCTGATACCTAGCCCCGGTGGCGGAATCGGCAGACGCAGTGGACTTAAAATCCACGGCCGCAAGGCGTGGGGGTTCAAGTCCCCCCCGGGGTACGACGATGATCAGGCAGAATCCCTCACGATTCGAGTGGTCCAGCTACGGCTCGTCATGCGCTGCCCGGTGACTTTCTGGATGCGTCCGCCCGGATCCTGCACTCGGCCATCGACCAGGCGGGTGACCGCGAAAACGTCGTTGCCTTCGATCACAATCGCCGCCCAATCGCCCCGGGTCGAAGTGCGCGGCACATCGGACGGCCAAACCACCCGATCTTTGGCGAAGCTGACCAAACGATGTAGTGGATTGGGGAAGGGTGTGGCCGCAAAGAGATCGCGTGCGACGAGAGACTCGAGGTGCAGGACGGATCGTACGTAGACCCCTTCAGAGTGCCCAATCACCTTGGCGACCTCGACTTCGGTCTGATCGATGATGGCATCGAGGTCGGCGGTGTCGGCGTCGAAGGTGATGTTGCCCGTCGAAATGTATGAGCGAGCCGCTCGGCCGCCAGCCCGTTCGACAATGTCGAGCAGAACCTGCCGATGCAGGCCTTCTCGACCGATCATCACATTGCGAACAAAGGCCGCCTGTCGTGGCATACGAGCCATTCTTCCAAAAGCTTGTGTCCTGGTGGCCAATCTTCGCATATCCTTGGGAAGACGATGAGAGGGAGCGCATTGACTCGTAACACCATCCAAACGTTGGTGATCGGAGCCGTCGTTCTTTCCGCCTGTCTCGGGAACGACGCCGGCACGATTGACACCGGACCCGCTCGTGCCGATGGGGCGGCGGGCATGATCCAGTGGGATGATCGAGATCACATCGCCGACCTGGGCGGCGGGTGGACGGTCCAGGCTTGCGGAGGGGACAGTCCGTTGATGTGCGTCGACCGTGACGGTAGTCCGGTCGGCACCATCGAAGCTATCCGCTCCCCGATCTCGTCTTTTGACAGCCTGGACCAGGCCGCTGGCGACGACATTAACTTGCTCGCTTTCGCCAAAGCGTTCCACGAAGCCGTCGCCGCTGATCGGGCGGCCGGTTGTGGGGCTGACTACGGCTTTGAAAAGCTCGGACCAGACGAGTTCACGCTTGGTGGTGGTTCGGGCGTTTTCTATGGATTTGTTGGCAACTTGCCAGACGGTGCGCCGTCAGAACTAAACCAGCAATATGCCGCGATCGTGGGGGATCAGGTGGTGGCGATCACTGCCGTTGCCTACGACGAGGGCGGCTGCCCGGGACGCGACGATGCGAGCAGTTGGGATTCGCTGTCGCTATCCGAATTCCGGCCGTTCCTTGAACGGGCGCTCCACGACTCGCCGTTGCCATCCGAATAGCTCCGTGGCGCGGGCGTTATTAGGCTCGCCGAATGGATGCACCGCTCACCGATAGTCGCCGTTCGTTTGTCGGGGCGAATACCATCCTGGCTGGCTACGAGAATTACGTCGCCCGCTTTCGAGTCATTACCTCGAGGTCCGAGGTTCGGTTTCTCGGACGCGATTGGCATGGCATGCAGTCAGATGCGGCGGAACGTCTCGGGTTGTACCGGGCGGTGGTCGATGAAGTGCACGCCGACGTGGTCGCCATGCTCGACGACCGCATGGAAGACCAGGCGATCTGGGCTTCTATCAAGGCGGTCTTTTCAGCCTTGATTTCGGACCGAGACGACTGGGATATCGCCGAGACATTCTTCAATTCGATAACCCGGAGAGTGTTCACCACCGTTGGGGTAGATCAGGCAATCGAGTTCGTCGACACGGACTTCAACACGCCACCGACCCGTTCGTCCGAACCCGTTTTCCTGGCCCTCGGGCGGGCCGAGTCGGTTGGCGCGATGGTGAACATGATCTTCGATCACTGTCCGCTCAAGCTGGAAGACCGGCCGCGAGACCTCGCCGCAGTGAGCGACCGGATCGAGAGCCGACTTGAACAAGTTGGCGCGCTGATGAGCCTCGATGGGGCCGAACTCGTCCGGTCGATTTTTTATCGCGGGCAGGCCGCTTATCTGGTGGCCCGGCTCCACTCCGGATCCCACTCGATCCCGCTCGTGATCGCTTTCACCCATGAGGACGACGGTATCGCCGTCGACGCGGTGCTCACGCAGGAGCATGAAGTATCGATCCTGTTCTCGTTTACCCGATCGTATTTTCTGGTCGATGTTGCCAGACCCTATGACCTGGTCCGGTTTCTCAAACGGCTCATGCCTCGCAAGCGAGTCGCGGAGATCTACATTGCGATCGGGAACAACAAACACGGTAAAACCGAGCTGTACCGTGACCTACGCCGGCACCTCGCTTCGACTGACGAGCAGTTCGAAATCGCCAGAGGAACCAAAGGCCTAGTGATGATCGTGTTCACCATGCCTGGCTTTGACGATGCGTTCAAGATCATCCGCGACAAGTTTCCTCCCCAAAAGCGCACCACCCGCCGGGCGATCATGGCCAAGTATCGGATGGTGTTCCAACACGACCGGGCCGGGCGACTGGTCGATGCCCAGGACTTCCAGTACCTTGAGATCGCTCGCTCGCGTTTTTCCGAACCGCTCCTCGCCGAGTTCGCCGCCGATGCCGTCGATACGGTCGACGTTCTTGAAGACAAAGTAGTGATAAAGCAGACATATGTGGAGCGGCGCGTTATCCCGCTCGATATCTACGTTCGCGAGGCAGGAGAGCGGGCAGCTGGGGCGGCCGTGCTTGACTTCGGCCGAGCAATCAAAGATCTGGCATCCACCAACATCTTTCCGGGCGACCTTCTGCTCAAGAACTTCGGAGTGACCCGTCACGGGCGAGTGGTGTTCTACGACTACGACGAGCTACGGCCGCTAACCGATATGCGATTCAGAGAGATTCCCCCGTCACGCGACGATCATGACGAGATGTCCGCCGACGCCTGGTACAGCGTGGGGGACACCGACGTGTTTCCGGAGGAACACGAGCGATTCCTTGGCCTGTCGGCCGCGCTCAAAGCCGTCTTCCTTTCGGAACACGCCGACATGTTTTCCGCGGAGGCCTGGCAGAACATCCAGCGGTTGGTGGCAGGTGGTGAGCTTCTCCATGTCCTCCCATATGACGAGTCGGCCCGCCTCCCGGATCGTCCCCATTGGGCCGGTTGGTGAAATCCGAGCTCAAGGTTGCCTGATCTGGGACAATGACCGGGCATGAGCAACAAGTGGATCATCCGGGGACTTCTCATCGCGACCCTGGCGTTGGGCGCCTTCTACGGGTACGACAATTATGTCTCGCCGTTCCCCTCGACCCCCGACGTGGTGAGTTTCCTCGTTTCCGACGACGAAGTAATCGTCACGACCGAGCCTCGCCTCACTTTTGCTCCTGCTGACCGACAGCCAACCGTCGGAATGGTCTTCTACACGGGTGCCCGGGTAGACCCAGAGGCCTATGCCCCGATCGCCCGTCAGGTGGCCCGAGGTGGGGTGCTGGTGGTTGTCGTGAAGCACCCGTTCAACTTTGCCTTCTTTGGCGTATCGGAGGCAGGGGCTGTGTTGCTTGAGCATCCGGAGATCACGGCATGGGTGATGGCCGGTCACTCGCTGGGTGGTGCGATGGCGGCCGAATTCGCCGAACGCAATCAACGAATCTCGGGGTTAGTCCTGCTGGCCGCCTATCCGGGTGACTCGTCGAACCTGGCGTTCCGCAGCCTCCGTACCTTGGTTATCTACGGATCAGAAGACGGACTGGCCCAGCGGGCGGAGATCGAGCAAAAGGCCGCCGACCTCCTGCCGCCCAGTACCGAGCTTGAACTCATCCAGGGTGGCAACCATGCCCAGTTCGGAAGTTACGGCCCGCAGGCCGGTGACGGTGCTCCCACAATTACCCGGGACGAACAGCAAGCACTAACCGTCAAGGCCATTCTGGAATTCCTGCGTCCGAACCGTTGATGAAATCTTCCGTACCGGAACAGCGCTTGTCAGTGCTGGTCGACGAACCCCCGACTGGCGAATACGTCCTCTACTGGATGACTGCCTACCGTCGAACCAGATCCAATTTTGCCCTTCAGCGGGCAGTGGAATGGGCCAGTGAACTTCGACTACCTCTCGTAGTGTTCGCGGCTCTACGAGTCGACTACCAGTGGGCAAATGATCGAACCCACGCCTTTGCGATCGACGGCATCGCCGAGGTGGTCGCCGCCTGTGAAGAACGGGTCGCTTGTGTGGCGTATTTGGAGCCAGACCCAGGCGCGGGCCGAGGTCTTCTCCGTCGTCTGGGCGCCAAGGCGGCAGTCATCGTTGGAGACGATGCCCCCGTCTTCTTTCTGCCCGCGGCTCGCCGGGCAGCCGTCGATCAGGTCCAATGCCGCTTCGAGGTAGTCGATCACAACGGACTAGTGCCCATGGGCGTCACTGATCGGGAGTTCCGGCGAGCGGTTGATCTGCGACGTTTCAATCAACAGGTACTCCCCGACCATCTTGACGACGTCCCCGACGATGATCCGTTGGCCGGTTTAGAAACCGCCGGGGCATCCAGCTCCGTACCATCCAGTGCCGTACCAGCCTCGATAGCAGCCATCATGGCCGACTATCCATCAGCCCGGATTGACCGTGAAGCCGTCGGCGGATTGCCCATCGATCATACGGTGCTGGCCACCCCGCTGGTGGGAGGCCAGACAGCTGCCGTAGCCCGATTGAAGGAGTTCGCGATATCCGGTTTATTGCGATATGACGAACGCAACCAGCCCGATTCCGAAGCTGAGTCAGGACTGTCGCCCTATCTGCATTTCGGTCACGTGTCCGTTCACCAGATCATGCAGACGGTTACTGACGCAGAAGGCTGGTCGCCAGCCGAGCTGAGTCCGACTGCCCGGGGCTCGCGTAGTGGGTGGTGGGGTATGTCGGCCCAGGCAGAGGGTTTTCTTGATCAAGTTGTTACGTGGCGCGACATCGGATATCGGGCTGCTCATCTATCAGACCGCTACGACGAGTACGAAGCCCTACCTGACTGGGCCAAACTGACCCTCGAAGAACACGCAGCCGATCCGAGGGAACACATCTACGGGCTCGAGGAGTTCGCCAGGTCCGAAACCCACGATGAGATCTGGAACGCCGCCCAACGCCAATTGGTCGAAACCGGGCTCATGCACAACTATCTGCGGATGTTGTGGGGGAAGAAGATCCTTGAGTGGACACCTCACCCGCGGGTTGCCCATGACATCATGTTTGAACTGAACAACCGGTACGCACTCGACGGACGTGACCCGAACTCGGTCTCCGGCATCCACTGGGTGCTTGGTCGGTTCGACCGAGCTTGGGGGCCGGAGCGAGAGATATTCGGAAAGGTCCGCTACATGACATCGAATTCGACTCGGCGGAAGCTGAAGCTGACCAACTACCTCAACCGATACGGTCCAAAGTCGCCCACCGGGTCGAAATGAGCGAGGCAAGTTTCACCTAGGCTGCCTGCTGTGATTAACGCCACGCTGGCCGACCTGTTCGACGAACTGGCCGAACTGACCAAACTTGAAGATCAAAACCCTCAGTCGTTCCGCGCCAGGGCGTACGAATCGGCGTCGCGTTCGTTGCGTGAGCTGCAAGGGGATGTCACGAAGCTTACGAAAACGGAGCTGGTCGGCCTCAAAGGGATCGGCAAATCGACGGCCGACAAGATCGCCGAGTTCCTCGACCGAGGTGGCATTGAGAAACTCGATCGGCTGAGAGATTCGTTTCCGCCGGATTACCGGCAAATGGTGAAGATCCCCGGCCTCGGTGCAAAGACCGCCGCCAAATTACGTGACGAACTTGGCGTCGATTCAGTGGAGAAGCTGACCGAGGCCATCGCCGGAGAGAAATTGCGTGACGTTGCCGGCCTGGGGGCCAAGACTGAAGCGAAGCTTGCGAAGGCAATCGGTCGTCTTGGCATATCTGGGAAAGATCGGCGAACACCAATTGCCGAAGCCGTTCCGGTCGCCGAACGGGTGGCCGACGAACTCCGAAGCGTGGCGGGGGTCGTCGAGGTAAAAGTCTGCGGCAGCCTTCGCCGGCTACGCGACACGGTCGCAGATGTTGACATCCTCGTGGCCAGCTCAACCCCGCAAGTGGTCGCCAACCGGGTCAGGGATCTTCCTGTCGTCGGGGAGATAATTGCTGACGGTGACACCAAGGTTGCCTTTCTCACCCACGCTGGATTGCAGATCGATGTTCGGGTGATCGCCCCAGAGTCTTTCGGTGCCGCCATCATGTACTTCACCGGGTCCAAGGCACATAACATTGCGCTGCGGCAACGGGCCATCAGCCGGGGGTGGACCCTCAACGAATACGCACTGGCCGACGCCGAAACGGGCGAGGTGGTCGCGGCGGCAACCGAAACCCAGATCTACGAGGCACTTGACCTCCCATACATCTCGGCCCGCCTGCGCGAAGACACCGGCGAGATAGAAGCGGCAGCCAAAGAACCTCTCTCTCTGGTGACGCTCGACATGATCCGGGGCGACCTCCATGTGCACTCCGACCTGTCTGGCGATGGAGAGGATTCGCTGATCCAGATGATCGAAGGTTGCGTCGAACGAGGCTACGAATACATGGCCATAACGGACCATGCTGAGGATCTCACCATTAATGGCGCCAGTCGCGCGCAGATGGTCGAGCAGCGCGGGCAGCTGTACGAACTGGCCGAACAATATCCGTCAATCCGTCTGTTGCATGGCACGGAACTCAATATCAACCCGGACGGCAACGTCGACTACGACGCCGAGTTTCTGTCGGGGTTCGATTACACGGTCGCTTCGGTCCATTCGCACTTTGATCTACCCCCTGAGCGGCAAACCATCCGGCTACTTACCGCCATGGGCAACCCGGCTGTGAATACCATCGGCCATCTGTCTGGTCGAATGATTGGCCGGCGCCCCGGCATCGAATTCGACCTCGAGGCGATTCTCGAGGGGGCGGAGACGACCGGCGTCGCCCTCGAAATCAACTCGCACCTTGAACGCCTCGATGCGACCAGCGATGTCATCCGAAAGGCGCGCAGCCGGAATGTACGATTCATCATTGACACTGACGCCCATCGGGTGCGCGAGTTGGACTACATGCGGTGGGGAGTCCAGCAGGCTCAGCGGGGATGGCTCGATCCCGCCCAATGCGTCAACACGTGGCCGCTCGACCGCTTTCTCAGTTTTTGCACAAAGGAAACGAAATGACTTACCCAAGCGAATATGAATTAGACATTGTCCTACGGGATGGAGTCGTTGGTCGGTTTCGCCCGATCAAGTCGACGGATGCAGATTCGTTGGTCAAGTTCTTTGAACGACTCGGTACGCAGTCGCGTTACTACCGATTCTTCAGGGCCAAGGAACGACTCACCGATGAGGAAGTCGAATTTTTCACCACGGTGGACTACCAATCTCGAATGGCTCTCGTCGTCTTCCATGAAGATGAAATGGTAGGAGTCGGGCGTTACGACATCGAAACCGACAACCCGACCAGGGCCGAGGTCGCCTTCGCCGTAGCCGATGACCAACAGGGTCGGGGAATCGGGACGCAACTGCTCCAGATCCTCACAACCTACGGGCGCGCCCACGGGGTCGAATCGTTTCAGGCCTATGTACTGCCCGACAACCTGGCAATGATGCGGGTGTTTCGCAACTCTGGCTACACGCTCACCAGGAGTCTCGAAGAAGGTGTTTACAACGTCGAGTTCCCGGTGAAACCATCCGACGATGCCAAGGCTGCTGAAGCGCGCCGCGAACAGCGGGCAATTGCTGCCTCGATTCTCCCGATGTTTTATCCCCGTTCGATTGCCGTAGTCGGCGCCTCCCGTACACCCGGATCGATCGGCAATCGCTTGTTCGCCAATCTTCTGCAGGGAGGTTTCTCGGGGGTCGTCTACCCGGTCAACCCCCAGACCGAGGTAGTGGGGTCGGTCCGGGCGTACCCATCGGTAACAGCCATCCCGGGCAGCGTCGATCTTGCCATAATCGCCGTCCCATCCGGGGCGGTACTCGACGTGGTCAGGGAATGCGCCGAGAAAGAGGTCCGTGGTCTCGTAGTCATCTCTGCTGGCTTCTCTGAAGTTGGCGAGGCCGGGGCGGCGCTTGAAGCCGAGCTGGTCGACCTGGTCCGATCCGCCGGAATGCGGATGATCGGCCCGAATTGTATGGGCCTGGTGAACACCGACCCAGCTGTCAACCTGAACGCTACCTTCGCGCCGGTCTATCCGCCCCGCGGCAACGTTGCCATGCTGTCGCAATCAGGAGCGCTCGGAATCGCCATCCTCGACTACGCAACTCGCCACGACATCGGGATTTCTCAGTTCGTCTCGATCGGTAACAAGCCGGATGTGTCCGGTAACGATTTGATCCTGAGTTGGGAAGAAGATCCGTCGACCGATGTCATCGTGATGTACCTAGAGTCGTTTGGAAACCCCCGAAAATTCGGCCGTATCGCTCGCCGGATCGGTCGGAAAAAGCCGATCGTGGCCGTCAAGTCGGGACGTTCGAAAGCGGGTTCGCGTGCGGCGAGCTCGCACACGGGCGCGATGGCAAGCGCCGATGCGGCTGTGGACGCTTTGAGCGCCCAGACCGGCATGATCCGAGTCGATACGATCGAAGAGCTATTCGCGGTTGCCTCGTTGCTCGCCAACCAGCCACTGCCGGAGGGGCGTCGGGTTGGAGTGGTGACCAACGCTGGCGGCCCGGGGATCCTGGCAGCCGATGCTCTCGAGGCAACCGGTCTGGAGTTACCCGTCTTTAGTCCTGAGCTCCAAGCCGAACTGCGAGTCGGTCTACCCGCCGAGGCTTCAGTCACCAATCCGGTCGACCTCATCGCCTCCGCTGGGCCAGCCCAATATGGGCACGTCGCCCAGGTGCTGGCTGCCTCAGATGAGATTGACGCCATCATCACCATCCACATCCAGACGATTGAAGGCGGTCCAGATGTGGGCTTGCCGGTGCTCGAAGCGGCCATCACATCTGGCAAGACGCAGCTGGCGGTTCTTATGGAATCGGGTTCGGGACGGGCCTCGATGCGCAGTGCGGCAATGACGATTCCGGCTTACGAGTTTCCCGAGGCGGCTGCGAAGGCGCTGTCCAGGGCGGCGACATACGCCGAGTGGCGACGCACCCCATACGGCGATTTTCCGGCGTTCGACGATACGGATCCCGCTAAGGCGAAGAAGATTGTCGCCGATGCTCTTGCTCGTCTTGGATCCGGCGGTGGTTGGCTTAGCGATGACGAGGTTCGGGGATTGCTCGGCGCGTTCGGGATCGACACGCCCCAGTCGTACGAAGTGCAATCGCGAGATGCCGCAGTTGCTGCTGCCGCCGAAGTGAAGAGCCCGGTGGCGATGAAGCTCATCGCGCCGAGTGCGCTCCACAAGTCGGATATCGGCGGCGTTGTGCTCGATGTCAGTGGAGCCGACACCGTTGGTAACGAGTTCGATCGGCTCGTTTCGCTTGTCGACGACGCCGATGGCGTGCTCATCCAGGAAATGGTCCCGGGCGGGATTGAGGTCCTCATCGGAATGTCCGAGGATCCCTCCTTCGGCCCGCTGCTTGCGTTCGGAATGGGGGGCGTCTTCGTCGAACTCCTCAAGGACGTCGTGTTTCGAGTCGCTCCGATTACCGACCGTGAAGCCCATCAGATGGTGACTGGCATCAAGTCGGCCAGGTTGCTCGATGGCTACCGCGGCCAGCCCGCCGGCGACAAATTGGCGGTCGAGGAAGCCCTCTTGCGGGTGTCAGCCCTAGTCGAGGCCGTTCCCGAGCTGGCCGAAATGGACCTCAATCCGGTGATAGTCCGCCAGCCTGGCGACGGCGTGATCGTCGTTGACGGCCGAGTCCGTGTACATCCAACCCGGCTCGGGTGGTCCCCGGAAGTTGCTGATTTGCCTTCAGTCGCCGACTGAGACAAGCGACTTTCTCTGCCTGGGCGTGGTGCCGGCGAAAATGCCGTCCGCCTGGGCGAGGCCAACCATAAGGCAATCCGCTTGGGATTGGCATCCTTCGCAGATGGCGCGCGCCCTGGCGAGAGCCTTTCGGTCGCCCGAAGGTGGGAAAAACACGGATGGGTCCATACCGCGGCAAGCCGCTCGTTCTTTCCAGTCAATCATGGCGCCAGTTTGCCAGGTGGGATGGCCAGCCGTTCAGGGCCGTTCGGCCCCTCACGGGGGCCGTTGGTTGATGTTCGGAGGGGTCGGCCACCGGGTTTCGGACAGTTAGCCCCTCGGGGTGTGCCGTTCAGCCCTAGGAATGACGCCCTCCGAAGCCGTACGTTGTGCATATGACAAAGGTCCGCATCAATATTGGTGCCCGAGGCGAACGGAGAAGCTAAACAATGTTTGTTTACTACTTCGCGAATGTCGGCCGATCGTGCGCTGACATCAGGGAACGGCTGTTCGGACTTGACCTTTCGGCCTGGGCTACTGAGGCGTACCGCAACGCTGAGTCGCTACGTGGCCGCCTGGTGGGTACCGACGATATGGCTTCCTCGGTTTCGTTGGAAGTGACCGAACCGATCCACAAATCGAGTCACACCCTTATGGCGATCGACTGGACAGCAACCGGGCCAGCTGGCCTGTTTTCGGGTCTCCAGGGCGATCTGGTCGTCGCTCCCATCGGCCCGAATAGGTGCCAAATCAGCTTGCGTGGTTCGTATCGGATACCAGCCGACGTCGACCGGTCGCTCTTTCACCGACTGACCGAGGCTTGTGTGAAGTCGTTTGTCGATCGGGTGGCTTCCGGGCTGGAACAGCCAGCGGCGCGTGGACTAACGGCTAGGCAGGCAAGCGGATCGTAACGGTCGTTCCAGTCCCTACCTGACTGCGGATATCTACCGAACCGCCGGCGGCGGCCGAACGCTGGACGAGATTGTCCAGACCCATGCCGCGGTTGATGGTTTCCGGGTCGAACCCGATCCCATCATCAGAAATCAGAATTGTCAGGTTCGAGTCGACCGAGTCCACTGAGACTGTGATCGTTTCACTCTCGGCGTGACGGAGAGCGTTCGACAGGGCTTCGCTCACCAATTGTACGATCGTCTCGACCATCTGGGGTTGGACCATGGTCATCTCGGCGGGAATGACCAGTTCGACAGATGTGTCATATGAGGCGGATAGTTGTCCTATCAGTTCGGCTAGTTCGGTCTTGACGTTCCGGCCCGTCCAGACGGGCGGGCGCAACCCGAATATGAAGCGCCGGAGCTCTGAGATGGCATTGTCGAGGCGCTCGACCGAATCTGTCAGCATCGTTCGGAGCTCGGTGTCCTCAACACGAAGGCTCATCCCCTGGAGCGACAAGCCGACCGCGAACAGATCCTGGATGATGGCATCGTGGAGATCCCTGGCGATTCGTTCACGATCTTCGACCACGGCGGTCTTGCGGAGGCGGTCTTGGAGGCGGGCCGTGCTGACTGCTGCGCCGGCCACGACCGAGAGCGATTCGATGAGATTTTGATCTTCGTCTGTAAACCCGCCGGGCTTCTCGGTCAGGTAGAGATTGCCGTAGACATGGGACCCGAGGCGCACGGGAACGCCGAGGAAGTTCGACATCGGTGGATGGTTGGCAGGGAACCCAACCGAGTCGGGATGATCCTGCAGCCGCTCCATCCGGATCGTTTCTCGGGTTCTGATCAACGTCCCCAGGACGCCCCGCCCGGTTGGGAGGGGCCCGATGACTTGCGCCTGGCCCGGCTGAAGGCCGACGTGGAGAAACTCAACCAATGACTGATGTTGCCCGATCACGCCGAGGGCGCCGTACTGAGCGCCAGTCATATGCATGGCTGCCTCGACTGTTTCATACAGAACGGCACGAAGGTCGGATTGGCCGACCACACTGGCGGCGGCTTCTACGAGGTCCGAGATCGGATCAGGGTAGGGCATCGCCGGAACACTACCCCGTCGTGGCCGCGGTCCACTATCGGGTTTTTGTGACTTCCTGCCCTACGGGTTTGGGGTCGTGCCTTGTCGCATATGCTGCACTGTGCCGGTAGGTTTAAACCATGCCTACAAAGCTCCTGCTTGTTGACGACCACGAATTAGTTCGTAGGGGAATCCGCGCCTTGTTGGAATCCCAGGAGGACTTTGAGGTGGTCGGCGAGGCTGGCACCGTTGCTGAGGCTATTCGCCGGACCGGCTACCACAGTCCTGATGTTGTGATCCTCGACCTTCGCCTACCGGACGGGTCTGGTGTCGAAGCATGTCGAGAGATCCGATCACGGTGGCCCGAGATTCGAGTGCTGATGCTCACGTCATACGCAGACGAAGAAGCGCTCATGTCGGCGATCATGGCCGGTGCGTCTGGCTACGTGTTAAAGCGGATTGACGGGTCGGCGCTCATCGAGAATATTCGCCGCGTTGCCACCGGCGAATCGTTGTTGGACGCTGAGATGACGGACAAGCTCTTTGCCCGACTGCGGGGCGACAGTCCTGCAGACCCGCTCCTCGCCCGCTTATCCCCGCAAGAGTCAAAGATTCTCTTTCACATCGCCGACGGTCTGACCAATCGTCAGATCGCCGAAGAGATGTATCTCGCCGAAAAAACCGTCAAGAACTACGTGTCGAATTTGCTCGCGAAACTCGAAATGAGTCGGCGGTCTGAGGCTGCCGCGTATGCCGCTCGACTCGCCGCCAAACAGGAAGCAGCTTTCCCTCCGGAGTCTTGGGAGGATCAGTCATGATCGTGGTCGGGGTCGACGAACAGTCGTATTCTGTCGCCGCACTACAACGGGCTGGCCAGCTGGCTGAGGCCCTCGGTGAGGAACTGCACGCGGTGTACGCAGTTCACTTGTCGCCCAACTTGCTTCAGGCGGTTGGAATCGCCCCCATCCAGATCGGGGCGATCGAACAAGCCCAGATCGACGAAGTTTGGACTGTGACAGCCCCCGCCCTCAAGCAGATTCGAAGCAGCGGGGTCACTGTCCATGAGCATTCTGTGCGTGGATACCCACCCGATGTGCTGATCGACTTCGCGGATGAACATGGCTGTGATCTCGCAGTTGTCGGGTCGCGGGGACGGTCCGAACTCGCCTCGTTCTTTTTAGGTAGCACTGCGCATCGCGTGCTGCATTTTGCGCATTGCGATGTCCTTGTCGTAAAGGAGACATGATGCATGTCCAGGATGTAATGACTATCGACGTTATTACCGTCACGCCGGAGCATTCGTTGAAAGAAGCTGCCCGGCTGATGGTAGATAACCGGATATCAGGTCTGCCGGTTGTTGAGGATGGCCAGGTGGTGGTGGGGATCATCACCGAGGCAGATTTTTTGATCCGCGATCCCGGGCCCCGTCCTCGACTGTTGCGAATGTTCATCGACGAGACTCTTCCGACTCCCAATGAGTCGGTCGGTGACGTTATGACCCCACACCCCAAGGTGGTTATGGCTGAGATGACGGTCGCCGAAGCCGGCCGCACGATGGCCAACAAGAACGTGAAGCGCCTTCCGGTCGTCGACGCCGACGGGCATCTGGTAGGGATAATCTCCCGGTCCGACATCGTGAAGGCGTTCGCCCGTCCGGACGATGTCATTGAAGACGAGGTTCGACAAGACGTGCTCGATCGGATCCTCATGTTTGCTCCGGATCTCATTGAGGTAACGGTTGATGAAGGGGTGGTGACTCTCGAGGGACGGTTGCCCGAGGAAGCGGATGCACGCCTGCTCGGGGAGCTGACAAGGCGCCTCGACGGCGTCGTGCGGGTGGTGTCGAAGCTTGCTTGGGATGTCGACGCAACTGCGTAGCTGAAGTTTCGGTCGGGGTGGCGCCTGTCTGTGACTTACGGCACAGCGTCCGGTAACCTGTCGGGCAAACCACAGGAGTCACTCGTATATGTCGTCAAAGGGAAAAGGGCGGACGCTCGAACTTGAGCAGATCCGCAAGGCCGAAGAAAAGGCTGCCAATCAGAGCGCCGACGTCCGCAAAAAGAGCTTCGTGACGGTGGCGGTAATTCTCGCAGTTGTTGCGGGCCTGGGCGCGTGGATCATGCTGGCGCCGGCTCCTCCCGGGATTCCGTTTGCTAATCAGGGCAACTTCCATCTGTCCGATCTTGCCGAACCCCACGCACCGTATAACTCTGCCCCGCCATCGTCGGGCCCGCATTTCGGCGGTCTCGGTCCATGGGGTATCAGCGAGGAAGCGGTTCCGCCCGAGCTTTACATCCACAACCTTGAGGACGCGGGCGTCGTGTTTGTGTATAACTGCGCTTCCGGGTGCGATGACTTCTCGGGAAGTCTGGCAACTTTGGTTGAAGACCGCCCCGAGCCCACGCTGATTATGACCCCGTACGACGGTGCTATTCAGGACCCGGACGGGACCAGCTATCGGGCAGCGGCAATCGCCTGGTCACGGGTGTTGTACTTTGATGAACTGACTGACGATGTCCGCTCCGAGATCGATGATTTCGTGAACATCTATCACGGAATTGACCATCACGCCCGGTAGGGATCAACATCGCGTCTGATGCCAATCCGAACCTCTCTGTAATTGAGTGGGAGGGTTCCGAGGCTGTCACACTGGTCTTGGCCCATGCCACTGGCTTCCACAAGCTCGTCTGGCGCCCGCTGGTCGATGCCCTGCGGGAGCAGGGATTTGGTGGCCGGATTGTGGCTTCAGACTTCCGGTCGCATGGTCAGGCGCCCAAGCTTGACGAGCACACGTGGACTCACTTCGGTGACGATGTCTCACGGACTCTTTCCGGCATCACCGGGCCGATCGTCGGGGTTGGACATTCGATGGGGGCAACGGCCCTCCTGCAAAGTGCGCTGGCGCATCCCGACCGCTACAAGGGCTTGGTGCTGGTCGAGCCAATCATCTTCCCGCCGGTCGCTTTCGAATCGGCCGAGCATCCGCTGGTAGTTGGGGCAGGCCGTCGGCGCAGAGAATTTGGTTCGCAGCAGGAAGCCATCGACAACTTTGCCGGAAAGTCCGTCTTCGCCAACTGGGTCCCGGATGCTCTCGCTGCCTATGTCGAGGGGGGATTGGTGAGAGAGGGAGATCGGTGGGCCCTCGCCTGCGAGCCAGCGGATGAGGCCGATATCTTCAGGCGGGCAGGCTCTGACGATGTGTTTGATCGGTTGGAGCAGCTAACCACTCCGGCTGTGCTGGTCGTCGGTGAAACTACGGACACGTACCCGGCCGGATACGTCGAGATCTTGGGCGATCGTATGGCTGGCACCGATCTTGTTTACATCCGAAACGCCGGACACTTTGTGCCCATGGAGCAGCCCGCAGCGCTGGCGAGGGTTGTGATTGAGGCAACCGCCCGCTTCCTCCGTTAACGATGGCCCGGACACGCCCTAGAATCGAGAATAATGTTTCCGCAGTCCCTAATTGATGAGCTCAGGGCGCAGCTCGGCCCCAATGTCACCGACCGCTATCGGGTGGCGAAGGCGACCGTTCCGGTCGACCCCCTGGCGCTTGTGAGGAGCGGTGCTCATCTCTTTCCTTTCGCCGCCTACTTTGGGCGGCCAGATCTCGATGAGGCCGGTGGCCTCGGGACGGCCTGGCGATCCGACGCCGTCGACGGGGCGTCTCGATTTGTCGAAGTCAGTGCCCAGCTGGGCGAGAGTGGGATCGACGAACGGGCGTTTGTTGGATTCTCGTATCGTCCCGAAGGTGGACTTGGAACCGAATGGGATGGCTTTGGTCCGGCCGTGTCGGTGGTTCCGGTTCTGAGCGTGATCGGTACGAGGGACTCCGCGGAACTGGTTGTGGTGCTTCCTCCGGGGCGGGCGTGGGGTCCGCTAGCCGATGTGCTTGGCCAGCTCGTTGCCCCGGGCAGCCCGGCTACTGGTCGAACGACGGATCTATCGATTGAGTCGCGACCATCTCCGACCGAATGGGAAGGATCGGTCGCCAATGCGGTCGATTCGATCAACGCTGGTTCGCTTGAGAAGGTTGTCATGGCGAGGTCGGTGGTTGTGACATCCGACGTCGCGTACCGTCCTTTCGACCTCGTGTCGCGTCTGCGTCTCGCCTATCCCGAGTGCTACGTGTTTGGGTGGCAAGAGAACGATCGGGTTTTTGTCGGTGCATCACCCGAGCTGCTTGTAGAGCGACGGGCTGATCAGGTTCGTTCGCATCCGCTGGCCGGCTCTGCGCCGCGCGGAAGCAACGAGGACGAAGACCGCGCTTTTGGCGAGCTGCTCATGGCTTCTGGCAAGGATCGCCGGGAACATCGCTTTGTAGTTGATGACATCACTGATCGGCTTGGGGCTTTGACCTCGGGGCTGCATGTTGACCACAGTCCGTCGTTACGCAAGACAACCCACGTTCAGCATCTGTCGACCGAAGTGAACGGCACCCTGGACGAACCCGTCAACGTGATCGAGCTGGCCGGCCTGCTTCATCCGACCCCGGCAGTTGGGGGAAGCCCCCGAGAGGAGGCCAACCGGTTCCTCGCCAAAGAGGAGTTCATCGACCGGGGCTGGTACGCCGGGGGAGTGGGCTGGGCGAACCGGGCGGGTGACGGGGAGATAGCCATCGCTCTGAGATGCGCACTGATTCGAGGCCGGACCGCGCTGTTGTATGCCGGGGCCGGCATCGTCGCCGATTCCAATCCAGCTGCTGAATTGGAGGAAACTCGCCTCAAGTTCCGAACGATGATGAGTCTCCTCGCTGAGGCTTAGAGGCCTCTGCCCGTCAGATTCGCCCGAGCAAGTCCTGGTGAAGTATGAGGTTTTCGGCGCGGTCTGTCCTGATGTATATGACCTTGACTCCGTCAGGGGTGGTGAGATGCTCGACGAACTCCGTGACGGAGTTGGGTCGGACGACCAGAGCCCCCATCCCCTCGGCCAGTGCCGGCAGGTCGGTCCCATGGGGAGTAGCGAGCAGATCTTCGAAGTGTTCCGGGTAGTCGGCCTGGGGCAAGAAGTGAAAAATCCCTCCACCATCATTGTCAATCAGAATAATGGTGAGCGATACGCCAAGCCTCCTGGCGCTGGCCAGCGCGGTGGCATCGTGGAGGAAGGCGATGTCGCCAATGAGGAGATAGGTCGGGCGACCCGTTGCGGCAACGCCCATCGCCGTCGAGATCACCCCGTCGATACCGTTGGCGGCCCGATTCGCAAAAACCCGGATCGGGCGATCTTGGACTCCAAAGAACAGATCGACGTCACGGATCGGCATCGACGAAGAGACCACCAGGGCAGACCCATCGGTGACACCGTCGGATAGCGCTGCGGCGATGGCCGGTTCGGACGGCCACGGCAGCACCCCGAAAGCCGAGATGACCTCTCCTTCAGCGACTGCCCACGCCTCCGCCCATCCAGCGGGGCCGGGCTCGATCAGGTCAGTAAGTCGTCGTGCCGTGTCTGTGGCATCGGCCCGGACGATGACCGACGCGCTCGAAGTTGCTTCCCGCCATGTACCGGCATCGACCCAGATTTGGGGAACCTCAGTTGTGGCCAGCCAGGTCCAGAGGGCTTTGGAGGTAGGGATCGGTCCAAAGCGGAGCACAACATCAGGACGTAAATCAGTGTCGAGTCGACCAGCCTTGGCCAGCGCATCACCCATGCCGACAACGTGATCGACCGGGTGATGGCCCGCCCGTAGGCCGGATATAGGGTCGGCGAAAATGGGCGCTCCGAGTGCGTGAGCGAGTTCGGCGATCGCCGGTGGCGACTCCGCGTCTGACGATGGACCAGCCACGATCAGGACCCTTTTCTCGGTCAGTTGGCGGGCGACAGCCAGGAGAGCCCCGTCGGCAGCCAACATGGTCCCGAGATGGACAGTCGGCGTTGGCGGAGCGGGCCGAATGGTTTCGGCGCGAACTTCGGGAGCGAGGGGATCGCGAAACGCCAGGTTGAGGTGGACCGGCCCCGGAGGCGTCTCCTGAGAAATCGTCCAGGCTTGCGTGGCCAACCGCACCGCATACCGGCCGGGGTCTGAATCCGGGTCGGGCGGGGCGGCGTCGTGTGCCCATTTCGCGGCCGTCCCGTATAGGTCGGCCTGGTGGATCGTTTGGGGAGCTCCCGTATCGCGCAATTCTTGGGGGCGATCGGCGGTGAGGACAATGAGCGGGATGTGGGAGAGATGCGCCTCGATGACTGCTGGCAAGTATTCGGCTGCTGCGGTTCCCGAGGTTGAGATGAGCGCTACTGGACGCTGCGTGGCCCTGGCCATGCCGAGGGCGAAAAACGCGGCACTTCGTTCGTCGAGGTGGACCGAGACGGACACGTCGGCAGTCTCGGCAGCCGCGATCGCCAGTGGAGTGTTCCTCGATCCCGGGCTGATCGCGACGTGGTCGAGACCGAGGTCTCGCAGTGCCCCAAGAAGCGGTTTTGTGAATTCGTAGTTGCGGTTCGGCACGGCGCCAGGCTAGTGGTGTGTCACTGGTGGTGTGAGAAGTCACACCAGGGCACAAGGTGGCACAATAGACACGTGAGCGCCCTGATTGGACTGCACGGATTCACCCAGTCGGGTCGGATGTTCGACGAACTGTCGCACTATCTTCCCCGGCACCTCGAAGCCCCCGACCTTCCCGGTCATGGGGGATCGAGCGATGTGCCGACGACTTTCGACTCGGTGGTCGGCCTGGTTGACTGGCTCGCCGCCGGCGAACCTCCGATGCTGGTTGGGTACTCGATGGGTGGTCGGCTGGCATTGCGGTATGCGGTGGAGCGTCCCGTTGCAGGTCTGGTCATCATCTCGGCCGGACCAGGCATCTCTGATCCGCAAGAGAGGGCTGATCGGCGTTCAGCCGACGGCCGCCTCGCCGAGGCGATCGTCGAAGGAGGAATGGAGCCGTTTGTCGACCAATGGTTGGCCAATCCGCTGTTCGCTGGGCTTGCCAAACGTCACGAGATCTGGCGGGCGGTCGACCGTGAGTCGCGACTACTCGGTTCGGCAAGCGGGTTGGCTCGTGCGCTCGTGGACTACGGACCGGGAACGCAGCCGTACCTCGGTGACCGGATGGCAGAAATCGCTGCGCCGACGCTGATAGTTGCCGGAGATGAGGATGCGAAGTACGTCGAGATTGCCCATGAGATGCATGCCGCTATTGCCGGTTCAGTGTTGGCGATGATTCCCGGTGCTGGCCATGCCCTGGTAGGTGAAAAACCAGCGGAGCTTGGCGAGACGATCAGCCGCTTTCTCTACTAGGAGCCCGCTCTAGGAACCAGACTCCTAGGCGGACGCTCCGAGGGCCAGAGAACATGCAACGAGGAGTTGCAGTCGGGCAGTGCCCTTGAGGGCTCCGATCAGAGGCGGGCCGCTGGTCTCGGTGTTGATCGTCCGGACTAGCGCTACCCCCCACGGCAACCAGAAAACGGCAATAAGCGTGGCTAGTGGCGTAAGGCGGATGGTGCCGAACACGGTGATCGCCACGAAGGATCCATAGATTAGTCCTGCGTACAGGCGTTGGGTCCGCTCGCGACCCAGAATCACCGCCAACGTACGTTTGCCGGTGGTTCGGTCGGTGTCGATGTCACGCACGTTGTTGGCTACGAGGATGGCCGTGACGAGGAATCCCATCGGAATCGCCAGAAGCCAGGCATCGAGCGGAAACGTCTGATCGTGCGCGTAGCGAGCGACCACCGTCGCCACCAGGCCGAAGAACACGAACACAAACACCTCGCCGA
>RCMY010001135.1_pt1 | contig 25305 bp, 25 predicted proteins | sample 2041341 | NCBI WGS metagenome assembly RCMY01 (sample SAMN09708234, study PRJNA481090) | Marine sediment metagenome, whole genome shotgun sequencing project.
ATCGAGGTTCTACCCTAGCTCACACGGCTTAAAAGATAAATCTGACCGCCTAAAAGGCGGTGGTTTCAACCTTACTTCGGACTAATGAAATTCATGGGAGGCTTAAGAAAAACCATGGCCACACTCGAAACCATGGGCTCTGCCGCTACGAGATCGAACGCAATGGGCATACCAAGTCGTTCAAATGCCAACAATGGTGATGGGAAAGAAGTTCCGGTGCTGAAAGATTTACCTTCGAGCGTCTTGGCAGTAGACAGTCCTTGCCGCGTGCTGCCGCGACAAGCAGCTCCTTCACGGTAAAAATGTAAGTAAGCGTTCACTTTCACCTAGAGGACCGTGGGTATGATTACGGTTTTTATCTGCCTGAACTTTTTATTTGGTGACCAATTTCTCACTTATCTTAGTCTGTTATAAAATAACGAATAACGCTCACTCCGACACATCTGCATCATATGATTCGCCATATATTCATCATGCGTCGTTCACGGTTTATCTGGCGCTACCTACGTAAAAGCGGGCGTTACAATGTGAGGCGAGATTGAAACATGATGGAGTAGGGCAGGGTACTCCCTTCTGTATATCGGTGTTTTGGCAAGCGCCGGCAGCGCAATCGTTCGAACGGGCCAGACGGAGTATGTCATCCAGATCGAGTGTGATGATGCGACGCGGCACGAGGTCGGATTTTCGACTGAGCCGTCGCGCATTACACGCGAGTAGGTAGGCCGCACCAGTGGGGTCAATCTCAGGCGGCGGCGATGGCAGGATTCGAATGAATTGGTCGTGACGCTTGATCGCTACGTTGCCTGGTTACTGACACCTGAATCAATAGGCTCCGTGTTATCGCTGATGATTGCGATGAGCCCAGTGAGTGTTATTCGCAATGGCATCCCGGCAACGTTCACGTACGACATGTGGACGAGCGGCAATCGGCCGGAAGGAATCGACGTCGAGATCGAAGCGAATTGCTGATCGCGCGATCCGGCTGCTGCAACGAGCCGTCGCCTTCAGTGATTGCATCTGCATACTTTGATTTTCAATTCGGAGCTCGGAATGATTAATAAGATCCTGATTTATGTTTCTGGCTCTCTTGCAGTGGCCACGGCTTTTGCAGATTGTGAACTGTTAAGCGTCGCGGACGCGGAGCTGGTTTTGGGGCCCAGTGTCTCGGACCTGTCTGGAGAAGATGCAGCTTCTCAGTGCATGTTCATCGGCGGTTCGCCGCAGGGTGCTTTCGTCATCCAGTTCGGTTCGAGAGACTATTACAACCAGGTTACGATTCTTCCGCCGCACACGCCGGCCGATATCGGTGATGAGGGGCGGTCCAACGTCGATAATAATGGCGTCATCGCGTTACAATTTGTACAAGGCGACAGATCGGTGACGATGCCCGTGCGGTCGGTGTCCTCTTTGGAATAAACGCAGACGGGGAAGAGGTGACTCGCGTTATTACTCGCTGGTTTGCTGCCGTTAGTAGCAATTGAAACGGCAGTGGTTCCTCTATTGAGTGAACGGGGTCTGTGGTCCTATCAAATTAAGCTCTACATTCCGATCATTCTGCTTCGGGACTCAGTGTTACTGTCGGCCATAAACCCGGTTCTGGTTCAAAGTGGCATTCGCTTTGGTCTCAAGGTAAGCGCATCTTCACTAAGCCTCGTCCTCTAATTCATTAAGTATTGGAAAGACGCGGGGCGCGTTGAGTTGAATTGGTGACCTGTGCTTTGTAAGCGAGCACTCACTTATCAAACACAGGCCATATTAACCATCAAATAGAGTGCTCCCAGAACAACAACCAGCTACGAAGACACTTTGAGTCGAGTCATTCCAGGGCTGAGGCTTATACCGGTACATTATAGATCGTTCCCAGAATCGGAAATGACAGAATAGACGTATTAGACGATAATGACAGACAGTTTTTAGACCAAAATTCCTTTATGAATCAACAAAACCGTAATGCTTCCGAGCAGCTCACCGCACTTCTGCAAGTGGCCGTGCAAAAGCTGCCGGTAAAAACAATGCAACGCCTGGTGAAGCACACGGAAGCTATCGCTAGTGCGTTGGCTGCCGCCGCGGCGGTGATCGATGCCGACGCTTCGTCGAGCGGTTATCCCGAGCCCGCGGTGGAGCAAGTCGGTAGCGTCATGCCACTCAAGAGGATCAGTGCCGAAGCCGCGGAAGCCGAACTGCAGCGGCGCACCGGGCCAGGTGACGTCGGGAAACTGTTGACGTCTGAAGTGTTCGGTGAAAGAGCAGGGATCAAGTCACGCCAAACCGTCCATCAATGGGTCAAGAAAGGTGCCATCATAGGTTTGGAAGGGGAGAAACGTGGTCTTCAATTACCGGCTGAACAGCTTGACGCGCGCGGCCAACCCATCCCACATCTGGAAGCCCTGCAGGGAATCTTCGTCGACGGTTATACTCTTTGGATGTGGTTACGCTCCCCAGTTGCTGTGCTGGTAAACAGAACCCCGTTAGAATTGCTCAGAACCCATGAGATCGATCGTGCTATTGCTGCCGCCCATGCCGAACAACAGGGCGACTTTGGTTGAGTACCCGCTATTAAGCAGAGCGGATTCATTCCCGGCTGCGCACGATGCAATTGGACGGTGTCTATCGAGCCATACGTTCCACGCATTCAAATTCGCCGTTAGATGCGGTGCCGGCACACGGTCGCTTTAGCGATCCTGCCGGAGTCTATGCCGTTCGCTATGCAGCCCATACCGTGCGCTTTGGATTCTGAGGAGCGGTGGCCCGCGGGCGATTAACGCGACGCGCACGCTGCCGGCTACCGAGCTCCGTGCACGTGTCCTGGTCACGCTGTGCTCTACGCAACATTTACAATTGATCGACTTGCGCCATGATGGTGTGATTAGAATCGGCGCACCTACCGCCGTGACACATGACGGCAATCACCGCGCTGGTCGAGCTCTTTCATACGCCATCGTCTCGTTGGTTGCAGAGACCGACGGTGTTGTATACCAATCTCGCTTTACCGGGGATTTGTGTTTTGCTTTTTTCAATCGAGCCATCCACAAACTGCAGGCACAGTGGGTCGCACCGCTGATTGAACATGAGGCGATGATAGCAGCCTTGAATGACTACGACATTGAGCTCACCGAAGCACCGCAGAGTGACTGACGCCACACCGACAATATTTTCACAAACCAAAATCATCGACAGGGCGCGCAAATGTGCGATCGGCGACGACGAGTCAGCATATTCACGACTCGTATTCAACGCAATACTCAACAATGTCTACGCTGCTACGCTGACGGACCTCATTGCAAATGACGTTTCAGTCAGCAATCAACGACATTTGCGAAAAGAAAAAGCGTGGTCGGTCGTTCGCTTGATCCGTTGCCGAAAAGAAAATCGAGAAAGTGCAAATTAGCGAAAAAGGATTATTAAAGATTGAAGTAGATGGCAGTAGTCTGAATCAGGAGGACAAAGCCGAGCTAATGAAATCTATTGAAACGGTTCTCACGGAACGTCTCAAGTAGGTTGCAAAAGAGCGCCGTGACAACCATGGTTGTCACGAAGAATTGAAGCTAAATTTGATCCGTAAAATGGCGTCTGACAACCATGGTTGTCAGCGTCGATTGGAATGAAATTTTAAGTCGTTTTCAGCGTGACAACCATGGTTGTCAACCCACAATATTTTAGTACTAACAAGCACTAAAATCGCTTTTATGTATTGCCTTGAAATGCTCTGAATGAGCATTTTGGGCTGCCACGTCTGCACCGTCCTAGATTCCGTTATTAAGAACTCGTCAAGCTTCTAGCGTTGCAGCGCGGTAGGAGCTTCGAGGGTGTCCATTACCTAAAACACGACGTGTTTTAGGTAATGGTATACAAAAGCTAGGGTGGTCTGGACGTGGCTTATGCAGGTGGAACCGCCTGTCACTACATGAGCGTAGCGAAAATACTGTAGTGACAGGCGGCGCAGCGCCTGTAAACAAGAGTCATTCAGCTAGAAATAATTAATGACAGCGTAGTGACAGTGTAATAACAGCAGATTATACTGGACTGGCAAGAAAAGCTGAATGCTCTTTATATTAGACTGCTTATATTATAAGCAAGACACAGGACACGACCTGCATAAAGACCATTAACCGGTTTGCATCGTCACTGAACGTGCGATGACAAGATTTTTAGGTGACGACAAGTCAGCTAAAAAATCATGTTAATCACGGGTACATGAGCAAAACGACAGCGACTGTCACATAGGTGATGTTTAAATCTATGTAGCTTACATTGTGAAAACCCAAAGGGTTGGAAATCCCCTTGGGGATCTCCAACATTCAATTCATGCGTGAAAGATGTAGGAGGTCGAAAATAGAAGTTATGTAGTCGTCTGTACGGGCTCAAATGAGCTATAGCCTTGAAAAGCTCGCGTTAGAAAACCTAGCGTCACAGTGATTCATCGTTGGACGAAATGTACCATGCGATTCAACAGAAACGGTGGTATGAGGCCAAGCGGCCAACAGTAAAACGTGATGTCCTATCATGCTTCGGCAATTTTGGTCAGCGGGTTCCGCTCTCAAAATGGACACCAAAACTAACCGAATCGCACGACCGAACTCCGTCATCACACGGGGGGAGAGAAGAGAAAACGCCGCTACGCGGCGTGAGCCAGCGTGGTTATTAAATGCGCGACCTTAATTTTGAATTGAGTAATTTGTGTAAGCGAAACCAGGACGGGGCGTTTGGAACGCAACGCGATCGATCGTATATCCTGGATCAGTGCGCCAGCGAATTGCACGGGTTGGGCTTCCGAAATCTATCGATTAATGGCTTAAAACCGAAGCACGTTGAGGCGCTGATCGCGTACTGGCAGACGAAAGAAATTAGCACGGGCAGCATCAAAAATCGGATGGTTCAGCTTCGCTGGTGGGCCGAGAAAATCGGCAAATCGTCGATGCTGCGTCGCAACAATGCAGACTACCAAATCGAGGGTAGGACGTATGTGACCAACCGGGACAAGAGTGTCACGCTCGATGGCCGGTTGGATCAAGTGAGTGATCAATACACAAAAATGTCGCTTAAGCTGCAAGCGGCGTTCGGTCTCAGACGCGAAGAATCGATTAAGTTTTCTCCTCAGTATGCCGATCGCGGCGACCATATTGTGCTCAAGCACTCATGGACAAAAGGGGGTAAAGAACGATCAATTCCCATCCTCAACGAAGATCAGCGACGGCTGTTGAACGAGTGCAGAAAATTGGCCGGCACGGGTTCGCTGATACCGCCGCATAAAAACTACGTCAAGCAATTGCGCACCTACGAGCAGGCCACCAAGGTGACCGGATTTCATAAATTACATGGGCTGCGGCATCGGTATGCCCAGGAACGTTATGAGCAGTTGACCGGTTGGAAAACACCCGTTCAGGGTGGTCCCAGGCGGGCAGAGCTAAATAGGGAAAATAAGAATTTGGATAGGGAGGCGAGGCTACAAATTAGCCGCGAATTGGGTCATGAACGAGTCGAAATAGTAGCAATTTATTGTGGAAATTAATGGTAAAAAGACCATCCAAATATAAAAATATTATTGTGTTACAGCAAAATGTCAGAGGCATATTCGCGTTCTCATTTTTGCGATACTTATTTTTGGTGTGACGCAAAAAAGAACAGTTGACGAAGACAAAGTCGCTGGCAGAATGCGTTGCGTTAAGCGTTTGAGTAAAGGTTCGCATAAGGTGCGTGATGCTCAGATCTGAGAGGCCACGCGCGTTCATCGAGTCCTTCGTCGTAAATGGTTAGCCATTCTTTGATCGCTTGTATTGGAATATGTCCGCCGTTATAGGGCATGGGTACGATGAAATAGTCGGCGAAGGCGGAGCAAACAGGAAAAGCGGGGGTATTATCGGTGTCCGTATTTTGATCGACTGTGTAAGCGTGAAGAATATTGGCAGCGAGTGTACAGAAGCCTTCGCTGGTTGTTATCCAGTCCATTGAGACACAGCCGTAGGGCCACAGTTTTTGACTTATGTTAAAAAGAGGTGCTATGCCGAGGTCGTCCTGGTCTCGGTTGCAGATAAAACCCGCCCGATTAAATGCTACCTCATTGTTGGTATCACTCAGTGAAAGTGATTGGATTTTTAGGACTTTGGCAACCGGGTGATGAGTGTAAGTTGGTTTTTTGGGCAGCGTACCGCTGAGTTCGTCTAACTGAGCGATAATCCAGCTTTTAAAGGGTCCAAAGTAAATGCTACTTGAACCGTTAGGGATGATGGGCACGATGTCTTCAGCGAAGAGAGGAGACAATTCGTTAATAAATTGTGTGGATTTGTGATGCAATGCGAGGTCGTCTTTAAGCAAAACATTAATACTGTGCCGCGTCAGATCAGTTGACGTGCAATGGTGGTGAACGGTGGAAAGCGAAGGGTTTTGTTCGGCAGGATATACTGAAATGTTTCCATCAGGAGCTTTGAAAAAATGGATGGCGTCCGAGTCGGCGCTATGTCCATTGAAAGATAGCATTCAAATTCCTTGTTGCTTTGCGTGAACGATGCGGTCTCAAGGAAAGGCACCGTTCATTCACTTTTGTCATTCAAAGTGATAAACAGAAAACGCATATTGATAATAAATATATTTTGGTCTAGATTGCAACACCCTATTTGCAATTTAGGAATTTGTGCACGAAAGAAAATCTTCGGGATTGTGGGTTAACCTATGAGTCTTATATCTGCTTTCGGTAACAGTGGTTAATAATAAAAGAAACGATCATGTGCTGTTCTGAGCACATTTTTAAATCCGGCAAGGAACGACGCAGTGAGTTATAAAGACGTAAATACAATGCAGCATCTTAGGCTACCTAACGATGTAATGCGTTTTTATAAGAAGAAAGCCGAAGAGAACAAGGTCATGGTATGTGATGAATATACGGTTGCATTGCAGTGGTATATGAAGGAACGTAGAAAAAACAAACACCATTATCACCTGGTGTCCGGCGCGAATAACAAATACCGGAGCCTGTACGTTGGCACCAGTGCGATCAATATGGCGCAGAAAATGGCTGAAAGGGACGGCGTATCGGTGAGTAGTATCGTGTTTAGCGCGTTGATAACTTACTATCACTATTCCCAGCCAATCAATGAAATTGCTGACATGATCACACAGCCGCCGCTAGGTAAGCCGAAATCGTAGGTGACATCCCGCTCGGTCTGCAAAGTTTCTTGCTGAACCGAATAGCCAATCTTTGTTCGTAATAAATATAAATATATATCTTCTTAGCATTGCGTAAAAATATGTATATGTGTAATACTTATTTTCAGTGGCTAGCGAAGTGACATCGAATAAGCGTCGTGCTAACGATAGTTGACTTCAAATCTCCAGCTAAACTTATAACCACGCACAAGGGTGCGACCAAATATCGAACAAAACTGTGGCAAAGTTTGTTCTAAAAATATACAAATACGTATATGTATTATGTGCAAATACGTAATTGTATGAAAATGAAAGGTAGCCGTAAGATTGGCGAATTGAACGATTTTTAGACGTTTGATGTTGGAGGGCGGCGGGTTTGTTGAGCCATAGTACAAAAGTGTGTTGCTGCGCCGGTGGGAATACAACCATGACCTCACAAAGTAAAAGCAAATGTCCACGCTGCAACAGACCGCTACGACGTGTAAGCCATGGCGATAGAGAATTCTGGCGTTGCGAGGGATGGTTCGATGCCAGTGATCCGTGTTTCGCCGCTTTCGATGACGTGTCTGTGAGTGATGGACAAGGCGTTGAAAAACTGGATTGGCCAATAGGCGATGATGAAAAGCTTCATTAAAGACATGCAAACGATCGGCGTAGGGCTTTTGGCAATAGGGCTGCTATGCAGCCTGGCGGCGCAGTCGGCCAGCTCGAATGAGCGGTTCAAAGAGAGCCGGTCGTCCAATACAACGTACCGTTCCATTAAAGAAATCAGCAAGGAGTGGGGTATTACTGAAAAGGAATATTCAGAGTACCTCGCCATTATGGATGGCAAACGCGGCTCATGGACGCCGACGGCCGATCCGATTTTAGCATTGGGCTCAGAAGCGAAAACAGAAAAAGAACGGCGTCGCTACGCTGAACTCTATGTGCAACAAGAGTTTGAGCGTCAAGAGCGCGATAAAGCATTTGCGTTAGCGGTAGGAGCAGCCCAGGCCCGTCTCTATCCTGGCATGCTGCCTTTTGGTACGAGCAAGACACCACAATTCAGCATGATACCCAACCGTCTCGCCCTGGTCGTCGAACAAAACTGCGGCGAGTGCGCGGCGGCGATGAAGAAGTACATCAATGCTGTACGAAAAAATACAGCGATTGAAGCGCTCGATATCTATCTGAGCGATAGCGCAGGCAGTGACGATCGTTTGCGCGAGTGGGTCGCCGCCAGCGGCGTGCCCACCACGCTGATTCGAAGCGGCCGAATTACGGTCAATCATGGCGAGGCGAACAGCGCCATCACAAAAATACCGACCGCCTTCGAGCGGCAAGCGAGCGGACAATGGGTCGAAGCGCCGTTATAACACTCTGGCTGATGGGCGCGTCGATGCAGTCGATGGGCGCGGAGTGGGATCAAGCGTATACCCGTGTGGCGGCGTACTGCGGCGTCCCGGTCAAGATTCTAATGGCGGTAACGACCGTCGAAAGCGGACGTCGCATGGATGGCGAAGTGAAGCCCTGGCCCTGGACGCTCAATATCGATGGCGAAGCGTTTTATTTTGACAGTCGCGAAGCACAATTTAAAAAGCTGATGGAAGCGCTATCAGAAAAACGCCGGACGGTGGGCATTGGTTTGATGCAGATGGATTGGCGCTGGAAAGCGGGCCTACTGCATTCGCCTTGGTTGGCGACTGATCCGATGTTCAATTTGAAGACCGGATGCCAGATCATCCGTGGTCATTACGACAAGAGCAAAGACTGGTGGATCGCCGTCGGCAAATACCACCGTGAATCCGGCAAGCCAAAACACGTCGCGGCAGCGAAGCGCTATGCGGCGCGCGTGTATCGGCGTTGGGAAAAGTTTCAATGAGTTTGCATGGTGGAGTGGTGAGCATGAAACACAATGCGGCGAGTTGCGTGGTGGTGTTATTGCTGTGCAATGGCAGCACGGTATACGGCGAACCCGGCGAAGTGATTTATCAGGGCCAGAATACGGTGTCTACCCAGCGTTACTACAGTGCGCTTAAACAAAAGAAAAAGTTATCGAAACGGCAGGGTGCCGGGCAGCTGCCCACAGGGCAGCTTTCAATGCTTGAAGGAAGACTACCGATTGAACCGACTCGGTTGACCCGTGCGGAACCTTCGGTCATGGAAGTCGAGCAGTTGATGACGCCGGTGTTTGTCATGGGCAGCGATGCACAATCCATCGATTGGTTGCAAACCAATGGTGAGACGTTTAGAGCATTAGGCGCTGTCGGCATCGTTGTCGAGCTGCGCGATATGGCGACGTGGCGAGCTATTCAATCGCTAGGGCAGCAGTACGGCTTACGGCTGCATGTGCTCAACGGCGATGCCATCGCCGAAGCCTTCAACATTGACCACTATCCGGTGTTAATTCAGAGAGCGCAACATGGCAGCTAATCATCCCATTGAAGCGCTGCTGCGGCCACCGGTCGAGCTGTCGGCGGCCGCCATCGCATTCATTTGTGGCGTGCTGGCAGCCCGGGGGCCGGAGTGGTTTCTGATGACGCCCTCGGTGGGCTATGGCGCGTGTGTACTGCTAGCGCTGGTCGCGTCCTGGTGGTTTTTTCAAGGACTTCACATTGTGCGTTACCAGCGCAATTTACGTCGTCTCAAGCGGTTTGTCATGCCGGTGAGCAAGTTGCCGGTCAGTTATAACTTTTTGTTCCTGGGCAAAGGCTTTGAATGGGGCGAGCGTCATACGCAACGCTTGCATGACACGCGGCGCGCCCGATTTCAGAAATATGTGATTCCACGATTTCCAACACGGTGGGTGCGCGAGCATGAGGGGCACTGGGAGGACACGTTGGCGCATCGGCTAACGCGGTCCGACAGCGCCTTTAATCCGTTTCGTCCTTTACCCGAAGGTGGCGGATTGACGACGTTGCACGGTGTTGAACTCAGGGAGCGCGACATCACCATGCCGTTGGTCGATAGAACAGGCCACACCTTAGTGCAGGGTACAACGCGGGTTGGTAAAACAGCGGCGTTAATAATGATGGCGCGGCAGGATATTGCACGCGGCGATATTGTGATTGTGATGGACCCGAAAGGTGACGCGAGCATTTTGAAACATATGGTGGATGCGGCGCAGGAGGCCGGTCGCCAATTTTATATGTTTCACCTCGGCTACCCGGATGTGTCGGCACGGTACAACGCCATCGGCAGTTTCAACCGGATCACCGAAGTCGCGGGCAGGACGGCGGCGCAGGTGTCGGGCGAGGGTAACTCGGCGGTATTCCGCGAGTTCGTGTGGCGCTTTGTCAATATAGTGGCCAAGGCGGTAGCGGCCCTGGGGCGCGTGCCCGACTACGAAACTATCCTGAAGCACGTGACCAACATCGATGATCTGTTTGTTGAATATGCGCTACACCACTTCGAAGGCGACGAAGCATTCCTGCAGGCGATCGCGCTGAAAGAAGCGGAACTCAAACAGCCAGGCAACAAGCACATTCCTGCTCACCTGAAAGGACGGTCAACGCAATTGATCGCCATCGAGAAACAATTGATGGAGACCGGGGAGGGCGACGATGTGTTGGCGGGCCTGCGCTCGGCCACCAAATACGAGCGTGCGTATTTCGACAAAATAGTGGCGAGCTTGTTGCCGTTGTTGGAAAAATTAACGACGGGCAAAGCGGCGGCGCTGTTGTCGCCGGATTACCTTAATACGGACGATCCGCGTCCTATCTTCTCCTGGCGCAGCGTCATTCAACAAAAAGCCGTGGTGTATGTGGGATTGGATGCGCTCACTGACTCGGCCGTCTCGGCGGCCGTGGGCAACTCCATGCTGGCCGATCTGGTCAGCTATTTGGGTGAACGCTACAAACACGGTGATAGCAGCGGCAGTCGTGGTAGCGCCGATGGCACTGAGGTCAAGATCAGTCTGCACGCCGATGAGGTCAATGAGTTGATGGGCGATGAGTTCATCCCGATGGTGAACAAGGGCGGCGGCAGTGGTTTGCAGGTCACGGCGTACACACAAACCCTGGCCGATGTGGAAGCCAAAGTAGGAACGGCTGCCAAGGCGCAACAGGTCACGGGCAATTTCAATAATTTGATCATGTTCCGTGTAAAAGGCATCGAGACGGCACGCTTGTTAACCGATCAATTGCCGGAAGTGTCGGTGGATAACCTCACCTGGCTGGCCGGCTACAACGATACGTCCGATCCGGACAGCGGTGTGGAATTTACGTCGCGTCATGAAGATCGTGTGACGACCCAGGCCAGCACGATGCTGGAGCCGCACGACATCATGAAGCTGCCACGCGGGCAAGCGTTCGCGCTGATCGAGGGCGGCATTCTGTACAAACTGCGCCTGCCGCTGTTGAAGGACAGTGAAGTATCACTATCGAAGGATATGGCACGGATCGCCAGCGGCATGCAGGCGAACTACCGAACGGGCGAACATTGGTGGGTTGAAGACAATGTCTGCTAGTACCCAAAAAGCAGCGGCGAATCAGATGCAGCGATCGCCCAGCACACGGGCGTCGCAGACGGCGACGCACCCTGTGTGGTTCATGGTGCTGCTGGGTACGTTGTTTGGCGCACTGCTGCTGTCGATTCTCATGGAATGGATAGGCATGGCGTTTTTTTGGTCCGGTGAGGGTTTGCAGCACAGCCAGTCAATGATCGATACAGAATTAAATTATTTAAACAGTGATTTTAGAGAAGGATTATTTGGGGTGTCGCCCGTATTGGCGATTGTTGACTGGGTAGAGACCGGCTACTACTACGTCTTCGAATTCACCGGGATCGAAAACGGGTTGGCCTGGCTGGGTGACTGGTTAGGCATCACAGACTACTTGCTCGCCATTACCACGGTGACGCAACTGTTTCTGATCCGATTGGGCATCCTGGTGTTCTCGTTGCCTGTTTACCTGCTGATGGGCATTGTGGGGCTCACCAGCGGCTTAACGATGCGCGATATCCGGCGCTGGAGCGCTGGCCGCGAATTTGGCCGTGTCTATCACCAGGCAAAAGCGATCGCGCCGAAGGCGCTGGTAGGCGCGTGGTTTTTGTATTTGTCAGTACCGGTGGCGGTACATCCGAACGCCATCATTCTACCGTCGGCGATGTTGTTTGGCATCAATGTGACGGTGGTCGCGGCGGCCTACAAGAAATACTTGTGAGGAAATTGCAATGAACAGTGCACAAGTCGCGGCCTTTGAAGGCGCGAACACCGGCAACTCGGCCTTCGCGGCAACGGATTTGTCGTTGCTGATTGCCGGCATTGTGGTCACAGCGGTCCTGTTGTGGACGGCGTGGGTGGTCATTTCCAGTTATCGAGCGTGGGGACGCGACAAGATAAAGGGAGATGTAGCGGGCGGGGTGATTCTCCGGGCGCTATTCATATGCGTCATCACGATTGTGATTGCGTCTTATTAACGAGTGGAGAGTGAGGATATGAACACAGTAAAACGGTACGGTCGCCGGCTGACGGCAGGCGCGGTTGCAATCATTGGATCAGTGGTCGCTTACGGCGTGATGGCTCAGGCACTGCCGACGGTGGCGCCGCCATCGCGAGGCGGTGCAACGGGTAATTATATCGAGACGTTACAAAACTACGCCTACGATATTTTCATCTTCGCGGGTTTGTTATTAGGCACGCTGGCGTTTATTTACGTCGTGCGCAATACGCTGGAGACCTATTCGCAAGTGCCGGAAGGCCGCGCGACGATGGGCGGGGTGGGTTTGCAGGCAGGTGCCGGCGTTCTCATTCTGGTTTTCATTATATTTCTGCTGACGGAAGCCGCAGGCGTCCTGTGAGCACTGACACCATTCAATTCATCCCGGACCGGCTCAATGAAGAGCCGGTCATCTACCTGTCGATGACGAACTCGGAGTTGAAAGCCGTGGCAATGGTATCGGTGGGTGTTTGGGTGCCGGCTGGATTGCTGATCAGCCTGTTACTCGGGCAGGGCATTTTGGGCGTGGGTGTGGGGATGCTGTTGGCCTTTGGCACGATGTGGGTGGTCGGTAAGCAATTGCGCGTACTGAAGCGCAATCGCCCGAAGGGCTACCACGTCGCGGCGATCAACGCCTGGCTTGAAGACCACCATCTCAGAAAGCAACGGATGATACGCAGTTCACACACGTGGGGCATTCGCCGCACACAACGGGGAGGATGAAGCGATGGGCGATGTCTCTAATCTTGTGAACGCACAAGCAGGAAGGATTAAGGATCTGAACAACGTTATTCGGTGGATGGCGGGGTTCATCGTTTTGTTGATTGTCGCGCTCATCATGATGCCGCGCATGATTACGCTGTACTACCCGCCCGATTTAAGTACGGGCACTGAAATGACTATTGATGAGATTCCTGAAACGAGTGTGTACGGATTTGCTTACAACGTCTTTCAGCAGATCAATCGCTGGCCCAACAACGGCGCGAAAGATTATGAAGACAAGCTGTACATGCTGAAAAACTACCTGACGCCGGCGTGCTTTCAGGATCGGCTGGAAGATTTCAAGGCCAAGAAAAACAAGCAACAACTGAGTAATCGACAGCGGTCCGTGTGGGAGATACCGGGTCGAGGTTTTAGCCCGGAGCGGGTGAAGCAGGAAAGCGATTCGTCGTGGTTAGTCTATCTGGATTTGCATATCAGCGAGACGATGTTTGGCGAGCCGGTGAAAGACCGCCTGGTGAACTATCCACTACGGATTGTGCGCTATGTGGCGGATCAGGAATTGAATCCATACAACATGGCCTTTGATTGCTTTGCGGGCGTGCCGCGCGTGATTCAACCCGAGAAAGACGACGAAATCGCTACCCGGTAACGGGTCGATGTGGAGAGTGTGATGAAAGCGAACAACTGTGCAACGTTAATAAAGGTGCTGGTGACGCTGGCGGTGATGTGGGTGTCGATGCCGTCACACGCGGTGCGCACGATGGTGTGGGATAAAACGGTCATTCCGTTACGGCTGGTGGTCGGTGTCGAACAAATGCTGCACTTCGAAGGCAGCGTGTCGCCGGGATTGACCGAACTGCTGAATGATCAGGATATCTTCAGAGCGATGAGCACGAATGGCACGGTGTACCTGACGGCGCTGCGACCCTTTGATACGCAGCGGGTGAAGTTCAAGCTAAAGGACGGTGACTATATCCTGGTGGATCTGAGCGCCGACATGCGCAAATCGCCGCCGAAGACGATGGAACCGATCAAAATACTCGCTGATAAAGGGAGTGATGACGAATCCCATCAGGCGGTATCGCGTCACGATACGAATAAACAAAAAGCGCCGGTATCCATGTTTGATGTGCTGCGCTATGGCGCACAGGTCATGGTGTCACCGAAGCGAGTGATCAAGCCGGTGCAGGGTATTACGACGGTCAGCCTGAAAATCACAGGGGATCTAAAACGCTTGTATCAGGCTAATGAGGGTGAATCGCTGTCGATTCTGGCCGTGCGCGGCTGGTCGGCCGGTGGTGTATATGTCACTGCACTGAAAGTGTCGAACACGGGCGCGAGCCCGATCGCTTTCGATTTGAGCCGGCTACAGCATACGCACAAAACCATCGTCAACGGCGTGAACAATCAATTTGTCGCCTCCGCCATGCTCGATGAGGCGCGGGTATTGAAAGCGACAACGAGTGGGTCAGGCCGTCGTGGCAGTGCCTTCGTGCTGGTGGCGACCGAGCATCCCTTTGCCTCGGTCCTGGACTTATAGGAGCGCTCGATGGAAGCCAATATTATTGTGAAAGGGCTGGTGGCGGTGTTGGCCGTGATCGCCCTGGTGGTGGGGTTGAAATCCTGCGGCGGCCAGACCGACGAGGCAGTGGCTCCCACACCGGGCGGCGAAGCCGTGTCAGCAGCCGAACTGGCCGCGCTGGGGATTGAGGGGGATACACCGGAAGACAAGGTGGAGACGCTGGTCATTCAGGTGCGCCAATTGAGAGGGCATATCGAGACACTGGAGGCGGATAACACCCAACTAAAAGGCGATAACCAAACGCTGGCATCGATGGAGAAAAACATCACGTCGCGGTTGACGTCGGCGCTGTCGACCACGGAGCAGGACATCGAGCGGCGCAATCGCCAGGCGATCAAGACGCAGGAGTCCAAATTTAATCACCTGTTGGCGTCGCTCAAGCCCTCGGCCGGCGACGACAAAGACAATCGATCGCAACAACAAGAAAAGGCCAGTAACGGCGTGCGCAGCGGCGATACCTTTTGGGTGTCGCCGCTGGAGGAGGTCAACGGCATCGCCGGCGCCGAGACGCCCTGGGGCACGCTGGGCGACCGACTGAAAGGCGTGTCACCGGTCAATCGCGATCAGCGCGCGGGGAAGGGCAGTGGCGGGGGTAAATTATCCGCGCAGGATGTGGCAGAGCAAATGATTCCGTAGTACACCATTGCCAAGAACTCGACGCTGGTGGATACCACGGCAATGACGGCGCTGATTGGCCGCGTGCCCGTAGGCGATAACGTCACTGATCCGTACTTTTTTAAGGTGATTATCGGGCGCGACAACTTAATTGCCAATGGACACGAATTACCCGAGGTCGCCTATGCGATCGCCAGCGGCGAATCGTATGGTGACTGGACGCTAAGTTGTGTGCGCGGCACCGTGTTTTCAATTACGTTTGTATTTGAGGATGGCACGATTCGCACGATACCTAAGCCGAAAGACATTTATAACAGTTCGGCAAAAACCGAAAAAGTCGAAATTGGTGAACTGTCTGACCGGTACGGCAATCCCTGTGTGCCGGGCAGGAAACAGTCTAATGCGGGTAAGTATCTCGCGCAGCGATTTGGCGCGAACGCCGTAGAAGCCGCCGCGTTAGCCGCGGCGTCCAGCCAAACCACGCAGTTCGATACGATTGGTGGAGGCGGTTATGCCTCAGGTACGGTGGTTGACGGCAACAAAAGCCGGTTTATCTGGGATCAAACGGTGGCGGGCGGTGCGCGGGAAACGGCCGAATGGATTCGTGAGCGCCAGGCGCTGGAATTCGACGCGATCTATGCACCAGCGGGCCACAAAGTAGCGATTCATATCAACGAACAAATAGACATCGATTACGACCCGAATGGGCGCAAAACAGACTATGGCATGGTGTCATTGGGAGGAAACACGCGTGAACTCGACTAAAACACTCACAGTGGGCATCGGTGCGGCGTTGTTGGTCGGCTGTAGTACCTACAAGCCGGTGTTGCGAACGGACGGCGAAGAAATGCTGGATATTTACCGCAATGCGCTGGGAACAGACGAGCAGGTGGACGCCAGGCTAGCCAAGCTGGAAGCCGAAGAACGGCAAGCCATGGAAGAGAAGAAACGGCAAGCCGGGGAGGGCGATAAAAACGCGAAGTCGTCGAAGCAATCGAAACAATCGAAACAATCAAAAAAATTCAAGAAACGAAGCCGTCATGCACGGCGGCTGGATGGTCCTGATGCGGCGAAAAATCAGTATGTGATGGGCCCGAATGGCGTGCCGCTGCGGTTTCAATGCGGCGTAGGCGGGCGTATTCAGGATAAGCCATGTGGTGCAGGCTTCGGGTTTCCAAAATTAATCGAGCGCAAGAGCACGAAGAAGGCGAACGTGAAAAGGAAAGGGATAGGGAAAGGCGCGGGGCTGGTGCCACCCTCGGAACGCGAACTGGAGATGATAAGGAGAGTTAATGAGTACGCTGAGCGCACTGCACGTAAGGGCAGTGGGCGCAAGGAAATGCCGGCGTCAACACCGGTGCCGAAGAAAAAAGAGACCCTGTACAGCAAGTTCACGGCCACACCGGACAACGCACTCAAGCAGCTCTTTCCGCGTCTGCCGAACCCGGATATTGTCGTCTATGTGACGCCACACCTGGCCACGCACAATCGTGTGCCAGTGCCGGGGTACACGACGGCGTTTCCGTTGTACGACCAGGTGCATTACGCCATGCCAGGCGAGGCGGTGGTGCATGACTGAACTCAGCGGGGTAGGCAGTTATTTGATGCGATGGCTGGGCACGCCACCGGGCCGTGCCGACACAGACCGCACGGAGACGCCGGACGAATCACCGGTCAAGCGCGTCGGTATCACGGATAAGGAGCGCAGCGCCATGTACCGGCAACCGCGTTCCTTCGTGGATCTGCTGCCCTGGGTGGAATGGCTGCGCGATGAAGGCGTATTCTTGCTGGAAGATAATCATTCGGTGGGCGCGGTGTTTTCCATCGATCCGGTCGGCACGGAAGGGCGCACCGAGCTGTTTCTGAGTGATGCGCGCAATGCGATCGCCGACGCCTTGCAGGACAGTCTCGACGAATTCGATGTGTCGCCGTGGGTGGTCCAGTTTTACTGCTTCGATGAATACGATGTGACCAGCCACATCGAGGCGATGCGTGAGTACACCGCGCCCCACGCCAAGGGTACTGAATACACAGAAGCGTACCTGCGGGTACTGGAGCGCCACTACCGGGGTGTGTCCAAGCGCGATGGCCTCTTTCATGACGATGTGGTCACGCAGAATCCGTGGAGCGGGCGGGAGCGACGCAACTACGTCGTGATTTACCGCAAGCTGCTGATGCGCAAAGGCAAGCCGGTACAGACAGATGACATGCTGTCGCCGGTAGCCGCCTTGAATGAGACCTGTCAGAAACTGGAAAACGCCCTGACGCCGATTGGTGTGCGGTGGCAGCGCATGACCGGTCCAGCGTTTCATCGTTGGATGACGCAGTGGTTTAACGCCAACCCGGATTTCTTCAGCGACGATCCGGCAGATTTTTACAACGAAGTGGCGCTGAACGACGACGAATTGCCGCACGGCAATCGGTTTACCGAATCGCTGTTCTACTGTCACCCACGATCCGATCACCGGCGTAAAGCCTGGCACTTTGATAACACGGTATCGCGCTGCATAAAGATTGACGGTATCCGCAAACCCCCGTTGATTGGGCACACCACGGGTGAGCTTAAAAAAGGGGAAGCGACCAATACGATGATGGACTTGCTGCCGCAAGGGGCGGTCCTGGTCACGACGATGGTGGCCGTGCCACAAGACACGGTAGAGCATCATATTGCCGACATCGACAAAAGTGCCTTCGGCGAGACCAGCGATGCGAAGCGGACAAAATCGGATTGCACGAAGGCGCGAGAGATCCTGGGTAGCCGCCATAAGATGTACCGCGCCGCGAATGTGGTGTATCTGACGGCCGGCGATATTGATGCCCTCGATGCCAACACGAACAAGGCGAGCGCCGTGCTGTTGCGCAATGGCTACAACGCGGTGGCGATCAAAGACGATCAGGAAGCGCTTGATAATTATTTGACCTATTTGCCGATGGCGTACGATCCGAACGTGGATCGCGCCAATCACTGGCATAAGGCACAACTCACCTGGGTGCAGCACATCGCCAATGCCTGTCCGCTGCTGGGCCGGAGTGTTGGCACGGGTCATCCGGGTTTTGCGGCGTTTAATCGCGGCGGCGAGCCCTTTTTCTTTGATCCCCTGAGCCCGAAAGACCGCAAGAACAACAGTCACCTACTGCTACTTGGCATCACCGGCGCCGGGAAAACAGCGACACTGGTAGGGATGTTGGCGCATGAAATGGCGATGTGGCGGCCACGCCTGTTCGTCATCGAGGCGGGTAATGCCATTGGCATGCTGGGTGATTGGTATCAGAGTTTGGGATTGACGGTCAACAAGGTGCGGATCTCGCCGCGAAGCGACGTCAGCCTGGCACCGTTTGCGGACTCATCGTTAATGTTAGAACAAAACGCACAAATGAAACGTGCGGTCCAGATGAACGTCGATCCAGATGAAGACAACGACGGCGAGGAGGATGAGCGCGACGTGCTGGGTGAAATGGAAATTACGGCGGTGCTGATGATCACCGGGGGGGAAGCCAGGGAGGAGGCGCGGATACGGCGCTCGGATCGGCGGATGATTCGTGATGCCATTATCGCGGCGTGTGAAAAAGCCCATGACGCCAACCGCCAGGCGTTGACCGAAGATGTGCGCGATGCCTTTCATGCCCTGGCGCGGGAGCCGGAGCGGTCCGAGGTGGTCAGTGCACGTCTGGATGAAATGGGCGATGCGATCGGCCTGTTTTGCGATGGCTTCAATGGCAAGGTGTTCAACCGGGCGGGTGTGCCCTGGCCTGAAGTCGATGTCACGTTGATCGACCTCGGTACGTTTGCCAAGGAAGGCTACGGGGCGCATCTGTCGATTGCCGTGATCAGTTTATTGAACATGATCGACAACCTCTCGGAACGCGACCAGAATTTGCAGCGCCAGATTCTGACCGTCATCGATGAGGCGCACGCGATCACTAAAAACGCGCTGTTAGCGCCGTACCTGACCAAGATCATGAAGATGTGGCGCAAGCGCGGCGCGTGGTTGTGGCAGGCCACGCAAAACATGAAAGACTTCCCCGGCGAGGCTGAGTCTATGTTGAGTAATGCCGAATGGTGGTTGTTGTTGGTGATGGATAAAAATGAACTGGATCAGGTGGAGCGGTTTCGGACGTTTACCGAAGAAGAACGGCAATTGGTGTTATCGACCCGAAAAGCGCCCCTTAAATACACCGAAGGGGTGGTGTTGTCGGAAGGGGTGGAAATGTTGTTCCGTAACGTGCCGCCGTCTTTGATCCTGTCGTTGGCGTTGACGATGAAGGAGGAGAAGGCAGAGCGCTTTGAAATCATGGCGGCGGAGGGCTGTTGCGAACTGGAAGCGGCGTTGAAAGTGGCTGACAACACGGACCGAGCGCGAGGGCTGAGTGTATGAAGCGTGCCGCACTGATTGCAGCGTTATGGGTCGCTATGGTGCGCACAGCAATGGCGGCACCGGCGATTACGGTCTATACCACGTCGTTTCTGCCGGTGGCACATGACAACGTGCCGAACGTCACGGTGTATTGGCTGGACGAACCTGAACAGCCGCTCAGTGCGTTATCGGTGGGCTTGCCGGCGACGGTAGAGGAAGCCGCCCCGGTGGTGTTGTCACGCATGAACACACCGGGTGGCAAGCGGCTAATGGGTGATCTAAAGCGTGCCTATCAAGGCGTGGTCAATGCCTGGCTAAACAATGTGTCACAACTGCCGGCCATCCTGATCGACGATCGTTATGTGCTGTACGGCGTCTACGATGTGAACGAAGCGCTAACGATCTTTGAGAACCACCAGGCGAGGCGGGGCAGATGATTGCAATCGCTCGCACTGTACTGCTGCTGTGCGCCTGCCTGGCGTGGGGTGTGGCGGCGCAGGAGAATAACCCGGTGGTGTCGGCCGTCTCCGGCGTCAAGCTCTCCACCGCCCAAATCGCTGAGAAGACCGTCAATATGTCGTGCATTGACTATCAGGTGGTCGGTGTCTGTATCTGGTTAACCTGCACGCCGTACACGGGGTGCGATGTGGATTATTCGGTGCAAGTGGCGCACTACAACCCCGATGTGGTCGTCTCGTCGTATGCGGACACGGGAGAGAACCCGTGGGCGGATGTTGCGGCGTTGTCGCAGCCGAATAGCCTGGCCGAAGGCGGCGGCAGCAATACCGAGGGATCGACCGTGATCAATGAAACGGCGTTGCGCTTCAAAAACGTGGACGCGATCGGTAATCCGGCGATTGAAGCCATCTCGGAAAGCCTGGAAGAAACCGAGTATTACTGCGCAAGCGAAGCGACCATGATGTATCCCTATTATCTCAGCACCATCGATCCGTTTTGGCGCGAACCGATTCTGGAGACACTGCTGACGTTACGCCACTTCTTTCGGCAAGTAGGGTTTGGCAGCGCGCCGTTGTTTACGTCCACCTGGGGGCCGCTGTATCCGCGTATCGGGTTTGTGCATACCGGGCATGATTATAAATCGGGTGCTGTCACCGCGCAAAGAGTGGCCAACATCATCACGCAGGAAAACCAGCCGCATGTGTACATTCCGTTGGTGGACGACGACTTCGAACCGGAAGATGTGGTGAATCAAGGATATTGGCCACCAGGGGAAGCGGTTGAAGGCGACGAATCCACGGCGAAGTGGCAGCAATTGCTGCCGTTGGGCAATAGTGCATCGTGTCATGTGTTTGCGGATCTCGATGATCAACTAGCAGGGCCGTTTGACCCTTTCATGCTGAGATTAAACGAAGAGACGGGGTATATCTGGAATCTGTGGCGGCCGTACAGCTGCTGCTCACAAGAGGGTGCGTTATTGATTGCCTACAATCCGGCATACGAGAACATAGGAGATTCAGGCCAATGAGCGATTTGATCAGCAAGGGAATGATAGCAGCGCTGCTGTTATCGTTAAGTTCATTCCCTGTAGTGGTGGTAGCCGATGACGATGATGAGTTGTATTACATCGTCGGTGGTGCGGCACCGGTCGGTGGGCCTGCCAGCAACCGCGATGCGACGGTTCGCTGGGACCAGGGCGGCGAGTGGGATACCGATCTGGCATGCAACAAGTTCGATATCAATCTATCGGTAGAGAACCAGCTTAACGGCGTGACCGGCGCGTTTACCCAGTTAATGAATAACGTGATCAACGCGGCCACGGGGCTGGTGGCGTCGCTGCCGGCATTGGTGATCCAACGGCTCAACCCGGCGCTCTATGACTTGTTGCAGAACGGCATACTGCAGGGGAGTGAAGAATTTCACCTGGCCGAAGTGAACTGTCAGAAGATGGCGGAAAAGATCGGCGATGTGGTTGAAGGCGAAGGCTGGGAGGAACTGTCGAAGAGTCGGTTTTGGGCGAACGCGTCGCAGGATACCACCAACGATGTGGATATTCTGAATGTAGAAGATGAGGCCGAGACCGTTGGCGTAGACAACGGTGTGCCCTGGGTGGGCGGTGGTAATCGTGGTGGCTCGGGCCAGGAGGCCATTGAGCTTAATCGTGACACCACGACGGCAGGCTATAACCTGCTACTGCAGCGCGATCCTGCCAGTACAGGCGGGAGTTGCAATGATGCCAATATCTGTACGGTATGGGCATCGCCTGATGTGGCGGCCGACTGGGTGATTGATGTGCTCGGTGAACGAGAAGTCCGGACCTGCCAGGGCTGCAAGAAAGTGGCGACGCAAGCCGGCATGGGTTTGCTGAAGCGCTACGAGGCAACGCGCGATGAAATCCAGGCGCTGATGCTGACGGTGGTGAACTCATCGGCCGACCCGGATGTGGCGCAGCTTGAAGAGATTTCAGGCGGCAATGGTTTGCGAATCACGAGAACCGTGATCGAGTCAATTCGCGATGAATCGGCGCGCGATGCCATAGTGGGAAGGCTCTCAGCGGAAATGGCATTAGCCCGTACCGTCGATCAAGCATTACTGGCGCGACGGGCACTACTGGCGGGGCGCAAGGAGCCCAATATCGCGAGTGCCGGCGTGGCCACGGACGGTATTCAGGAGACGGTCAACGAGCTCAACGACGAGATCACCAACCTGTTATTTGAAATGGATGTGAGAACACGGCTGGCATCGAACACCACGACGACGTTACTACGGCGTCAACAGGGGCGTCGTGATGCGCCGGTCGTCGAAGACGAAACGCCGCGACGTATCGAGGACGGCGGCGTGCCGGATCAATAATGAACAGCTTACGCAAAGCCGCACTGGTATTGCTCATTCTTTTTTCGATGGGCTTATTGGCGCTGGTCATTCTGCGCACTGACGGCATAGCGTCCGCTCGCCTCGCGGTGGAGGCGGTCAGCGGCTGGTTGTTGGTGTTTCGGCTTGTGGTCGTGGCGCTGGTGTGGTGGTTCTGGAATCCTATCGTCGAATGGTTGTTCTCGGATAAAGAGCACAGGGCGCGCAGTGAAGCCAACATTGCCGTGTACAAAGCACAGCGCACGAAATTCGTGTTGGGGTTTATCGCGATTGAACTCATTGTTGTGCAAAACATCATCGGTACGATCTTTTCGGGAGTGCTGTAAATGGGTGTATCGAGCTATTTCGAATTTGTGGCTGTACTGTTCGGCTGGGTACTGTATGACAACCTGTTTACGGTGCTGGCCGATTCCGGCATTGTCTATATCCCGTTTCTGATCATCATCGCGAGTAATGTGATCGAAAGCCGCAAGGCGGGCGACGACGAAGGTAACGCCGCCGTGCAGTCGGTGAAGAAAATCGAAACCGATATGATTATTGCGATCTTTGTATTGATCCTGTGTGTGATCCCCATGAGCACGGTGAATCTCTCGGAAATGCGCTTTGTGAAACCGGCGCTCGATTGCAATAAAACAGCCGACATCATCCTCGGGACCGACACTAAGACGACGGTCGATACGACCTTACAAACGCTCGGCGGCCAAACGGGGCGTGCGCCGCTGTGGTGGGCATTGATTCACATCGTCACGAAATCGGTGACGGCCGCGAGTATCGCCAGCATCCCGTGCAGCTATGACCTGTCATCGGTGAGTAACGAGCTGGCCAACGACAAGATTGACAGTCCCAGTTTACGCCGTGAGATACAGGACTTTATCAATGACTGCTACATGCCGGCGAAGGCAAGCCTCTTTAGAGACCGGTCCGCAAGCGTGAGTCCAGTAGAAGTCAATTCCGCTAATTGGCTGGGCTCCGATTATTTTTTAACAACAGCGGGTTACTACGACAAATTCTATTCGTCGACCGCCCGGGCGAACTGGCCGTTTCGGTTGCCACGCGACAATGGCTTTGAAAATGATGCAGCAACGGGCGGGCACCCCACCTGTGTGCAGTGGTGGACAGGGGCGCAGGGCATCCGTGCCCGCGTGCTGCAATCTCTCGACCCTGATCTGCTCGACACCATGGTGTATGCGGCGAACAATCTTGTCCAGATAAGTACAACGGCAAATTTGAATACGACCGAGCGGGAGAACGTACTGTTACGTAAGTATTTAGCCATCAATATCACGAAGTCGCAAATTACCAAAGCCAGCGGCAACCTTGGTGTGGACTATGATATTAGTTCATACGACGCGGGCAGCCGTGCGCGTTACAACGGATTCGCTAACGGATCCATGAAAGTGATGGTCGATACGGCGGCAAACGCTGCTGCGATTATCGGCGGCGCGCTCAGTGCGCCGGGACATTTAGCGGGCGGGAAACTATTGCGCGAAGGGGTGTCGTTCGGGCAATCGTTGTTGATGATGATGTTTATCACCTTGCTGCCATTTATGTTGGTGTTTTCGCTTTATCGGCCGCAGTTCGTACTCACCCTAACGGTGGTATTTTTTGCGATCAACTTTTTATCCTTTATTTGGGCAATCGCGTACTGGATTGATAACAATCTCACCAATGTGCTGCTGTCTGGCGTCGCTTCGGGTGGTGGTCTTGGCAATGCGGCCTGGGGTGTGTTTACGCCAGCACACAACCCGACGGAATTTCTTATTCTGGTGTGGATGCAACGGTTTCTTTATCTGGCGTTGCCGGTATTTTGGATCAGCGGACTTAGTTGGGTTGGATTTAAGGTGGGTAATTCTCTTAATGCAACTATGGGGACGGTTGGCCAAAGTAGCGAGGCAGTAGGAGATAGAGGCGGTAATGCGGCTGGTGGTGCTGCTAAAGCTGCCGTTACGAAAAAATCATAATGATAGGATTACTGTCATTTTCGACCGGCATTGACTTCCGCGTCATTGATCATCTCGTCGTTCAACCCCAGTTGTGCAGGATCTCGTGGACACCATTTTTCGTCCAACGGGTCGAAGGAACGCCCAACGTGGTCCTGCCGTTTACTGTCGGCGTCGACACAGAGTAAAAAGAACTTGAAACAGCTTTTCCAAAAACCATCATTAGACATGGCCGTTCCTCCTGATTATGGCTCGTCACCCTCAGTATATCACGAGGCGTCAAACAGGAGGTTGTGGTTGAAAAGCGGGCAGAACGCTGATGACTAAAAAAATCGACATCACCGCCAAAGAATTGCGCCGGCAAATGCAGGCGATCGGTGGAGAGATTTTCGAGTTTGGCGTCAAAGATGAACAAAGCGGTGAAATGACACTGCGTACCTGGTCGGTCCGTAAAGCGCTGGACAGTGTACGGTGGCTAAAATACAAGAATTACCGGTTTCACCATGTTTACCTGCGACCAAGAGGGTCCACTGGCGTCGTGCTTATCGATGATTTAACCGTCACACAACTCAACCGCATGGCGGCGGATGGTATTCATCCGGCATGCGAGGTGCAAACCAGCCCGTTTAACTACCAAGCCTGGGTGCGGGTGTCGGCGGTAGAAATAGAACCACGCCTGGCAACCGCCGTAGGTGAAGTGTTAG
>RCMY010001136.1_pt1 | contig 25303 bp, 19 predicted proteins | sample 2041341 | NCBI WGS metagenome assembly RCMY01 (sample SAMN09708234, study PRJNA481090) | Marine sediment metagenome, whole genome shotgun sequencing project.
ACGGGTCGGGCGCCAAGCCCGGAACCTCACCGGTGATCTGCTCGGCCTGTGGTGGTCGCGGCGCAGTCGACGACAACCAGGGCATGTTCTCGTTCTCCTCGCCCTGCCGAGTCTGCGGCGGTCAGGGCTCGGTGATCGAAGATCCCTGTCCGACCTGTCGTGGTCCACGCCTGACGGAACACCGCTCTTCTCAAATATCTTTTTCACATCAGTCTTATCCAACGCCAGAGGCTCCGGTTCTTCCTTATGTTCTTCTATCAACTGATTCAGCGTTTCATGAATATTTCTGACGGTCTCATAATCTCCGTCCTCACCAAGCGTGTCTTCGATCAACATTTTAAACGTTTCTTTCTGCGTATCGGCAGACATCGGCATCTTCGCACCAAGAAGCTGGTCGATCATCTCCGGCTGAAGATCTTCTGATTTCTTCGTGTAATAAAGCACACTGTGAAGATCAGTACTTCTGTCGTTGAATGCCGGGAAGAGGAATCCTTTGTCCGGCTTATCAACGATCCAGTCACGGATTCTGTCCTGAATACAGTTCTCTTCCGCGTTATAGCTAAGCCCTGCCTTTGACAGACTGACTGGACAGATGCTCATCAGTATATGCTGATATACTTCATCTGAAGCATCATCCATCTCAAGATCATCGGATGTTCTTCCAGGAACATCGTATGCTGCATGGATCAAAATAATGTAATAATTCTCCGCATACTCATACGTTGCAATAACTTTGTCATAGAATTCTTCCAGAAGCATATCGTCTTCGAGACGGCTGTCACGAAGCTTCAACAGAAATTCCTGCGTTCCGCCCGGCATCTCTGCATCCAGTGGAAACTCCATATTCAGCATATTCTTTCCGATACTTCCGGAAAGTGTCTTCTTAAAAATATCAAAATACTTAAGAGCAGTCCCTACGCCATAAAAACCAGGAACGTTTTGTTTTAATTGACTCCAACTACCAACAAAAGGGATTGCTCGTAAATCATCAAAATTTAAACCCGCTGCCTTACCTCGTTTAGAAGGACGACTACCAATATTAGTTTTGGCGTAGTACTTGAGAGTGCTCATGTACTCTAAGTAACCAATGAATTTAGGATGCTGTTTAAAGTCGATATAAGCTTTATAACTTAAATCGGCTAATTCATTCATTGTCGAACGATCCGATTCAGATAATAAGGCGTCTTCTTTATCAAACACACTATTACTTAAACCCGAGCTCAATAGTTGCTCTAAATTATATTGTGAAGAATCTAAAGTACCGAAATTTGAACTAATCGTTTGACCTTGAACCGTTAATTGAATTTCTTTACTTTCAATCGTTGGGCCTTGTGATGCATAGAATTGATGGGTATTACCTCCACCACGAGCTGGCGGGCCACCACGACCATCAAAGAACGCCACAGCAATTCCGTATTTACGCGACATGGCCGTCATCGCTTCTTTGGCCTGATAAATACTCCAGTTAGCCATCAAATAGCCACCATCTTTAGTACCATCAGAAAAGCCCAACATAATGGTTTGTTTATTGCCACGAAGTTTTAAGTGTTCTGAATACACTGGATGCTTATATAAAGTTTCCATCACATTGTGGGCAACTTTAAGATCTGGCACAGTCTCAAAAAGCGGAATCACATCGACCGCTGGATTTTTCCAACCAGACAATCCTAAAAACGCATAAGCCTCTAAAACACCCTGCTCAGAGCCACAGTTACTAATGATGTAACGATTACAACCTTTTTCGCCATTACGTTTTTGAATGACTTGCATGGCACGGACAGAACCTAAGGTTTTATTGGTGACTTCATTGTCAAATTGTTCTGGATCTAGATCAGCTAAAACGCGAATAAGAATTTCGTTCTGCTCTTCTTCCGATAAGTCTGTATAGTTTTCAGGAAATATTTTTAAACCTTGTTTTTGTGTTTGCTCAACAATATCTAACATAACTGAATGGTGCACACGGGCGTCTTGACGAATATCTAAACTTGCAAAATAAAAGCCAAAGAGTTCAATCTTATCAATGAGTTCGTTAACATCTTCAACAAATAATGATTGATGGTTATCAATCAGACCTTTACGAATTTCCTGCAACTTTGTTTGAATATCGTCTTTAGTGACTGTGCTAGTTTCTTTATTAAAAACCAAGTCATTAAGCATTTCTTCAACCGCTTTAACTGCTGGTTCTAAACCCGAGAATGTTAAACGGCGTTTAATTTTTCTGAAATCTCTAAAGTAATTTCGCACAATGGAGAATCTTAAGTTCTCAGCAGTTTTAAGGGTGATATCTGTGGTTACAAAAGGATTACCATCTCTATCACCGCCTGGCCAAAAACCAAGGGCTAAAGAACGATTAGCATCCGAATTACCTGAATGTAACTCACCACTATTTCCTTGAATGGTTTTTCTAACGTAGCTATAAATTTTTCCAGCCGCATGATAAAAAACATTTTCTAAATACCAGATTAAACTAACCGCTTCATCCAATGGTGAAGGTTTTTCTTGTTTAAAGAATGGCGTTTTCCCTAACTGTGCGAGAAGTTTTTTAATTACTAATAATTCATCATCACGAATCGCCTCGGCAAGATCATTAATGATTCCCAACACTGAACCGGGATAAAATTGCGTTGGATGTGCGGTTAGCACTACACGTGTACTACAGTCTTCAAGTGCGGCTTTAAGTTCAGCCTTTTTATTTTTGTCTCTAGCCTCTTCACGTAAGTTACGCATAGAGCCGCGACCATCCATATTATTAACGATTGGGAATGATGCATCTTCAATGGCGTCAAATAAAACCACTTGGCGCTCTATGTATTGGATAAAACGAAACAATAAATTGTGTTGCTCATCAGCTGTGTAATGATCTAAATATTGTTTAAAGAAATTTTCAATAATCGTTTCTGGATTGTTTTTAGCAGCATAGCCTTTTTGGCAATATTCCATAAACAATGGCAGCAATGCACCAGTATTGCTCACTTCATCAAATGGAAGCGTCATAAAAATACCATTATAAATTTGATATTTAGAGAGCACGTTTTCATTAAAACGTTCTAGTTTTGGTTTGTTTGACATTTTTAACTCGAGATTTATAGATTTAGACGGATGTCTTCTCGATATTATGCTGGTTAATTTGGTAGCTGTATAGTCTTATTAATTGGTCTTACCAATTTGAGTGAGGTGCTTACTTTTGTAACTAAAAATTTTTCCTAAACGCGGTTTTATTAATTTTAGAGATATTATTTATACCTTAACCCTAATCGCCTCAACAACTCGTTTCGCCTTTTCCCTGGCATCATCAGTACTATTAGCCAAGGCCAAGCCAACACCCATTCTGCGTTTACCATTAACTTCTGGTTTACCAAAAATTCTCACCTCAGTATCTTTCAAAACCAAAGCATCATCTAAATCACAGTATTGAATATCTTTAGATTCGCCTTCAACCAAAATCACATGCGAGGCCCCAAAGCCTAGTTGTTTGATTTCTGGAATGGGTAAACCAAGAATTGCTCGTGTGTGTAGAGCAAACTGCGATAGGTTCTGTGAAATTAAAGTGACCATTCCGGTATCGTGTGGACGCGGTGATAATTCACTAAAGTACACAAGATCATCTCCGTCTGCGTTTACTTTAATAAAGAACTCAACACCAAACAATCCCATGCCTTCAGTTCCTGCCAAATTATTAACTACCATGGCCGCCATTTTCTGCGACTCTTCTAAAGCTTGCTCGTTCATGACTTGTGGCTGCCAAGATTCTCGATAATCACCATCTTCTTGTCTATGCCCGACTGGTGCACAAAAACTGATGCCATCTTTATGTTTAACCGTTAATAAAGTAATTTCGTAATCAAAATCAATAAAGCCTTCCACAATAATACGACCACCGCCAGCGCGACCACCCTCTTGTGAATTCTCCCATGCCGAATCAATATCACGACTATCACGAATTGTGCTCTGTCCTTTACCCGACGAACTCATCACCGGTTTAACTACGCAGGGCATTCCGATTGCATCCACTGCAGCAAGATATTCTTCTTTAGTTTCAGCAAAACGATAAGGCGACGTAAGCAGCTGCAATTCTTCTGCAATTAAACGACGAATGCCTTCCCTATCCATTGTTAAACGAGCAGCACGAGCGGTTGGGATGATTTTGTGCCCTTCCGCCTCGAGTTCAAGCAATGTGTCAGTAGCAATGGCCTCAATCTCAGGAACAATGTAATTAGGCTCTTCTTTTTCAATAATTTCGCGTAGAGCATCACCATCAAGCATGTCAATAACATAGGAACGCTGAGCAAACTGCATAGCGGGTGCATTGGCATAGCTATCCACTGCAATCACCATCACCCCATACCGCATTGCCTCCAGAGCAACTTCACGGCCCAACTCCCCTGATCCTAGAAGCATTAAACGGGTAGCATTATCAGTAAACGGGGTGCCAATGGTGGTCATTTTTTGTTCCTAAAACATGAAATTTATAGGCTCTAAGCTTATCAGAAAATAATGCATGTGTTAGCATGTTGAACTACACTCAAAATAGCCAATAAACTAGGAGTTTCACATGTTGTTTTCCAAACTTATTAGCAATAGACGCGTGGCAATGGCCACTTTACTTTCCGCTTTACTTTTTCTCGCTGCCTGCGGTGATAAGAAAGCTGAAGATGCTGCTATTGCCTTTCCTTCGACTTACAAACCTTTAGAATCAGCGCCTGTATTCATTAAAAATGCCACTATCTTGTTAGGTAATGGTGAAAAACTGAATGAAGCCAATATTTTACTTAGAGACGGTAAAATCAAAGCGCTTGGCAAAAGAGTGAAAACGGTTAAAGGCGCTATCGAAATTGATGGCACTGGCAAATACGTAACTCCTGGCATTATTGATACACATTCGCATTTAGGGGTTTATCCATCACCTGGTACCCGGTCACATTCTGATGGGAATGAGGCCGTTAATCCAGTTACCGCCGATGTCTGGGCCGAACACAGCGTTTGGCCGCAAGACCCTGGGTTTGTTGCTGCTATGGCCGGTGGTGTAACCAGCATGCAAGTGTTACCTGGTTCAGCTAACTTGTTTGGTGGCCGTTCGGTAACGTTAAAGAATGTACCGGCACATACTTATCAAGCAATGAAATTTCCGAATGCGCCCTACGGTTTAAAAATGGCTTGTGGTGAAAATCCTAAGCGAGTGTATGGCGACAAAGGTGGTCCGCAAACTCGCATGGGTAATGTAGCTGGATATCGTAAAGCGTGGATTGATGCGGCTGACTATCTAAAACAAATCGAAGCTGGCACTCCTCCAAAACGTGATCTAAAACTTGAAACTCTAGCTGGTGTTTTAAAAGGAGAAATTCTTATTCACAACCATTGTTACCGTGCTGATGAAATGGTAACCATGATGGACTTAGCCAAAGAATTTAATTACAAAGTGACTTCTTTTCATCATGCTATCGAATCTTACAAAATTACCGAGCAGTTAAAAGAAAACGATGTGTGTTCATCAATGTGGGCCGATTGGTGGGGCTTTAAAATGGAAGCCTTTGACATGGTTCGTGAAAATATTCCTATGGTAGATGCCGCTGGAGCTTGCGCCATTGTGCATTCTGATTCAGCCAAAGGCATTCAACGTTTACATCAAGAAGCCGCCAAAGCCATGGCCGCTGGCAATAGAGCGGGTATAGAAGTGGACGAAGCTCGTGCCATTACTTGGATCACACAAAATCCTGCGAAAGCGCTGGGTATTTTGGATCAAACCGGTACTTTAGAAGAAGGCAAAATGGCCGATGTAGTTTTATGGTCAGGCACACCATTTAGTGTGTACACACATGCCGAGCAAGTGTTTGTAGACGGTGCCTTAGTCTACGACCGTAACGATGAAAGTAAACAGCCCTTGTCTGATTTCAGTCTGGGCATTCATAACTATTCAGCAGAGTAAGGAGCCAATAATGAAAAATATACAACTAAACCGTACTCTAAAAACCATTATCGCAGCAAGTCTGATACTTTTCTCAGCGAATAGTTTTGCTAAGACATTAGCAATCACAGACGCCACGATTTACACACAAGGTGAGCAAGGTGTTTTACAAAACGCCACAGTCATTATTGAAGATGGTGAAGTAACCTCGATCGGCAACGATATCCGCATTCCTCGTGGGGCTACTGTGATAAAAGCTAAGGGTAAATCAGTCACTCCTGGAATGATTGATCCATACAGTTATTTGGGTTTGGAAGAAGTTTCACTTGAACCCAGCACCGTTGATAAAAGTACTGAGTATAAAAGTCACGGTGCTGGTTTTGATGTAAGTTCTGCACTTAATCCGTATTCAACATTAATCACTACCAATCGTATTGAAGGCATCACGCATGCAATTTCGGCACCGAGTAATGGTCACTCAATTTTTGCCGGCCAAGCATCGGCTATACATTTGGGCAATCCAAGTGATGCAGATACCTTAGTACAAGCTCGAGTAGCTATGTTTGCAAGCATTTCTGGATGGGCCTTACAACACGTAGGTGGTTCTAAAGCGTCTGCAATGCTAGCCTTACGTGAAGCCTTGAGCGATGCTCAAACTTATGCTGATAATAAAGACGCCTATGAGTCAGCTGAAATGCGTGACTTGTCTGGCAGTCGCTTAGATTTAGAAGCCTTACAAGCCGTATTGGATGGAGATATTCCATTAGTTATCAATGTGAACCGTGCCAGTCAAATCAATCAGGCCTTAAAATTGGTTGACGATTTTGATATACGTCTTGTTATCGCCGGAGCTGCCGAAGCCTGGATGTTAGCGGATAAAATTGCCCAAAAAGATGTGGCCGTCATTATTGATCCACTGGCAAATCTACCAAGCAGCTTCGATTCACTGGGCGCAAGATTGGATAACGCAGCTCTTTTGCACAAAGCCGGTGTAACCATATTAATTGGCGATGGTGATTCACATAATTCACGCAATCAGAAACAATTAGCCGGCAATGCGGTTGCAAATGGCTTACCAAGATCTGCCGCAATGGATGCCATCAGCACTAATGTGGCGAAAGTATATGGCTTAGCAGGTTTAGGCGAAATCAGCGTAGGCGAAAAAGCCAATCTGGTTGTCTGGGATGGTGATCCTTTAGAAGTCACCAGTTTTGCCGACCAGGTCATTATCAATGGTGAAATGATAGCCATGCAGAGTCGTTCAACACTTTTACGTGACCGTTACTTAAGCAAAGACACTTCTAAGCCACGCGCATACGTGAAACCGAAGTAAGCTTGCTTTATAATCCTGTCACGGACGACAGGAACAGACTTAGAATGCACACTAGTAATAAACAAACAAACTCTGACAATAAGCCTTTAAATAAAATTGAACTCATTGCACTAATACTGTTTAGTGCAATGATGTTTTATATGATTTCGCAAGTGTTCTTACAAGCACATAAAAATAATGTGCTTAATATTAAAGAACCGACTCAAGTCGAGAACGTAATCAGCCCACACGAAAACACCGAGCAAGAACTGTCTTTAGACGATCAAAGTCAAGCAGATATATTAGTTAACCAAGAAGTCGGCGAAGAAGCTATTGAACCAGTAACTGACTTAGTTAACGAAATATTTTCTGATCTTGAAATTATCAATTTACAGAAACAAAAAATCATTGATGCTTATTGCGAGACTGTTGGCGAAAAACTGGGTTCAGTGAATGTACAAGATTGCAAAAATGCTAAATTACAACTCAGCGGGATCACTTCTAATCAAGAGAAACCTCTAACTTTTAGAGATTTTAACACCCAAGATTCAAATGAAAACAGCAACGAAAAAACTCGCATTCTACTTGTTGGCGGCATTCACGGCGATGAGTTTAGCGGTGTGAGCATAGCCTTTAAGTGGTTAAATAAACTTGCAAAAGACTACTCTTCAAACACATCATCAATTATAAATAATTACCACTGGCGAGTGATTCCTATTTTAAATCCTGACGGTTTATTACAAGGAGACGGTGAATCCAAACGCATGAATGCAAATGATGTGGATTTGAATAGAAACTTTCCGACAGAAGACTGGGACGAGTTTGCTCATAAATTTTGGATCAATAAGCGCGGACGTGATCCACGCCGTTTTCCGGGGCCAGAAGGAGGTAGCGAAATTGAAACCCAGTGGATAGTAGAACAGATTAATGAATTTAATCCTCACGCCGTGATTTCAATTCATGCGCCTTATGGCATTGTAGACAGTGATGGCCCCATCGATCCGCCAAAACACCTTGGTCCGTTACAATTAAAAATATTGGGCACTTACCCTGGCTCAATGGGCCGTTTTGTAGGTGTACAAAAAAATATCCCTATGCTCACAGTAGAACTTAAACGTGCAGGTACCATGCCTTCGCAAAATGATATAGATCTTATTTGGGAAGATATTCAGAAATGGATAGACAAAAAAGTATTGAATAATGAAGCTGTGGCCGCTATGCAATCAATCCGTCATGAAGATGATGATACGGTTATAGATAAAAAAGCTGGTGATTAGTAATTCTTATTACTGATATTACTAAGCTTTAATCCAGTGAATAATATGTTCCTCTAATTGTTCATCCGGCACGCCTTCTTCAGAAATGGTTCGGCCACGCACTGAAATACCAGCTTCATGCACGCTTTCTGGCCTACCAGTTTTAAGTGGGTGCCAGCGTGGAATATCACGCCCTTCAGCCAGTCGTCTATAAGCACAGGTTTTAGGTAACCAAGTGCAGTCTTCACGCAGCATTTCAGGAGATACCTTGACACAATCAGGCACTAATTCATGACGTTTTTTGTATTGCGTACACTGACATTTATCAGTGTCTAAGTAGCGACAAGCCACCGCTGTGTAATAAACTTTTTTTTCTTCTTCAAAATCTAATTTATGCAAACAACAACGAGCACAGCCATCGCACAATGATTCCCATTCAGTCTGGTTCATTTCGTCTATGCTTTTAGTTTTCCAAAATGGTTTTTGTTTTGGCATGTATTTCTCTGCTACAGGTTTGTTTATATTTTTATATAGAAATTTATTAATTTAAAAATTGTTCAATCCAATCAAATACTGGTATCAAACGTGGACGTATTATTGTGCGGGCCTCTGCCACACTCATCCATCTAAAATCGTGATGTTCGGGCCGACCTAATTCAGGATTAATAGGCAATGAAACCTCACCCGTTAAACATTCACCTATAAAATAGCGAGAGTATTTACCTTGCGAATATGGGCCCGAATCTACAAAATCATGGCCCCATTTAAAATCGCACTCGCTAAGGGTTGTTTCTTCTTCTAGCTCTCTAATTGCGGCCGTTAGATGATCTTCATCCCCTTCGAGCATGCCTTTTGGGAAATCCCAAATTTTATAAACGCGCAACAGCAAGAGTTCTGGCAATCCAGTTTCAGTGTAGCGAACGGGCACAATTCCAGCAGAGTAACGAGTTGTCATGGGATTATTGAAATGCTTGCATTAATTTTGTGCAATACACCAAAATTGCACCAAAATCATTCCTTAATTAAAGTCTTATGATATATAGTAAGTGGAATAAAATCTGCCTTATTATTAAAATAAAATAATTCAAAACCCTGCATCTTCCTTAGGAGCGTATTCGTGGAAAAAATTTGGCTTAAAGAGTACCCAAGTGGCGTACCGCATGAAATTAATATTAACGAATTTAGCTCACTGAAAGATATCATTGAAAAAAGTTGTGCCAAATTTAGTAGCAACAAAGCATTTACGAACTTTGAAAAATCAATTACTTATGCAGAACTTGAAGAACAGAGTCGCCATTTTGCCGCGTACTTACAAAAAATTGCAGGTCTTAAAAAAGGTGATCGTGTTGCTTTAATGATGCCTAACTTATTACAATATCCAATTGCTTGTTTTGGTGTTTTACGTGCTGGCATGGTGGTGGTCAATGTTAACCCGCTTTACACGCCGCGCGAATTGGAGCATCAATTAAAAGACTCTGGTGCCAAAGCGATTCTTATTTTAGAAAACTTTGCACACGTACTTGAACAAGTCATTAGTAAAACTGATGTAAAAACCGTTATTACCACACAAATCGGTGATGCCTTACCGGGTCTTAAAGGCAAAATCATGAACTTTGCCGTTAAACATATTAAGAAGATGATTCCAGCGTGGAAAATTCCTGATACAACTAATTACAATAAAGCCCTTGCAGATGGTAAGTGGCAAGAAATGGATGAGGTTGAACTTGATCATTCCAGTACAGCGTTCCTTCAATACACCGGTGGTACAACAGGCGTATCTAAAGGAGCTGAGCTAACTCATGGCAATATGGTAGCAAATTTATTACAAGCCTCCGCATGGATTGGAACCATCACACAAGAAGGTGATGAAGCTATCATCACCGCATTACCGCTTTATCATATTTTCTCCCTCACAGCTAACTGCTTAGTATTTATGAAGTTAGGCGCTGAAAATATATTAATTACCAACCCGCGTGACTTTGATGGCTTTGTTAAAACTTTAGCCACCACTCGCTTTACTTCTATTACCGGTGTAAATACTTTATTTAATGCCTTACTAAACACTCCCGGATTTAAAGACGTGGATTTCAGTGCATTACGTTTAGCTTTGGGCGGCGGCATGGCCGTGCAAAAAGCAGTGGCCGAGCAATGGCAAGAAATTACTGGCGCTCCATTAATTGAAGCATACGGCTTAACAGAAACATCACCTGCGGCGAGTATGAATCCAATGAACAACAAAGGCTTTAACGGTTCAATTGGCCTACCGATATCATCTACAGATTTTAGTATTCGTGACGATGATGGTGTAGAGCTAGCAATTGGTGAAGTTGGCGAAATTTGTATTAAAGGTCCACAAGTCATGAAAGGCTACTGGGGACTTCCCGAGGCGACGGCTGAAACTTTCCACCCAGATGGCTGGTTCCGTTCAGGCGATATCGGACATGTAGACGAAAAAGGATTTTTCTATATTTCAGATCGCAAAAAAGACATGATTTTAACTTCGGGTTTCAATGTTTATCCAAATGAGATTGAAGGCGTTGCCGTAATGCACCCTGGAATTCTTGAAGCTGCTGCCGTTGGTGTTGTACATCCACGCTCAGGCGAAGTGGTTAAACTTTATGTGGTTAAAAGTGACCCCAACCTTACGGAAGCAGATGTAATTGCATTTTGTCGTGAAAATTTAACTGGCTATAAAGTTCCGAAGCACATCGAATTTAAAGATGAACTTCCTAAGTCCAATGTAGGGAAAATTTTACGTAGAGAGTTACGTGACGAGGCAAATGCCAAATAAATTAAACGGCCGACTTCGCGTCGGCTTTTTTAATTACTCAAACTAGGAACAATTTTGTCAAATAACGTCTCTCACCCACCACTTTACCTAGCCGGACTTGAAGGCTGGCGTAGTTTTTTCAGTGCCACTAATCTAGCAGCAGAAAGAAAGTACCTGAAAAATTTACCCAAGGGTGACGGTCACCCAGTGATGGTTTTACCAGGCTTTATGGCCGGTGACTTTTCTACTGTCTTTATTCGTTACTTTCTTAATCAATGGGGCTATGCAGCTAAACCTTGGAATCTAGGCTTAAATTTAGGACTTAATAAGCGTCGCGATGTAGAAGCGCGTATGAGTATTCAATTAGAAAACCATTTCAATACTCATAACCGAAAAATCAGCTTAGTTGGTTGGAGTCTAGGAGGCTCCTTTGCACGTGAGCTTGCTCGACAACATCCTGAGTGGGTACGTTCGGTAATTTGCTTAGGCAGCCCTATAGGTCAAGACATCAGCGGCGCCTTAACCGCAGGAATGTATCAACTAATTAGCGGCAACCGTTTTGCAGACCCAGAGTTTCGCAACAGAATTACACAGGCCAGCAAACCGGTACCCAAAGTTCCATGCACGGCTATTTACAGTAAAAGCGATGGCATTGTGAATTGGAAAATAGCCCAAGAAGAAGAATCAAACATTGCTGAAAACATAGAAGTAAAAAGCGCCCATACCGGCTTAGGCATGAACGCTTCAGTGATGTATTTAATTGCTGATCGACTTCGCCATGAAGAAGGTCAGTGGAATAAGTTTGATAAATTAGTCTCTGATAAATTCTTTTTTAAATAAGTTTTACTTTTGACCAAAAACCATTACACGAAATAATTTCCACATGAAAGCCATTTGACTTGAGATAAAACCATTTTTCTTTGGCAATTTATCATCGATATCATTCACGCGACGATGATAAAACATGTGGAATGATGAAATTGGCAAATCAAAATTTTCAGGTATGTTTTCACTTGGAACCATAGTGAGTTTTGGGAATAGAGGCATATTAAATAATTCAATAGCGGGCTTCAAACAATTTAAACATTTTCCTCGTTGTACCATTGGCGGAGATTGATAACTCTTAAATTCAACATTATTATCTTTTGGCAAGGAAACATCCTTCGAACGAAATACAAGAATATCAGCGAAAGCCGACTCATTGTATTCCTGACAAGTTTTGCAATGACAAACAACTCGCATGAGTGGTTCGCCCAACAGTGTGAACTTAGTTTGTCCACACTGACATTGGCAAATTGTTTCTGACATTAATCAACCTCGTAACTAATATTACTTATCTGGACAAACCAAATATTTCTCGCCCGATGCCTGTTTCGCATAAGCAAGAATCACTTTTTCTGTTAAAGCTTCTGCAAGTGATATTTCTGCTTGATAAGAACTGGCAAAGGTCGAATCAATTTCATTTGCCACTCGCGCTCTAATCTTACCCACTATCTCGTTTCCTAAGCGGCCAAGTGCTGGCATTAATAACCAACCACTTACGCCCCAATTCAAACCATAACTACGGTTCAAGGTAGTTGGACGACGATCAAGACCGCCATAAATATAAACTTGTTTATGCGTATTAGAGCCATAACGACTGTATTCAGTTTCATTCTTAACCGCCACAACTTCCATGGCTTTAAGAATTTTATCCACTAAGTCACCACCACCTGTGGCATCAAAACCCACCATGGCACCTGTGGCATCAATGGCAGTTACTAATTGCGTATGAAAATCGTCATCTGATGAATTACATACATGCTTAGCGCCCAAAACTTTGAGTTCTTTAACATGAGCATCTTTACGAACAATATTAACCAGTGGTATATCGTCGTCATTACAGACCTTAATCAACATTCTGCCAAGATTTGAAGCCGCTGCGGTATTGATTAAGGCTTTTTGACCATCGGCACGCATGGTTTCAATAATGGCTAATACCGTCATAGGATTCACAAAACTAGAAGCCGCTTGTTTGGCTGTAATGCCCTCTTTTGCAGGGATACAGGCCTGAGCCGGAGCTTTACGATACTCTGTATACATACCGCTTGCTGCGGTTGAAACCACCTTGCCCAATAATGCCCTAGCATTTAATCCCGTAGCGACTACCGTGCCGGCGCCTTCGATACCCGCTGACATAGACTCACCAATTCGTCCTTTCACATAGCCCATTAGGCCCGCAGGAATTTGTAAGGTCGCAACAGCGTCATCCCCACTACCTGTAACTTTTAAAGTGCTAATATCAGCCGTCGCTAGCAAGAGACCAATATCAGAAGGGTTAATTGGTGATGCTTGTACCTTAATCAATACATCTTTCTCACCAAGCTCTGGCATAGGGCATTTGGCCATATACAATTTCAATTCATTATCAGCGGTTACTTCGGTACGCAATTCTCTATAGGTTTTTGGCAATGTAGCTTCAGACATGATTAAATCTCTCGTAGTAATTATATTATTGCGAAGTTCACAGAAACTTCACTAAAAGCGATTATCGCACATACGCTATACACAGACTATTGCCATAATTAATACTCACTATAAGTCTTGAAGGCTATAATTACGCTATGCAAAAAATACTCATTATTGAAGACGAGCCTGGAATCGCCGACAACTTGCTTTATGCATTAAAAACCGAGCAATTTGATGTGCATTGGGATAGATTGGCAGAGGAAGGATTTAAAAAATTATTAGATTGGTCACCTGATCTGGTTATTTTAGATGTTGGCCTGCCTGACACCAACGGTTTCGAGCTTTGTAAACGTATTCGCAAAATCTCACAAGTGCCGCTAATTTTCTTAACGGCTAGAACTGAAGAAGTCGATCGTATCGTAGGCTTAGAAATTGGTGGCGATGATTATGTCACTAAACCTTTTAGCCCACGAGAAGTGGTTGCTAGAGTGAAAGTTATTCTACGACGGTCATCAGGTGCGAATAATTCAGTTAATATCTTAGAGCATGGGTTTACAGTTGAAGAAGAAAAGGCTCGTATAAGTTATGAAGGCACAGTGCTTGAGCTAACTCGCTATGAATATCTTTTATTAAAGACCTTACTCTCTCAGCCCGAGCGAGTTTTTAGTCGTGCACAGCTAATGGATAGAGTTTGGACGGAACCCACCGGAAGTTTCGAACGTTCAGTGGATACTCATATTAAAACTCTACGCTCTAAACTAAGAGAGGTGGATGAAAATTTAAATCCAATCAAAACTCACCGTGGCTTAGGTTATAGCTGCACTCTTGATTAATTAGAATTCTAATTTTTAAATGAAACTCAGCGTCAGAATTTTTCTTGCCTACTTTCTCTTAGTAGCGGTTGGTGCCTATTGGCTACTTAATAGTGTAGTTGATGAGTTACAACCAAGCATGAGTCAATCCGCTGAAGATACGCTAGTTGATACAGCTAATTTATTAGCCGAAGTTGTTTCACGTGATTTGAAAAATGGCACTTTAACCACAGTAGCATTTTCCAATGCATTTCAGCGTTATCAAGCTCGTAAATTAAATGCAGAGATTTACTTTCTACAAAAAACCGATCCAAATTTTCAAATTTATATTACCGACAAAATGGGCAAAGTAATTTTTCACACCAATCCAAATGAAATTGGAAAAAATTACAGTAATTGGCGTGATGTTGCATTTACTTTACGCGGTGAATATGGAGCTAGAACCAGTAGAGCTGACGCCGACGATCCATTAAGCACAGTGATGTATGTTGCCGCACCAATTAAATGGGGGCAAGATATACATGGAGTTCTTACCGTTGGGAAGCCAAATATAAGCATTCAACCGGTAATTGAACTCAATCAAAATAAAATCTGGTTACGAGGCCTTATATTGTTAAGCCTTGGCTTGGTTCTTGGTTTGATTACAGCCTTTATTCTCACCGGCTCAATCAGAAAACTCATTCAATATGTAGAAGCCGTACGCCGTGGCGAACGTGTAAAACCACCAAAGCTGTATGAAAAAGGCTTAGATAAATTAGCTGGAGCAGTTGAAGCCATGCGAGAAGAACTTGAAGGTAAATCCTATGTGGAAAACTATATTCATACCTTAACGCATGAAATGAAAAGTCCCTTGGCGACTATTCATGGAGCCTCTGAACTTTTGCAAGAAGAAAACATGGATCCCAAACAACAGCAACGTTTTTTGGCTAATATCCGTAATGAAACCAACCGACTTAAGCAGTTTATCGACCGACTTTTGAAACTTGCTTCAGTCGAAAAAAAGCAGGCTCTTGAAAAAGTCGAATCAATCAAACTGCATGACTTGCTCAAAGAGGAAATTGAAAGCAAATCTTCATTACTACATACAAAGCTTTTGCAAATTGACTTTGCCGAAACTGAAAAATCATTTCTCATGCAAGGCGAAAAATTTTTAATTCAACAAGCCGTAAGTAATTTACTTGATAATGCGATTGATTTTGCCGCGAATGAGTCGGTTATCAAAATTGCATTAAACAAAGTTAATAAGCAATTAGTTCTCAGTATACGAAACGAAGGTGAAGGCATACCAGAGTATGCAAAAGAGCGTTTATTTGAGCGTTTCTATTCTTTACCTAGACCTCAAACAGGGCAAAAAAGTACCGGCTTGGGTTTAAGTTTTGTGAAAGAAGTTGCCCAATTACACGCTGGTACTATTGAGCTACGAAATGTTGAAAATGGGGTAATTGCCGAACTAAAACTCGCAATCAATTAATAAGCTTATAGCTCTTCCAAGGTTTCGCTAATAGCCGCATTCATTCCTAAAACAACTTCCCTAGCAGCTTGTGCAAAGTCATTTTGCTGACTGGCATACAACACACCACGCGAAGAATTAATCACTAAGCCGGCCTTATTGCTATCTACGCCATGTTTCAAAGTACCCGCTAAGTCGCCACCTTGGGCACCAATACCTGGAACTAGAATAGGCATATCACCGACGATTTTACGAATTTTACCAAGCTGTTCTGGCCACGTCGCACCAACGACTAAGGCGCAGTTATTATTTTCATTCCAGCGCGTAGCAATTGTTTCAGCCACACATTCATACAAAGGCTTATCACCGACCAGTAGATCTTGGAAATCTTTTGCACTTGGATTAGAGGTTCTGCACAAAAGGATTACGCCTTTATCGGCATAGTCAGTAAATGGCTTAACACCATCAATTCCTAAATAAGGATTCACCGTAACTGCATCAGCTTCATATCGCACAAAAGCCTCACGTGCATAGCGTTCAGCCGTGCTGCCAATATCACCACGTTTCGAATCCAAAATAACTGGAATACCAGGATACTCACTATGAATATAAGCAATGGTTTCTTTCAATTGATCCTCAGCATTGAGTGCCGCAAAGTGAGCTATCTGAGGTTTATAGGCACAAACTAAATCTGCAGTTGCATCAATAATGGCTCGGTTAAAAGCAAAAATTGAATCTGCCGTATCACCAATGATTTCAGGAAAACGACTTGGGTCAGGATCTAAGCCAACACAGACTAATGTTTTATTTTCGATCCAACGTTTTTGTAATTGCTCAATGAATGTCATATTTTTTACTTTAGAATAAATTTGATGCTATTTTAACAGATGCGTAGAAACAACATAGATGATCAAACCAACTATCCCGCCAACCAAGGTACCATTAATACGAATAAACTGTAAATCCCTACCTACTTGTAACTCAATTCTTTGACTAGTTAACTCTGCATCCCACGATTTCACCGTATCACTTATAACTTGTCCCATATCTTCACTGTAATGGGTAACCACGTACATCCCTGCTTTCATGACCCAGGTGTCTACTTGCTCTTTTAGTTCAGCATTATCCAACATTGCTTGTCCAAAAGACTGAACCGTATTCTGTAAGCGGTCACGCAGGTTTGAATCTTCGTCTTCTACTTCTCTCAAGAAATAATTACTGATTGAAGACCAAATTTCTCCTAAATAGGCTTGTACAGAAGGGTGTTCAAGTAATTCATTTTTGATTTGTTCGCCTTTTGCAATCATGGCTTCGTCAGTTTTAAATTTTTCGATAAGGCCTAATAAAGCCTGATTGAAATTCTTACGAGCCTCATGATTTTCATCACTACCAATTTGCAACACCGCTTGTTCAAGCTGCAAACTTATTTTGTTATAAATTTCCTCATCTACAAAAGATGGTAGCCACCATGGACTTTCTTTATCAATTTTGTCACGTAATTTGTGTTTATTGACTTGCAGCTGTTTCCAAATAGCACGCAACAAAAGATCTACAAAACTTTGATGTCTATTATTTATAGTTAATAACTCTAAAATTTTTGCTATCAAAGGTGTAATTTGAACTTCACGCAGACCAACTTGTAAATGTTCACGTGTAAATTGTTTTAAATTTTGAGTATCGCTGGCAGAAAATAGCCAATGTATAAAACTTTTTGTATCTTCAGTAAGCCGCTTCGCGTTTTCTTCCTTAGATAACCATTCGCCGATACGTTGCGAAATATGCATCCGGATAAGCTTTGGCTCTAACACTGCTGGAGTTAAAAAATTTTCACTCACAAAATTAGCTAAGGTCTGACCAATTTCATCTTTACGTTTAGGGATAATTGCCGTATGCGGAATAGGAATACCCATCGGATGCTTGAATAGTGCAGTCACTGCAAACCAATCTGCCATAGCACCAACCATGGCCGCCTCTGCAAAAGCCCTGACATAGTTGAGCCATGGTAATGCTTCGCGATAATAATGACTCACTACAAAAATCACGGCCATTAAAAACAATAAGCCAGTCGCCATACGTTTCATATTACGCAGGCGTTTTGCTTTTAAGTCTGAGTCAAAGGCTTCTTGCATAGATACTTACTATGACTTTTCAATTAATGCAGCACTATGTTCATGCACTGTATCAACCAGCACTTTAACCTTGTCTGGATCAATGCCAGGATGTATTCCATGCCCCAAATTAAATACATGCCCAACGGAACTGCTATCTGATTTATAAAAATCGTTTATTACAGACTTAGCAGCAGACTGTAAATTCTCATCACTACCGTATAAAGCACATGGATCCATATTGCCCTGCAAAGCTACCTGATCACCAACTCTTTGCTTTGCTTGATCGATAGAATAAGTCCAATCTAAGCCTAAAGCATCTGGCCTGGAAGAGTCCGCACAATCAACCATGGAATCCAGCCATTGCGCTCCACCCTTGGTAAACATAATTACAGGGATTTTCTGACCTTCATATTCTTTATGTAAACCGGCAATAATTTTGTGCATATATTGCAAAGAAAACTCTTGGTAATCCGTCGTAGTTAACACGCCACCCCATGAATCAAAAATTTGTACAGCCTGGGCGCCTGCTTCAATTTGTGCATTCAAATAGTCAATACATGCATCAGCAAGAATATCTAACAAGGCATGCATTGCTTTAGGATCTTGAAAACGCAAACCTTTAACTTTAGAATAATTTTTACTTGGACCGCCTTCAACCATATAAGTCGCTAAGGTCCAGGGGCTTCCTGTAAAACCTATAAGGGGAACAGAGCCATTTAATGCTGTACGGATTTTGCTAACCGCAGCTGTTACGTATTTAAGTTCGCCACCCATATCTGGTACTGACAATTTTTTAATTTCGGCGAGGGTAGAAACTGGGTTTTTAAAACGCGGACCTTCACCTGTTACGAAATATAATCCTAAGCCCATCGCATCAGGGATAGTTAAGATGTCTGAAAATAAAATTGCCGCGTCGAGATCAAAACGTCTCAGTGGCTGCAAAGTAACTTCACAGGCTAGCTCTGGATTTGTACATAAGGCCATAAAGTCACCGGCCTGCGCACGTAGCTCTCTGTACTCTGGTAAGTAACGTCCCGCTTGTCGCATTATCCATATTGGAGTTTTATCAACAGGTTGACGTAGCAGAGCACGAATGAAACGGTCATTCTTCAGGAAATTTTTTGACATAGATGAAACCGACTAAGGATTTAAGAATAGGACTATTTTACACTTCTATGCTTTTAACTGCTTATGAGCTTATAAATTTGCATACAAAACGGCTAATATTCGAGCATTAACTGGTGAGTTTTAAGTATTCTTGCTCTGCAAAACGATCGGTCATCCCCGCGATATAATCAGCCACGGCCCTAGCTTTTTGATCATCAGCAGATAATTCCGTTTCACTCAATGCGTATTGGCAATGCTTTTGTGGCAATCGTTGCAAATCTTGCATATACCCATTAAATAAAGTAATGATAACTTTATCGGCATGACGATTCATTTCAATTACTTTAGGATGCTTATAGAAGTTTTTAAATAAATATTTTTTAAGCTCTTGATGCTTAATCAACATCGCGTCACTCATTAATATCATTTTCTGGCCGGCTTGACGAACATCTTTTACCGACGAAGGATTTACTGCCCGAATTTTCTCAGCTGAGTTCTGTTGCAGATCAGAAACCAAATCATTAATCATTCGACGTATGATTTCGTTATGCAGAAGACTTCCTTCTAAATCTGGATACAGTAACTTAACCTCCTCAAACTGATGAGCAAATAACTTGGTCTCACATAAACCTTTAACGGTAAGCAATCCAGCACGCAATCCGTCATCTACATCATGATTATTATAAGCAATCGCATCAGATAAATCAGCTACCTGTGCTTCTAAACAAGGCTGTTCTTTTTTTATAAAACGCTCACCAAGTTTGCCAAGGGTTTTTGCATTACGTTTTGAACAATGTTTTAGAATACCCTCACGGGTTTCAAACATTAAATTTAAACCAGAAAAAGCCGCATAGCGCTTCTCTAAAAAATCAACAGTACGTAATGACTGAAGGTTATGTTCAAAACCACCATAATCTCGCATACAAGTATTTAAGGCATCTTGTCCGGCATGTCCAAAAGGAGTGTGACCCAGGTCATGGGCTAAACAAACGGCTTCAGTTAAGGCTTCGTTGAGTTGCAAGTTGCAAGCGACACTACGACCTACTTGGGCAACTTCTAAGGAATGTGTCAAACGAGTCCTATACATATCGCCTTCGTAATTAACAAAGACTTGTGTTTTATACATAAGACGTCTAAAGGAATTTGCGTGAATAATTCGATCACGATCTCTTTGAAAATCATCTCGCTGAGGATTTTTTAACTCTTTGAATTGACGACCTAAGGATTGTTCAGAACTAACCGCATATGGCTTAAGCCTATTTTCTGGAAAAGTGGTCATAAAATATTATAAGTAATCTTTCAAAGTTGCTTCAATCTGCTCACGGCTTATGCTTTCATCTACATAAGCCTCGCCTAGATTTTTTAACAAAATAAAACGCTGTTTCGTACTGGTATTTTTCTTATCACCTTGCATTACTTGAATAAACTCATCAACTTTAAAAGCAGACCATTTAGTTGGTAAACCAAAATTAGCAATCACACGTTTTACTCGCTTTGCATCTTCTTTACTCAGTTTTCCAATATGTGCAGATAAATCAGCAGCCATACACATACCAATCGCTACCGCTTCACCATGTTTAAAGCCTTTATATTCTTGCAAAGTTTCAATGGCATGCCCAAAAGTATGACCAAAATTTAGCAACATACGTTTACCGTGATCTTGTTCATCCGCTTCTACAATTTCGGCTTTAATCTCAATGCAGCGGTTTACTATAGTACTTAATACACTTAAATCACGAGCATTTATTTGAGTGAATTTTTCTTCAAGAACTTTCAATAATTTAGAATCATATAAAAAGCCATATTTTAGGACTTCAGAAAGACCAGATAAATACTCACGTTCAGGTAAAGTCTTTAGAAAATTTAAATCGGTAATTACCGCATATGGTTGATAAATCGAACCTACTAAATTTTTCCCTTGGTTTAAATTAATACCTGTTTTACCACCAATTGATGAATCAACCATTGCGAGTAAACTTGTTGGAATGTGCATTAATTGCATGCCACGCATATAGGTAGCAGCAACAAAGCCTGTTAAATCACCTATTACTCCTCCTCCAATTCCAATCAGAACCGCATCGCGTTTAATACCTAAATTTACTAACTCACTTAAGAGCCACTGATAAGTATCAAGTGATTTAGACTCTTCCGAAGCAGGTACTACTAACCAAGCCAATGGGTTTATTTTTGACTCAAATTTTTCACGGTACAGCTTATCTAAATTTTCATCGGTTACAACAACTGTTTGTCGAGAAAACAAAGAGCTATTCTCAGTGGGAGAATCCAGAAGGTCTACGCCTGTCACAGCAGTGTATACGCGACTCTTCGTTATAACAGATACGGTTTGAGTTTCAATTTTCTGATTTTGCATTTGCTCACCGTCTAGCCGTTTAAGAATCTTATTTACTACGTGTGATACTTTCTGCTCATCAGTATTAACAACAATATTTGCAACTTGCCTATAATAATGTTCGCGGTTATTCATAAGACGCTCTAAAACTTTAATAGGATTATCTTGTTGCAACAGTGGTCGGTTGTCTTTTTTCTTAGTTCGTTTTGCTTGTTGACTTACAGAGGCGTGTAAATAGATTACAAATGCATTCGCTCTAATGGCTTCACGATTTTCTTTGCGTACTACTGATCCGCCACCCGTAGAAAGCAGAATGTTTTCTTTAGCACACAGTTTAAGAATGGCTTCAGTTTCACGTTTACGAAAACCCTCTTCGCCTTCTTTTTCAAATATATAACTGATGTCTACCCCAGTACGGGCAACAATATCGTGATCAGAGTCGTGAAATTGACGATTGAGTTTTTGGGCAAGTTGTTGGCCAACGGCCGACTTCCCTGCTCCCATCGGCCCAACTAATATTATGTTCTTACGGTTGGACATAGCCTAATACTACAACACAACTAGGCGTAAACCTAGTTGTGTTTTTTTCAGTATAAATTTTTTATTTACTCGGCCAAATTATCATCATTCAAAATTTTGGGAGTAATAAATATTAGCATTTCAGATTTATCGTCAGTACGAGTTTTGGATCTAAACAAACCTCCAATTACCGGTAAGTCTCCAAGTACTGGAACCTTGGTAACACCGTCGCGTGTTTCGGTTTCATAAATACCGCCCAGCACTGCAGTTTCACCATTTTTAATGCGAACTTGTGTTGTCAACTGGCGTGTATCGATACTTGGTACGAAACCACCATTAGAGCCCGGCACTAACTCGCCCACAGAATCTTGAGCAATATCTAAATCCATAATTACATATTCATCAGGAGTAATTAGAGGAGTAACTTTCATGCTTAAAACCGCATCTTTAAATGATGTGGTTGTTGCACCACCACCACCACCAGAACTTTCTTGGAATGGAATTTGCACACCTTGTAAGATTGATGCTTCTTGCTGGTTAGTAGCGGTAACACGCGGACTTGAAATAATTTCACCGCGGCCTTCAGCTTGTAATGCTGATAACTCAAGATCCAAATAAAAGTCACCTTTCAATATAGCTACACCAATACTTCCAGCAGGGCTAGTAACTGGTAAATTAACGTTTAAACGGTCAGCAGAGTATGTAAATGGTTCATCACCTCCTAAAGAATCAATATATGAGTTAGCCGTTTCAACAGCACCACTATTTGTGCCTGAGACAGATACTAAGCCCCCATAAACATTATCCGATAAAGATGAAATACCTGCTCTTACACCAAGTTCGCGACTAAAGTCAGTATTAGCAACTACCACTCGAGACTCGATTAATACTTGAGTAACAGGAATATCTAATACCTCAATTAAATTTCGAATTTCTTCTAATTTCTCAGATGTGTCATAAACTAATAAACTATTGGTGCGGTCATCGATAGTCACACTACCTCGTGATGACAAGAAAGATTGACCTCTACCTTCACCACCACCGCCAGCACTACTTTCCTCTAACAAAGCTTTAATATCAGAAGCTTTTGCGTAATTAATTTGAATAATATCAGAACGCAATGGTGCGAGCTGTTCAAGGTCTTTTATCGCTTGTAATTGCTGTTGCTCTTGAGCAGCAAGCTCAGCAGCAGGCGCCACTAAAACAACATTATCTTTAGTGCGTTTGTCCAAACCTTTAGTTTGAAGAACGATGTCTAGGGCCTGATCCCATGGAACATTTTGTAAACGTAGGGTTACAGTGCCTGAAACACTATCACTTACAACAATATTAAAATCACCATTACTTGCTAAAAGCTGTAACACGGCTCTAACATCAATACTTTGAAAATTTAGATTTATTGGAGTGCCAGTGTATTCACGTTCTTCTAATAACCGAAGGTTTGCTGGAACTTTATCTTTTTCACGTACTTCAATAGTGAATGTATCTTCTGACTGATAAACCAATTGATCATAATCACCTTTAGCTGTAATCAGCATACGTGTATCACCATTACTCGAAATAGTATCAACCAATGTAACAGGCGTACCAAAATCAACTACATCCATACGGCGTTGTAGACTTGCTGCAACATCTGCACCTTTAAAGGTAGCGACTATTTTTCCGCCACGTTCAGCTACATCAACCTGTGTGCGTGGGTCGGCAAGTTTTACTATGATGCGTCCTGCACCATCCGCACCACGACGAAAATCAACATCACGAATACCGCCATTAGATGAATATCGTGAAGCATCACTAGTGACTGCTGGTCTTGGTGCTTGTGTAGGAGCCGCAACTGGCTCAGATACAAAAGCTTGGCTGTAAGAAGATGAATCACCCAATGTCAAAACAACTGAATTACCTTCTGTGCGTGTACTGTAAGGCACCATATTATCAAGACTAAGCACAATACGTGTACGGCCATTAGCCTCTGCAGACATTATGCTATTCAAAACACCTACACTTACGTTTTTACGTCGCTCCATTGAGCCTAAGGTGGTATTAGGTAAATCCAGAGAAATTCTTGCTGGCGAGTCTATTGTAAAACTCAATGGCTGTGGAGCAGTCTCATCAAGCATGAAACGAACTTCAACAGTATTAGAATCTACATTAACAATGCTTACATCCTGTAATTGCCCAGCAAACATTGGCAAACTCATAAAACCAGTTGCCATTGTGCTTACTAAAAATCTTCTTAGTGTCTTGTTTTTCTTGTTCTGCATAGTATTTACCTATTGCTAATACAATGTTTAATCTGAATTTACTCAGCTACATTGAATCAATCAGTCCTATAATTTCTGTTAAATGTTTTAATCAATTTTCTTCTGTTATTTCTTATTACTCTTATGAGGTTTCCACTTCTTGAAGTGGTAACTCATTCGTCCTATAAATATACCCGCCTAAACCATCTGGTACTAACTCCCGAATTGCAATACCCCGATCGCTTACATTCAGAATCTCGCCTTCGTTTTGACCAATATAATTTCCTGCACGAATTTGATGAATCAAGCCATCAGCTGTTACTACTAAAGCGTAGTTAACATTTTTGGTATTCAATGTTCCGACCATAGTCAAAGTATCAAGCGGGAAATCTTCCAAAAATTCTTTGTTGCGATTAGGGTTAGGTCGCAAACCATTTCCATCAGCGGCTGCAGCTTCTTTTTCTGCATTTTGATCAGGCATAAACGGCGAGCGTAAGTCCGTCGACTGATAGGTATATTTCTCATACACTTTTATCTCAGGGATTGGCTCAATGTCTGCGGGAGTACTTGCCTTAATTTCTGAGATTGCATTTTTTACATCACTCATATCATTAGAGCAAGCAAAAAGAAGCGTTGAGCTTAATAAAATGAGTAGATGGTTCTTATTTAGAATATTTTTCATCTTAATTCACCTCATCATCTTCTAAATAGCGATAAGTTTTGGCTAAAATATCCATACTTAACTTATCACCCTGACCTGAAATACTGAAATCATGCAAAGTCACAATTCGCGGCAATGCGGCAACACGACTCGCAAAATCAGCCATTTGGTGATAATCACCAGTCAGACGAATTGTGATAGGTAGTTCAGCATAAAAATCTCTACGAATTTCGGGATTGGGTTTAAACACTTTTTGTTCTAAACCAGAACCAATTCCTGCATTCGATATATCTTCAAGTAAGTCGTCAATTTCAGTTTTGCCTGGAAGCTGATTTAACATGCCTTCAAAGGTAATTTCCATATCA
>RCMY010001137.1_pt1 | contig 25303 bp, 27 predicted proteins | sample 2041341 | NCBI WGS metagenome assembly RCMY01 (sample SAMN09708234, study PRJNA481090) | Marine sediment metagenome, whole genome shotgun sequencing project.
AACTCTTCTCTGCTATCAACAAAACATTCACGCGCTTCCAGCGCTTTAATGCGTTGCTTGATACGGCGAATGTTCGCATTGTTATTGGTAAGCTGATACGACTCAAAAGGCCGTGAATTGGTTCTCCAATCCCTGGCTAATGCAGCTTTGCCTTTTGCCTTTTGCTCGTCTGTCATATCTTCTACAGCGTCCCAGCCACCTTTTTTATACTGCTGGTTAACGCGTTTCATCGTGGCTTGCATTGCCTCCAGACTCTTCAATTTTTCACGTAGCTGGTCAACAGCGGTTTCATCGTCCGAGCTAATTCCTCCCGTACCAACCGCAGCAGCTCGCCGTTCTAATTCGTCGGCCTTGCCATCCAGATCAATGGATCGAGACATTGCGTTATGTGAGCGCTCCAGCGCACGCCGGTGACGGCGTTCACTATGGTGCCCAACTAAAATTGGTTGTCCAAAGGGAATACCATCAACCAGCTCGGCCGAGTGATTCACCTGTGTTTTTGCAGCAGTTCTATTTTTGTCGGCTCTGTTTAAAAGACGTTCTTTGCGTGCAATTTGCTTTTCTTCGTAAAGGCTCATGAAAGTAACTCCTAGTGTGGTTAAATTTTTGACGCTGTATGTGGTGGGTTGCGTCAGTGTTTCTAATGCTCTTGCTATACACCTTTTTCTAAAGGTGTATATAAGATTATATACACCTTCATTACACTGTCAACCTTTTTGTAAACCATAATTAGGAAGTTAGAAGAAAGGAAAAGGAACGCGCACTCTAAAAATGTGCGCGTGTATTACGCGGAATCAATAATTTCGGCTATCCTCAAAATGCCCGCAAGATCCGCAACCGATTGAAACGTGCTGGTTAATACATCCTCCGTCGAGGGCTTCATAATTTCTCATCTTTGCGTCTTTGGAACCACACGCAGGGCATTCACAATTATAAGTACAATCAGAATCAGAATCAGAATCCGAAAGATCCATCCCGCCAGGCTCCACACCGCTACTGTTTATATTAGTCATAACTAAACTCTCCGCTTTTTGCTCTACATCTTCTTGTGAGGGTGTATACAATATTATATACATTTACCTCAAAATGTCAACCGTTTTGTAAACCTATAAGAAAAAATAATACCTGCTTTTGGAGCGTCGAACGCACTCTATAAGAGTGCGCGCTGTGCAAACGAAACCGCTGAAGAATGACCAATAATAATATGATCAAGTACACGAGTGTCTATCAATGCCAAAGCATTTTTAAGACGCTCTGTAATGCGAATATCAGCCTGTGAAGGTTCAGGGGTGCCCGTTGGGTGGCAATGGGCAAATATCACAGCAGCGGCATTGTGTTTTAAGGCGGCTCGCGCCACTTGGCGCGGGTGTACGCTGGCACTATCCAAGTCGCCGCGAAACATTTCCTCACTGGCGATTAAACCGTGTTGTGCATTAAGGAAAAAAACAATAAACGTTTCATACTCAGCTTGGTAGTAATGATTTTTAAGATAAGGAATCACAGAATTTGGCGAACCAAGTGAAGGTGAATCGATAAGCTGTTCGTAGATAATAATTTTTGCTGTGCTAACGATTTCAGAATCTGTTGCAACACGGTAGCGTCCACTCGATTTTTTAATGCTCAGTACGAGGCGGGTTGTCATGGTGGTTGTCTCCGGTGTCTATGTTGCCTCAATGTGTGTATAACATTATATACAATTCTCATAAAATGTCAACCACTTTGTAAACCTTTAGAGCAAATAGATGCTTTCTTTTAGTTAGTACCATGTAACGCGGTGAAGCTGGTCAGAGCCAAAAAACGTTATGGGTTCACGCCCATATAGCCCGCTGATGATCTAAGCCAGAGCAATGAAATCTACCGGGCGTAACTCGCGCAGCGACCCGTTATTTTTTAGAACGACAAAACCCGCTGTAGAAGCTGAATAAGAAAAAGCATATTCAATTACGCACAATGGCACGCATACTGCAAAATACCCCCTTAATTACCGCTTTTAATTTTGCTCGAATTTACGATTGAGTAGGTTTGATTACAGCACTGTGATCTGGGTCCCATGCCTTATGCTCCGCCTAGCCAGGAACAAACTATATGTCGCATAATTACGTTGCGGTTAAATCAACTCCTAGTGTGTAAGACTGTTGTTCAACCGTAGGGCGGTGTCCGTGGTGGGATGCCGCCTTTTTTTGTGCTTAAAGTTTCTCATGAGAAACTTTAAGCACATCACAGCAGCGCGGCTAACCCTATTCGGTAGCTAGATAATGCCGAGTGGTTGCGTCAGGGATACGGAAGGCGTTAGTCCCGTAGGGATGAGCGTTTAGCGAACCTGGAGCAGCCCGCCCGGACGCCAGTAAATTGACTTCTTTATTAATATTTCTACATTTTTATGACGGTTTAATTGATGCACGAAAGAGATTGTAGAATAGCCTCAGCCTCATCTAAACGACCTTCACGGAATGCCTTAAAAAAAAATAAATGCGTTGGGGCGGCTTTTTTTAATTCGTCAATAGAAAGGGGTTTTCCACATTTTTGTGGTCAGTATTCGGTCAACAAAAAAGGTGTAGATGGCATCATCAGGAGACATGGTTTGAAGCGCTAAAAAGAACGCTTTCTTATCCTCATCCATTTTTGAACCAGTTGATTTATCAGTGTCCATTCCTGAGACACTAAAAGGTAGAATTAAAAATATCAATAAAAAAAAAGTGCATTTAACTGGTTTACTCATTCATCAGGCTCCATATGATCGCCAATGAAATCAAGCAACGCCGTGTAGTAAAAAAGTCGTATGCTCGTTTGATCCTCTTCTATAACGGTGCGGACGCGCTCTACTAACGCTTTTGGCAAGCGAACACTCCAAGGCACTAACTCGCCACGCGAGCGCGCCGGATAGCGAATAGTGCGTCCTTTCTTAATCTCTTTCATTCGATGAGCTAACAAATTATTGATAGCCATCTGCCACAGATCTTGTTTGAGAATGCTGTTGTCTCGGGCGTAGTTGAGCAGCCACTCCTGGTGACCTGGTTCAATAGTGGTCTGTTGCGGGATCAATGTTGATCTCATGGGTTGAATGCGCTGCGTAAGGGGCTAAGACTAAATCTTTCTTAACAAAGATGTTAATAGCAAAGCCAGGGGCAATAGTTATTGTTGGTTGCACTGTTAGCTCACGTTCTACAATTTGGTCACCCGCATCTTTCGTTTTAACACCTATGTTTCGTGAAATTTCACTTTGCACACTGGGTTGAAAATTATCATCACTACCTGCAATGGCTACTGGCGCGGCTGCAAAAACGCTTGATAGAACAACAGCCCCAGCCAGACGCATCCAATGGTTGTTGACCTTATCCGCATAGCCTGCGTATCCGGACATATCAACACCCGGCATCCCCTCCAGATCGAGAGACATACCGTTCGGCATAATCAGACGGTGCCATATTACCAGCACCCGGCGCTGTCCGAAAACAATTTGTGAGTCGTATGTGCCGTGTGCCCGCGCGCCTTGCGGGATTAGCAGGTAGTTGCCGCTGACAGTATCGTAAACGTTCTGACGAACGTGACAGGTAATGTCGCCAGGTAAGTCAGAGTTGATGCCGGTAATAAGTGTGCAAGGAACGACCGAACCCGTTTTGACTTCATAAGGAGAAAGCGGTTTCTGCAAACGACCGCTGACATAAAACTGTTCATTGCCGTTTGAAGAGTTTTCCATAAACGCGCGTTTTTCGCTCTGGTGGCCGGTGCCTGCGGCTGAAGCTTCACTTGAACCAGATAAGCTGGCAACGGAACGTTTGAGGCCATCAAGTATTGATGAATCAATGCCGGCGTTTGCTAGGCGTGTTTGTGAGTCGCTTTTCGTTTGTTGATTATCAGACTCATCCGCTTTTTTAAAGTCGATCTTAACCGGCAACTCAACAGGCCCGCTGAGCGCGTTTTCCAGTTCCTGGGCCAGACGTTGTTCGGCTTCGCTCATTTCAGGCGGCTTCTCCAACGGTGAGTCAGTCGGTGCGGTCACGCCGACCGCAGCAAAATCGCCTTGCATTGCGGGGCCAAGCGCGGGCACATCTACATCGCCGTAGCTTTGCGGACCACTTTTAACAAAACCGGGCACGCTCGTTTCATCAGCGACGAAAGGTTTTTTAACTTCAACATCGGTGCGGGCCGTGATCGGATTTTTCAGAATGCCCAACACAAACGCAAGCATAAGCACGCCTGCCAGTGCGGTAATGACTCCGATCACTACGTTTTTTCGTAGGCGGCGCGGCTTAGCTTGGTTACGAACCTGCGCCATTTCAGGGGAAAGTTTTTGCGGCCTGGGCCGCTCATCGACATAGGTTTCGTTTGAGTCGGACATGCTAAGACCTCCTCTCCGTTGGGCGTGCTCGGGGTTTAGGCTTGTTGGAACGGGGCCGCTTAATATCTTCGTTAATAACCTCTACAACGTCTTGTTGTTTTTTACCGCCAACACGCAGTTCAAGGCGTGCGAAGATACCGTCCACAACATAGTATTTCCCAGCCGAACGATAATTGACGATCTGTTGTTGACCGTATTTTTTAACGTACAGCGCCGGGGCATCAGACAAGGCAAGCGCATCAGGAAATTGAATAAACGTTTTAGTGCCGTTATCAAAAGCACGTGTTGGCGTCCAGTCCGGGGAACCCTTAGCAACTTTCACTTGGTAGCCAAAATTAACATCGTTTAAGCTGATTTTGGCAGTATCGATTTGAGCGTTGGTACGCTCAACGTCGGAACGTTCCAATTCAAAGGAAGTGATCGTGTCTTCTGAATAATTCCAATTAATTGCTGCCATGTAGGTTGTCTTATTGGCATAGAGTTCGAGGTGATACGTGCGACGATCGGTGGCAATCACGAGTGACGTGTAAATATGCGGCCGCTTCGGTGTGATCAGCAAATGCTGACGTTCAACACCATCCTCCATCGACAACGAAGCGGCGACTTTCCAGCGTGTCGTATCGCCGGCAGCGGGCTGACTAATCATCCGCTCGCCTGGCTGTAACTGAATGTCAGTTAGCTGCAATGGGGCTGCGTACAGACGATACAACGCGCCAGGGTCGTAATCGTAGGTCATGATTGCGTTGTAGTAGCCGTGATCGTCGGGTGCCTGCCTGGCGCTATGATTAGCGGTTTCGATGATCGTAGCGGGCCGGTGGCCATGAGGGTGCTCTTTCGGTGGGTTTTTGGGCGGTATGGGTCGGAGTTGGCCTGGTGTTGGAACAACGCGTGTCTTAGTAACGGGAACGGGCAAGGGTTTTTTGGCTTCCTCTTTGACCGCTTCAAAATACGCTAACTCATCGTCAGCAGTGTTATCGTTAGTGGCGCACCCTCCCAGGCTAAAAGAGAGGGCAAGGAGTGAAAAAGTGATATAGGTTTTCATATGATGAAGCTCCTTGAAGGGATTAGCGGGCAATTTTCTGCCAGGAAAAACGGGTGATATAAACGCTGATAGGGTTGTCACGCAATTTCTTCTGTGCGTCGTCGCCTTCAGGTTCCAGGCGTTCGATGGTAAAACTGCCGCGCCACGCTTCCGGTTCGCCTAATCGCGCGCCTTGCTTCGACCAACTCTCTTCAGTCCAATCAACCTGCCAAGTGTCGTCGGTGACGGGATAGGCTGTTTCGATGTTAACGTTCACCCTGGCTTCTGCTGAGCGTTGAAAAGGATCAATTAACTGAGCGTATTGGTTGAGGATTTGCACCGCCTCACCTGCCAACACCGTGTACGCGTCAAGCCAATTTTTACGGATGATCATCGGATCAGATGAGAGCGAGCGCGTATCCTCGATAAAGCGGCGCAGGTTGTCACCGATCTGTGCTTGAGTCGGCGTGAAACTGGACCAAGGGGTATTAGCTTCACCGATATACGTTGCTTTACCAGTGGTATCCACAGTGACGTACTCGACCACGCGTTTTGGCAGAGTGCCAAGATAGATCACGCCACCTATCGCAAAAAACGTAAGGCCAAATGCCACAAATGCGGCGGCTCTCCACGTTCTGGCTTGTTTAAGTGAAGACCCCATACGACGGTCCCACTCTTGTTTTGCTTTTCGATAGGGCGTATCAACGCCTTCGGGAGCAGTCCATTTTTTGGACTGTGACGATGTCTTCACAATGTTTCTCCTAGTGTGTGGTCAGTTTTTACAAACGAAAGTTGGAACCGCCTCCTGTGGGCCCACCGGCGTGCGCGGCCATTCTGGTTGCCGTTGACAAGCTCGATAAGCTGGCAGCGGCCCAGGACGGCGCATGTGAGTTATTGGAACCGGCAGTGGTGGATGCCGAACTGGATTGGCCGACAGCAGCTCGCGCGCCCGACCCTATATTTGATTTAACCGAGGCGGTCATATTGGAGACCCCTTCCCGCGCACTTTGGGTAAGCACAGAGCCGACACCGCGCGCAGCGCCAGCTCCAGTGTATGCAGCACGAGAGATAGCACCGCCACCAGCCACATTGCCGGCAATCTTGCCGACGGCTGCTCCAGCGGCCGCGCCGCCTGTTAAACGTGCTGCACCTCGAACACTAGACCCGCCTAAACTGGCAGCAGCGCGAGTTGCGCCCAGCGCAGCGGCACCACCGCCAGTAGCGGCTGCGCCTGCTGCTAATGCTGTGGTGGCAACATTAGCCATCGTTAAGGACGGTGAGCCGGCCATAATGCCGGCAGCAACGCCGGGCGCATGTAGAACCAATACAGCCAGTGCACCTGCAACCAGTAAAAGAGCAAACATGCTTTGGTAAGTGACCGGGCCGTCAATAATAAGACCAGCGAGAACAGGCTGAGCTACTGTTATAATGAAAGCTAGAACCATTAATTTGATGCCAAAGGCCACTACAGCTCCAATGGCTTTTTCGGCGAGAAAGGCAGTTCTCTTAATAAACGCAAACGGCAGTAATATACTGGTCAACGCTACTACGAGATAAAATTCCAGTACGGTAATAAATACCTGAATAGCAATAACAAAAAAGAGAACCAGAATGATCAGTGCAATAAGGCCATAAAAAATGCTTAGGCCAGTCTCGCGCCATCCTAAATTGTTCATTGCCACAGTAATTGGCTCAATAGCAGTCATACCATAGCCTGCTATCGCTGAAGGATCTAACATCAATGGAGCTATCGCTCCTGCGGAAGAACCGCCAGCGATTGCACCCCAGGAAATAAAACTATTTAGTACCATCGTCATCAAGGTGGGGAACGCATTGATTATCCACCACCAGAACCCGATGAACAGAATCTTGAAAAAAACATCAACAAAATTCCGTGCGCCGAAGGCAAAGTAAATGCCAAAAAGGACGAATTCAATAGAAAGTAAAGTAAGAGCAAGATCAATAGTTGCTGGCGCTAAATTCGTGTAACCCAGTGCGAATATCGCTAGGAAATTTGTTAACGCTTCAGTTAAAGCACCCATCGTTATGTCCAGCTATTACTTATCATTGTATCCTCGGTATAGCATCGATTTTTGAGCAAACGAGCAATTACCTTCCAGAATCTCCGATCGCGCCTGTGACGGTGTTTTATCACAAATCTCTATTATGGCGTCGGCGTCATTCGGATGTTCCGTGTAGTAATCTAAATCATGCGGCTCAAGTATTTCTGGCGCGCTAGCCTCGTTGAGCACAACTGTTTTATCCGGCTGCTCTGCTGTATCACAAGCGGTAAGAAAAATAAAAATAAAACCAAAATAAAAACGAACCATTTGAAACAATCCTCATTGTAATGATGGAAAAGCGTTTAACGCGCTACTTGTTGTACCTGCACTGTGATAATCCTCATAGCGCCGGCGTGTTTGCTCTCTTGCAGCTTCTCGCTCAGCGACTTCAGTCTGCGCCTGGATCATGGCGAGGCGGCTTGCCGTTGTCTCAACAGCAACTAAATCGTTTATGCCGTGAACAAGCGTGCCGTTGATTTGGTTATTGATTTGAGCCTGGCGCACATCACCATCAGATGCTTGGGCGGCTGACATGAGATTATTAATGGCAGTGTTTCTTGCCTGAATACGACCGAGTGACGTTTGTGCTCGCGCTGCACCTGAACCCGCCTTTGTCACGATCTGGTCCCAGTCCTCACGCTTCTCGTTAATCTCGTCTAAGTTAAAGGCTCCCCACTGTGAAGCCCCCTGTGGGTATTCCGAATCAATCTCGCCCTGAATAGAAGCAAGTGAATAACGTAACGTATCAGCGGTGGCTAGCAGGTTGGAAATATCAGCATTTTGTTCAGCCACATACCCTAGAATGACGCTGAAGTCGCCCTCCCCTATCAGTGCCAGTTGCCTTATCTGGTTTTCAATCTGACTAACCTGATTCGCAATTTGCGATACTTCATTAGAGATTTGAGTAATCTGGCCTATAACCTGAATAATGTTTTGGATCGTGTTGGGTGGATCAGTGACCACTAATTGAGCTTTCGCTGGCGGTATCATCGGTAGCGAAAACATTGTTACCGCTGTGAAGGTTATCAGTGCTTTTTTCATGAGAACGTTTTCCTTTGTCAATCAGATTTGTTTTGCGTGGCGTCAAACTGATCAAGCAACTCTACAGCCCAATCTAAACCGCGTTCACGAAGAAGAGCAGCCGGCCACTCTTCGGGTGGAAATTCTTTTTCTATCTTATCCATTTTGCGTTGCTCTACATCACCGCTACGCGCAGCAAAACACAAGGCCACTTCGCCGAGCTGCATTTCAAAAAGGCGTCGCCCTAGCGGCGAACGATAGTAGTATTCTCGTTTCGGTATAGCGATTTGCAAAGCATCTATTTCAGTGTCTGATAAACCACACTTGGTATAAGCGGCCCTGGTTGAAGGGTTGCCAGCTTCGGGGTTGGGTAAATAAATACGAGTTTTGCAGGACGCCAGAATCGACGCAGCAATGTCAGAATCTAACGCATCCTCTACTTCTTGCGTTGCGAAAACAACGTATACGTCCTGTCGGCGAAGTGTTTTCAGCCAGTCCTTAAACTTAGCAAGAAAGTAAGGATGGTTCATAAAAAGCCAAGCTTCATCAAGCACCAATAAGGTCGGCGCACCTTTACCAAAAAACCTATATATCGATCTAAAAATATAGGAAAGCGCGGGGATAACGGCGGCTTCGCCCAAGTCCATTAGCTTACCCATTTCAATAAGCATCCAGTCGGAAGCGACAAGATCGTCGTGTCCTGCATCGAGTATCTGTGCATAGGGGCCAGTAGTGTAAGGCGTTAATGCCTCCCTGACTTCATCGTCCTGGACCAGTGCTTGAAACCCTGAAATGGTGCGCTGTGATTTAGGCGCGTCAGCTAGATTTCTGAACGTGTTAGCAATTTCACTACGCTGATGGGGTTTCAATACCACGTTCTGCATATCCATTAGCAATTCAGCAAATTCGATAGCCCACTGCAAGCCTGCCGGTGTATCAATGTCCGCAAACGGCTGAAAAGCTACAGGGCGGTCCGGATCGCCTGGAACAAAAATCGATCCACCGACACCCATCGTCGCCGCGCGGGAAGACATATCCTTATCTAAAAAAATGACTCGGGCATTAGGGTAGCGCCGCCATTGCAAGCCGACAGTAGAAAGGAATGTTGATTTACCCGATCCTGTGGGTCCAAAAACCCCAGCGTGACCAACATCACCAACATTAAGCGAGAGTCGAAATGCCGTGCCGCCAACCGCATCGCAGATCATTAACGGATACGGTGCATTAAACTTTTCGGCCAGGTTGTCGTCATACGGAGCGCCCGACCAAACCGCCGATAAAGGAAACAGATGCGCCAGGTTAATAGTATTAATAATAGGACGCCGAACATTCGCGTAGACGTGACCAGGCAATGACGACAACCATGCCTGAAACGAGTTGCTGGTTTCAATCCGCGTGGTGAAGCCACGATTATTAATGGCGTCCGCCACCTTCCTCATCTTGTCTTCACACCGCTCAAGATTTTCATCCCATACAGTGACAGTAGACGTGTAGTAACCGAACGCCACTGAATCAGTGGCTAACTCCATTAACGCGACATTTGAATCTGTGGCGTTCATATCAGCGTCTGTATCGATAAGGCCCGACGTTTCACCGCTAATGGCTTCTTTAATAAGCGTTGCAAACCCTTTCCGCTTGGAATACCACTTGCGACGGTATTTGTTTAGCTCCGCTTCAGCGTCTGATTTGTCCAGGCAAATAAACCGCGTTGTCCAGCGATACTCAACCTCAAGATGGTTAAGCGAGTCTAAAATGCCGGGAATCGCTTCATCTGGAAAGCCGTTAATACTGGCGGTCATGAGGAAGCTGTTACCCAGTACGGAAACCTCGCCTGGCTCAAATGCCTCATCAGTTAGCAAGGCGTCGAGGTACATAGGAACTGTCGGAGCGATCATGCCATGACGGCGTGTCGAAACGCAGGAATGCAAATAGGTTAGTGTATCGTCGTCACTCAACTCATCCACGGCAGGGAAACAATCGCGCATGATCCCGATGATTTCTTGCACTACACGAATAAAATATTGAAGATCGCGATTGGCGTCGTAACTTTCATTCTTCTGAGTTCGGTTAGGGTCTTCGACAAAAACATGTTCTGTTTTTTTTGTTGAATCAGAAGGGGCAATCCATGCAAAGGTAATGTAATAGGAAGAGTCGTAGTGAGCGCCTTGCGCTACGTGTTGTCCGCGCCGCTCCTGATCAACTAGCCAGCCAACGCGATTTGTCCACGGACTGTCGATATACTCCTGCGTTTCAAAGCGCTGTTCTTCAGAGAAAATCGACCAACCGGAACCCAGTCGTTTGAGTGCGTTATTAAGGCGAGCAACGCTAATAACCAAATCTTTTTTTGACGAGCTGCCCAGGTCTGGCCCGCGAAACGCGATAGATTTCTGAAAGATGCGATCCTTTTGAAGTACCACGCCCGGTGCCACAAGTGCAGCCCACGGTAACCAGTCTGACAAACGCTCCTTATTAGCCTCATAGTCTCGCAAATGCTGCATTGTTTAACCTCCTACGGTCTACGGTTCAAGTCGCTGGGGCGCTTTAAGCGCGCCCATGTACACTGTTGCAAAATATGGGTCAATGCGCGTAAGAATCGCCAGGCCAATGTGCGATACAATAATAAAAGGCAAAACCCACAATTCCTGCATGCCAAACGCCATCGCTGCACCGAGAGTCCATAACACGAGGCACACCTCGCGCGGAACACCTAGCATTAAAATGGGATTAATCAGTGAGCGGTGGATCGGTGCACGAAAACCGTCTGGTTCGATATCGGAAGACATAACCAGTTAAACCACGAGACCTGCGCCGAACCCGAAGAAAATCAAACCCCAGGAAACCGCGTTAAATGCAATGGTTAACCCAAACAGGATACCGATAGCTTTTTTCAACATACCGCCGCCCTCTGAGAAGGCCAAGCCAAGCCCGAACAAAACAATGGCGATTGCGCCGGCAACGCGAGCTACCGTGCCGGTTAAGCTGTTGAGGATATTCTCTAGCGCCGTGTCATAAGGCATAGGCGATGAACCGGCTGCGTGTGCCATATCAGGCGCAACAGTAATGAGAGTGAGTACTGCTATCGCTGTGACGGCCTGAGAGTTCGTGAAGCGGTTAACTGAGATCATGGATTCTACCTTCAATAAGTGGGCTGTAATTGAATACAACTTTATATACAACAAATTTAAACTAGTCAACGTTTTTTAAATCCCACGCACTATCTTTTAACAAATACGTTACCTCACAAATACCAGTGAGGCGACGATTAGCTTTCGAAGACAAATTACGTTCCATGTGAACAATTAAGTCAACAGATCGAGCCACAAACTCCTTATTAGAATTACCGTTCTTCTCTTCGATCATTTCGCACAAGCGGTCAAGTGTTAGGAGTTGGCTGTTGGCGTGCAGTGTTGCAATACCGCCTGGGTGCCCGGTATTCCAAGCTTTTAGCAGATCCAGTGCGGCCACGTCGCGCACCTCGCCAACAATGATGCGATCAGGCCGGCGACGCAGTGAATCAGCAACGGCACGTGACAGCGGATAATGTGCATAGGTGTAGATCGCGTAAAGGTTTGGCGCAGTACACTGCAGTTCGCGATTATCCTCAATCATAACTACCCGCTCGCTGGTATCACTGAGCAAGGCGAGAAGCGCGTTGGTTAAAGTGGTTTTTCCGCTGCCTGTACCACCGCTAACAACGACATTTTTGCGGCTTAGCACGGCGTTGCGAATAATGTCGCTCTGGCGCTGCGTCATAATTTCATCGCGGACGTAATCGTCCAACGTATAGATTGTATGGGCTGGTTTTCGAATCGTTAACGAAGGTGCATAGACCACTGGCGGCATATCAGCTTGAACGCGACAGCCCCATTTAGGCAAGGTGCCTGTGAACGAAGGGTTTTGATAATCAACCACAGTGTTCGAGTTTGAAGCTAAAAGGCGAACAATGCGTTCCGCACTACCACGAGATAGAACAGTATCGCACCGCACCATCTTCTGCCCCGCACGTTCAATCCACAGCGAACCATCAGGGTTACTCATGATTTCCGTAACGGAGGGGTCGTCGAGATAAGGAATCAATGGAGCCATAGCGGTTTCAAGCATGGCGATCAAGTGCAAATCAGCGCCTTTCGCGATGGGCGCAACGTTAGTGTCAGTCATACTGTTCGTCCTGTTGGTCGGCATCAAGGGGCGGCTTACTGACTTCCTCTGCCGCAAGAGGAAGGTCGCTCGCTAAATCATCCACAAAGCGTTCGCCACCGGCGAACTGCTTAGCAACATGGTCTACATATTGAAGGTATCGACCGGCAGCGAAGTGTTGAGCGTCTTCGCGCTCGGACTCTGGAACGCGCGGCGTGTGGGCAAACCACAATTTGACGAACACAGCGAAGGCTTCAGCTAATAGCTCCTGATCTCGACTCACCCTGCCAAGCAAGCGCGAGTGTCGGTCTAGCCGTCGATACAGCAAGTCGGTATCGGTAGAGTTTTCAAGGTACGCAATCAGCGCCGCTTCAACAATAGAGCTTTTTGATTTTCCAGGCTGGCGTGACGCATGATCCGCTAATCGTTTTTTTGTGTCGCGAGATATGTAAGCTTGCAAAGATTCTTTACTCATAAAGGCAGATCCTTAGTGACGCTACGGCCGAGTTCTGTATTGCGGCCGAGTTGTTGTTGTCTTCGCATTTGTTGAATGCGTGCTCGCTGCTTGGCAATGGCGTGATCACGATCCTCGTCCAATTCACGCGCGCTGTCTTTGTCCCGGCTATTTTCATTTTTATGCAAAGGCGAAACGTTCATGTCAGGAAGCGCCAGATCCACGTCGTCCTGAAGATCAGTCCGCGTGTCGAGTCCTTCGGTTAACGCCGGCGACTCGCCCGCTGAGCTAGCGGCGTACTCGTCGTAGGAGTCTAACGGTGGATCAGAAAGTTTCTCATGAGAAACTTTCTGACTGTGTGCGGCTAGCTCCCAATCACACGGATCATACGCCGGCAGCTCGCGTACCAGATCGTCGCGCTTTTGCGGTGGCGGCGCACTGTTCCCCTTATGATGTGCGCGCGCTGAAAAAACCGGGTCTTCGTAGAATCGAACGCGCCGCCCGTAGTAAGGTTGTGGTACACCGCTCGGCATAATGACACTATCGGTAACAGGTAAGCTCATTACCTCACCAGGCGTAAGCAAAGGCCGTGGGCTTTCTTGTTCAGAGACCATGACATGACCGAGAAACGGTGCCAGACGACTACCGGCGTAGTTAGCCATTTTGCGCACCTGGGTACTTTGACCGAGCAGTTCTGAAATACGTTTGGCGGTGCGGTCGTCTGTTGCGCCGTAAGTAATACGCGTATCACAGTTATCCATAATTGAATTGTTCGGCCCGTAATATTTTTCAATTTGGTTCAACGACTGCACAATCAAAAAGGCGCGAATCCCATAGCCTGGCAAGTAGGCTAACTGACTTTCAAAAAATTCCATGTAGCCGAGTGACGCGAACTCATCGAGCATCAACAATAATCTGTGCTTGTAGTTTGGTTCGTCGTGTTGATCCGACATGGATTCTGTCAGTCGATGACCAATCTGATTGAGCATGATGCGTAACAGTGGTTTAACACGGCTAATATCGCTGCCGGGAACCGTGAGATACAAGCTCACAGGATGTTCCAGGTTCATTAAGTCTTTAATGCGAAACTCGGAATCTCGAATGTTCGACGCAATAACCGGGTCGTGATACAAGGTCAAAAAACCGCGCGTGGTTGAAAAAACGCCCGATAATTCGTTTTCGGCTTTATCCAGGACTTCACGCACCATACTGGCAATAATAGGGTGAGGCTGATCACCCAAGTGCGGATACGTCAGCATATATTCGAGCGTGTCCAGCTCACCACGCTGTGGGTTACTCATAAACGTTGTCACCCCTGGCAAGCTCTTATCTTTTTCTGCATAAAGCACATGCAATATCATGCCAATGAGCAGCGACTTACCGGCGCGCGCCCAATGGTCAGAGCGCTGGTTAGGATCGCCGCTGTCAAGGACCATATCGGCAATTGCCTGGGTGTCGCGAAATTCGTTATCGCCTTTACGAATTTCAAACAAAGGATTGTAGTGAATGGAGTCACGACTTGTCGGGTCGTACTTGATGATGTAGGAGAACGTCGAACGAAATGCCGCAGTACGCACCCAATTTTCGCCTTTGATATCGAGCGTAATAACCGATTGTTCCCAGGCGAGTAAAGTCGGAATCACCAGCCCCACACCTTTACCGCTGCGCGGGCCAGCAGCGGCGATGGCGTGCGACGGTCCATCGTCTTGAATCAGCGTCTTCTTGTCGAGCGTTTGTCCGAGCACAATGCCCCGCCCTTCTAGTAAACCGCCTTTCTTTAAATCGAACCAATCGGCCCACCGGGCCGAACCATAGGAATCTCCCACTTTCTGCCCGGTTGCACGCCAAACCGCCAGATACAAAATTATGAAGCCTTCAACGAAAATTGATCCGTATAACCAGGCATACGATTTCCAAATAATTGGCGTCATGTAATGACCGTAGTAGTAGTCCCACTGCAGAAAGCGCCAGGGGTAATACACACGAATATCGCCAATAGCGAACCACGGCGACCCCAACCGGGGCTGGTAACCCAGTTCTGCCGCCGCTACCTGAGTGCCAATCCACATACCGGCAAGTAACACAAAAATGCCGGTAAAAATGTTCATATACAAAATCGCGCGCTGGTCCTCCCGTAGCGATTTACGCGTACCATCGTACGTTTTTTTAGCCATAACTTAGCCCCATCTGGAAACGATATTTAGCGCGCCAACCCGAGCGTCACGCTGCGGGTAAAAGGCGTACCGCTACGATCCATGCCGAACGACAGTTGCTTACCTATACTTTTCTGCAAGCGATCACGCCACGGTATAAGCGAGAACTCTTTCTCGGTTTCAATAACGCCGTACTGAGTGCCGCTAACGCCCTCCACTTTCGACACCAGCCGACCTTGCAACGTAACACCTGGGGCAAGCTGTTTTTCCTGCTTGCCTGTTTGATCAGCATGGGCAGCCGCTACATCAAGGCGTTCGACGCGTGACAGACGCTGTATTAAATCTTTCGCTGAAGGATCAAGCTTTAATGACTGCTGCAAAAACAAAATACGGGCGCGGCGCGACGCACGCAATTCAGCACCAAAACCGGTAGTGCCCACCGAGTCGATATCGAGTCTGTCGATCCACGCAGGGCCGCGTGACTCAATCTGTTTTTTTATTGGCCGTACATCGTTGACGGTGAGCTGTGTAGTGCGCGGATTGGGCTGCTCTTGGTCCAGCAATTCGAGTTTATTAACCAGATCGACTGGAACAGCAAAATCGTTACCGGAGGGCTGTAGCAGTGTAAATCGCAGCAGGCGCTTCGCACGGCGCTCATGCGCTTGCACATAGTCTATTGGATCAATATTCCGTTCAGCGAATTTCTTGTCGTTTGAAAGCGCCTCCAGGTGGTCGTCAGCACTATAGATACCATCGTGCCGTGCCGCATGGTCGGCAATCACGCCGTCTGCCTTTTTTAACCAAGGATCGGGTATCGATTCGACCGAGACAATAGTACCCACACGCAGCGCATCGAAATCAGCATGGTTTGGTAACTTAACGTAATGCGCATGACCGTTCGGCGTTTCAACAACGCCAAAATAACGGTCGTTCAATTCGTCGTGCAAACCTTTTTTGGTTAATCGCCCGGTGATTTTTGAGTTGTTGAAATCGGCATCGTAAATGCGGTATTGATTCGCGTCGCGACGCAATGCACGGTGCATAGTTTTTATAATGTCACCACGCTCACCAAGTGACCGAAGTGTCTCGCGATACTCGGTGTTCAACGCGTATCTTCTCGGGCCAAGTGACTGCGCCAACCCTAATGATTGAAGATGATTTAGACGCCCGACAACAAACCGATCATACTTCGTTGACACCACACTGCCCGGGTCACCCAGCTCCACTACCTGCTTCGCGTCGCCATCAAAAAGTTTCTCATGAGAAACTTTTTCTATTTGGTAGTCGAGTGAAGTCCACCGCTCCTGCGATATTTCTTTCTGCAAACCGCGATCAATTTCGTAGTCCAGACGTGGACCCAGTTCACGTGTGGCAATCTCTCGGGCACGGTCTCGAAAGCCATGTGAAATATAATGGCGATCTAATCGCAACTCTTCGCCCTGGCGATCACGTCCGCGAATCACGACATGAGTATGCGGGTTATCTGTGTTGTGATGATCGACGGCAACCCAATCCAGATCGCGCCCCAAATCCTGTTCAACCTGGCCCATCAGGTCGCGCGTAAATTCGTGCAAATCAAGCTCGCCTGAGTCTTCAGGCGAGACGATAAAACGAAATTGGTGTGGGTCTTTTTCCGAGCGATCCAGGAACGAATCAGCGTCTACATCTCTTCCCTTTTCAGTGTACAACTCACCTGGCCCGCCCTCCCGATTAACGCCATCGCGTTCAATATATTTGATGTGCAGCCTAGCGGCTTTCATGCCACCGGCGCTGCCTTGTGTTACGTAGCGTGCCTTAACGACAACACGGCGACTGGTTGCCCCTGGGAACCGAACAGCAGCGGCTTGACTGCCGCGATTAGGGTGTCCACCGCGCGCGTTTCGAGCGCTGTTTTTGCCGCTGGATCGGCCACGCAAATTCGCGCTGCGTGCGACTGCCGATTTAAAAGTTTGGGTCGGCAAACGTTCCTGTTGTACGCGGCCTTTGCTGGAATCGAATATAGGTAAATCATCTAGTGGATCACGGTGATTTGGCATATAATCCTCATGCAAGCATATAAACTATATATAAAATATAGAGTTACAAAAAAATAACATGCGTTGCTAAACGCATATAGGCACACTAACATCAATGAATACAATGAGCTATGCGAAATTGTAGGCATTGCTTTATCTTGCCCTACCCTAAAAAAACATAATAGCTTCACTTTATCCATATTTATGAGCATTTATCACTCAAACTGCAAAAAATTAGCAAGCTCAAATAGAGATTGAAAATTGAGCAAAAAGCGTTAACGGTGTAAAACCGGCAGCTACATTGCTCTGTTCACCACCGCACATTAAGATGCCTAAAAAAGATCGTTTTGTTAATTAAGGGGGTAAGTGCTGGTCCAAAAAACAGGCGAAAAACCTTACATCGCGCCACCCCAAGCTTTGCATTTTTGATATGCGGAAATCCTCTGAAAAAGTTTCTCATGAGAAACTTTTTGCTTTTTTCAGCACGATATCTGCACAAAATAGTCTCTCGTTTTACTCTAGTTCTTCAGCGATTTTAGTTTTTGAATGGCGGGTAATATTGTCCATATCCAAGTCAAAAAAGATGCTTTGACCATCTTTTATAGGCGCATTGTTCTTGAACAAAATATCTTCTGAAACACGCTCAGCGTCGGTAGAATCATCGTCTGGTTCGGTCTTTGCAATGGCTCCCAAAATGACATCTTCTGCAAAATAATCAGCTTCGTTTCCTGTTGCTTTGCCATATTTCGACAAAGCACAACCGGTCACATCAGACGCTTCTTCGGTTTCGCAGTGGGCTTTAAAATCAGCCAACATGGCGGTCGCAACTTTAATATTATTGCAGGGTTCCAAAAGCTGTTTTGCTGTCAGTTCATACTCTGCAGCAACATTGTTAGGTACACCCATAAGGCCGATGTAAGCGCCTTTGGAGTGTGCGACGACGCGTTCGATTGCTGCTAGCGCACGCGGCTCGTCTTTGTAATCGATGCCTTCAGCACGACCACGCGCGCGCACATGATAGGGACTGCCACCGCTTTCGCGCATGGCGGTGCTAACAATGAGCGAGTCATCTATGCTCACAAAAGCACACGATAAAATGATGGTTACCAGGTCCATAAAGGGCTCGCAGTAGCTGTGACAAATGATGATGGAATAGGGCCGTAATGACGGGAATCGAAGCTGTGTGGTCGCTCGCTGAAGCTGTAGAAAAAGCCATCAGGCACATGACCGCAGTACCGATGATAGGGCAATGGACGATCCTGGCTATCGTTATATGGTATGTCGCCCAGCACTTTTTTATTAACAACAACCCGGCGATGCTGAGTACATACATAGTCGCCTGGCACAGCCGTTAGCGGCTTCATAAGCGGCACGTCGGCCTTCACATAATTCCGTGCTAGCACCAGCCTAAGCACTTTTTCAGGAATAGGATAAACCACAATGTCGCCACGTTTGGCATCGCTGATAGTGGCGTTGTGGTGCAGTCGATAATAGCCAAACGGCATGCTCGCGGTAGTGTTATAGAGAATCAGCTTATGCGGTGAGAACGAAGAAGAATTCAGTGCGGCCATCAACAACACGACGCCCAACAACGTAACAACCGCAATCCAGGCGATTTTAGGTTTGAAAGGCAAGTAATAAACGCAGGTCTTTGACACCATAGTTTTTCCGGTTGAGTAGGGCGCTAATGCGTAACCAAAGGCCATCAGATAACGTATCTGGCGCGTACTGGTGGGCATCGAGCCAACGGATGCTGTGCACGAGTCGGCGGCTTTCTGTCGCGTTATGAGCATGAGCAACGAGATTAACAGCCGGTGTGACACCCGGAACGGCCACATCGCCCAGCCCGCGAATTAAAAACGTTTGAACCTGGCGCGCCGTCAGTTGGTAAAGTACAAATGCATTGTCACTAAAGTGAGCGATAGAGCCATTCGAAACACTATCCTTTCGGTCCGGCGTTCCATAAATGATGGTGCTGCGCAGGTGTTTGCTTTCGTAGAAAACGCTAACGGAAATCAAAAGAACACTTCAAGTACAAACAGGATAAAGAAAAAGGCCAGAGCCAGTTTAAAACCCATGCTGATCACGCGTAGCAAAAACATATTAGTCGCCTACTGTGCGCCTCGCGACGCGTAGCTAAAAAGTTTCTCATGAGAAACTTTTGTGCAACGTTGCACCAATAAACTAACAGTCAGTTGTCTTTGTCCAGCACTTCACCTTCTATTGTGATGCCCTTTGACGGTGGTTTTTCCGTGTTCTGCCGAGAGTGCGGCGACCGCCGTATTCGCCAGACAGCGGCAATCGTCACACCGGCCAGCATACCTATGGCAACCAAGGCCAGCCCAGGCACCCAACTAGCCATGCGTACCGGCAGTGTGTCTGCAACGCCGCTAGACGCCATCAGATAATGCCCGAGCCGCCAGGATTGAAACGCTAGAAAGGCACCACCCAGTAAAGCACATGCCGTACCGATAACGCGTCGCTCCAACGGCACACCGGATCTGCCGAGCAAATACCAATAGCGTTTGAGCCTCACTGCTCGCCTTGGTAGCGTTCGAGCTGTTCGCGCTCCAATGCGCGAACCTGTTCAACTAACTCCGGTGGCAATTTAAGTTGCACAATTTGCCAGCCGTCCGGGCATTCCATTTCTTCGTAAAATAATCGTGTCACCTTCAAAGCCGCTCGATGTGCTGCCTGGCGCGATACGTTGTACAGCCGGCCGACCTCTGACGCTGACTCCCCATCAACTAGAATGGCGCAGGCCATATCGCGGGCACGTTCCTGCATGCCAGGTTTCCGTGCTACTAGCTCATCAAACTGTTTAAGCGTTAACTTCATTTACAAATCCAACCCATTGTTGTTGTGAAAACTCAACCGCCACTGTGCTGCCATCGTCCAACTCGAACGTTAAAACGCGCGCTTCAGTCTCTGTGCTTCGTGTCACATAAAACGCGTCCGGCTCAAAACACAAATGCTGGGATTTCAGTTTCTTGATGGCTTTATCTTTCTTCTCTTTAGCCGAATTCGTTTCAGCATCATCAAGGGCGTCCTCTGTCGGCGCATCCAGCGCCGCTTTCGCTTCAGCCACTTGAGCACGCAGCGATACCCGCTGTTCAGGATTGTCCTGCCATTGCTGTGCAATGGCATTGGCCGCTTCTGGCGCTCTATTGTGCAGCAACGCTAATTCATAAAAAGCCCCGGCATCGGTACTGTGACCCGCGCGTAAAAGTTCAACGATGGGCCCGGCTGTTTTGGAAATCTTAACGGCTTTACTGACATAACCAGGCGTTTTACCCAATATCCGTGCGGCATCTTTATTGCCGTATCGCTCTGCTATACGTGCTACTACAGCTACCTCGTCTGATAGCACCATGTTCTGTCGCTGTATGTTTTCAATCGTAGCCATCACTTCCAGTTGGTCGTCGGAGTATGAGCGCTCAACGGCAGGGCACGTTATATCGACCCGCTTTGTCGCGTCTCGGCGGCGATGCCCGATCACAACGGTACGAATGCCCTCGGCATCTTCAGGCAACACAACAATAGGCTCTATAACGCCACTAACACGCACCGACGCTTCTAGCTCAACATCGGCATCTGAATTGTTAATGGTGCGTGGTTGATAAGGGTTGTCGCGTGTTTTTTTTGGATCAATTTCAATAATGCGCTCACCTGCGCCGGCTTCCTGGTTAAGTGCAGACGAGAGATTGGTTAACTGTCCCAGGTCAAAACCTTTCAACGCATCAGCCGTACCGGAATCAGGCATTACGCCACCTCCTGCAGCGACATACCCATACGGTCCATTATGCAATGCATTGCCGCTTTCATTTCCTTACTGGCTGTGCGATCTGAACCAGAAGAAGCGCCAACCCAAACAGGTTTTTTGGTTAGCTGCGTGCGATAAATGGCTGTACGCTCGCCAATAACATACGGCAACAAACGATCACCAAGCTGTCGCCGCTGTTCTGCAATGATTTGTCGGTGCGTTGGATTACTGCCAATCGCCCGATTGATCAGCATGCCCAGGAATTCTAATTTCGGATTATGGCTTTGCTGCACGTCCTTAATGTTGGCGTACAAACTCGCCACACCACGCGCCGAATGTGAATCGGGTGTGATGGGCGCAAACACATAATCCGATCCCATTAATGGAGCCAACATTCCAAACCCGAGTGTCGGCGGTGTGTCTACAACCACCAAATCAAAGTACTGAGCCAGTCGTTGCAAATTCCTACCGAAAAGCTGCGCTGCGGCCAGCGGTGCTCGTTCGACGCCATTTAATTTTTCGTCAGCAGCAATAATGGAAAACCCGTGTGCCGCGTCGTCCGTCAAAAGCAGTGTTTCGATTGTGGCTGGTTGAACGTCTTTACCAGGATGCCTCACGAACGCGACAGGCTTACTGAACGCGGTATCCGTAAACAAGTCACTGGTATGCATTGATGCGTCCAGCATGGCTCGATCAGCAACAAAATGATCAGTCGCATTACCCTGACCATCGTTATCAACAAGCGCTACAGATAGTCCTTCTCGGCGTGCGTATTGAGCGAGCGCAACAGCAATGGTTGTCTTGCCTGTGCCGCCCTTATTCACGCTGCATGTAACAGTTTTGCCCATGATATTTACCTACCCCAGTGTGTGAGAATAAATTAAAAGCATACAACATTGTATACACCCGTTTAGCCGCACGTCAACTATATTGTAAACATCGCCACAAATTATTTAGTAGCGGTAAAGAACCGACAAAATGGTTTACAACGTAACTAAGCAGGAACCAACGTTAATCCTGAACGCTACGCGACGATAGAAAAAGTTTCTCATGAGAAACTTTCAAAAAAGCGCAGCTTGACTTTCCGAACAGCGTTATTCGATTTTGTTTTTGTGATAACTAGACAGTGAATGCAATTCACTGTCGCACAGATCCACCACTTCACCACGAAGGTATGCATCAAAACGTGCCTGGCTCGCGTGTAGTTTTTTAAGTGCATCTTGCTTCAAATTTCGACTGTACCCAATTGCATAGCCAATCCAGTCCTGGATTGTCATATGCCGGTGCCTGGATTCAACAAATTTCGCAGAGATATCGCATGCAATCATTTCATTTTCATCATTTGAGAGACCCTGAGCTAACAGGCAACGTGCCAGTCGCGCGCGATCAGCAAAACCAAGTTGAACAGCAGCACCGTCCTGACAACCAATGCGTGCCATTGACGCTAAAAGGGCACACAAGCGCTCGAATTGGTTGTCCTTAGCGCTGACGCGCCCGCTGTGCGGGTTTCCTGTTTTATTCATATTGTTTAAATCAGGCTTAATATCTTCTTTTGGCTGCGGCCCCGTTGGGGCTGATATCTGATATACAGCAAAGTTGACGGTTTTAGCTTCGCCTGTTTCCACCTCAAAAAGATGGCTGTAGCGCCCGCTTATGTGTTGCCTGGAAATACCCGTTAACCTCGCCACAGCCGCTTTACTGACCCGCCTATTAGCCTTGGTTAAAGCGTTGATAGCGTCGGTTACAGCAGCACCCGTGGCGTCGCAACGAACCTGGTGCGTCCGCTGTGCGGCTAAACGCTGTTTTGATGGCAGATCAATATCGGCGTCCTGAAGTTGCATGACGCCGCGTGCCTGCGGTGCTTCGTAGTTGTCCCACGTCCAGCGCGCAACGCTGCGACTAGTCGCGTCAATCTCCGTAATACCCAGCGCACCATGCGAGCGATACGCTGTATCTCTAAAATTATTTAGTAGCTCGGCTTGCTGCTGTACTCGTACCGACCACTGTTCGAATGAGCCATTTGTGCGGTGGCTGGTGACGTGTTGGTACGACCAAAACCGCAGACGTTGGAACAGGATGCTGTTGCGGCCAGAACAATGTGATTCGTCGGGCACCAAAGATAGTGGGGCAGGGTGTAGAGATTCCAGATCAACAGAGTCAGCCAGCTCACCCAGCGAATATTCATCGTTGTGCAGGACGGTGGTATGCCAGTACGGCGAAAACGGATTTTTGGTGATACGCCCGGTATATTCAGCATCCGCGTTAAGCCGTGCGGCGAACGCCTTGCGAATCGATGCCATATAACGCTGTGGATGGCTGCGCCCGTTAGCAGACGTGCACACAGGCGTTATGGCGTAGCTAATGTGTGAGGTATTGGTTGTTTTATCTCGAACGATCAAATTCGGAGGCGGCAGGCCAGCGTCCTCCCAAACCCAGCAGTTACCGTGGTCAATATCGAAAGTAAGCCAGGCGGTTAGCCCTGGCGGGTTGGCTTGAATATAGTTCCAGCGCAGCGCGTGGCGTTTGCTGCGAATGAGGTAAGCGGGTTTCATGTCACCGCAGTACGGTTTCGTCGGCAACGCATCGTAGAATCGGTCCAGTGTGGACTGAAACGCATCGTTTCGTGCTGTTAGTGCCATGAGCGTCGCCCTGTAAAACCGGGCAGCGCAACGCATTTCCGTAGGGCAAACGGGTTAGATCGAATGGATTGCTGGCCTGTCAGCGGCGGATTAGATGCCAGGCTGTCGAGCTTTTTGCCCCATTGATCGAAACGATCAGGCATAGGCAACTAGCGGATAGTGCATTATCGCTCTCCGAGTCTTGACAGACTCCGAGCGTTGAACGAAAATACACCTTGTCAATTGAGTGTTTTTCGAGTGCTTTTTTCTCGGAAACTATCTAATTACTTAAAAGCCCGCTGCTTCTAACAGTGGGCTTTTTTGTTTAGTTCATACGTCCTCTGATCTGTTCAATATCCAACTCCGCTTTATAAATACCTAAACTGTCGTTGCAAAACCGCACGAGAGATTCCAGGGTTTTAAAAGACCGCACAGCATGCCGTTTCGAATAAATACCTAAATAGCGACTATCACGAAGGGGCCGGCGAAGTTTACCCATTACGGTAAAACGTCCTGCCGGTGACTCAATGCCGATCAGTGTAAAACGCGAAAAACGATCACGCGCTACCAAGTTTGAAAACTCTTCTACACCCAGTGATAATTCAATTCGGCTCATGGGTTGTGAAGTGTACAGCGTTTTACGCAGTCTGCAAAATATTTAGCAAAATAGGTCACCCCACAAACCGGCTATGTGGTAAAACTGATTGCCGTAAAACGCAATAAACAAGCGGGGCAGTATAATTGTGTTGTCACTAGCATTGCAGGGGTCGATCTAAAATGAACGCTATTCGAACAATCGTTTGTTTCACAATGGCACTGTCAGTGAGCGTGTTCGCGAATAACGGGTCGCTGAACGACAATTTCGAACAGCGGTTTTTAGTTGTTCCAACACCTGACGGACCAAAAGAGCTGACAGTATTCGTGGCAGCAACGTTGGATGAAAAAGTACGCGGCCTGCAAAATGTTAAATATTTGCCGAACGATCACGCGCTGTTAATGGTGCTCGATAAGCCACAAGCCGCTACGATCTGGATGAAAGAAACGCTACTGCCGTTAGATATAGTTTTTATTGCGCCGGACGGCCGAATACAAAACATTTACCAAAATGCACAACCCTACAGTACAGAGCATATGAAGTCTGAAGGGAACGTGATGGCGGTTCTAGAAGTCAATGCCGGGCTCGTGAATAGCTGGCAACTAACACCTGGTCTGATGCTATTACCTGGAATTGGCTCGGCCAGTTCGGCGTTCAAAGGGGTCGCACCGGAAGAACGAACCGCAAAGTCTGTCATTGATCTTGTCAAATCATTAGACGCGCTTCGCGGGTCTGTCGATGCAGCGAAACGAACGCAGGATTACCGGCAATAGTGACTTTGCTAGAAAAATTAAAGTTTTTGGTAATGATGATTTAAGATTTATCGGTTACTGGTACAGCGCTAGGACGCAAGCGCAAAAAGAAAGCGTGAGAGAATAGCCACACGATAAAAAGGGAGGACCAACGCGCCCGTGACCCGAAACCCAGATTCGAAACGCAACTCGCCCACGGTCTTGGTGCTAATCGTGCTCTTGGCGGTAGTGACGCCGATGCTGGCCTGGGTCACTGGGCTCTTGAAGCCGAAGGATTTACCGGAAGTACTTCAAGGGTACGTCGAGGGCGACCTTTGGGCCGCTTTCCTGTTTCTCGTGGTTTTGAGTATCTTACTTGCGATCGCGTACTACC
>RCMY010001138.1_pt1 | contig 25298 bp, 23 predicted proteins | sample 2041341 | NCBI WGS metagenome assembly RCMY01 (sample SAMN09708234, study PRJNA481090) | Marine sediment metagenome, whole genome shotgun sequencing project.
CGATCTGATAGAGCGAATCGATCGGCGGGCTCGGCCGACCGAGGATGTCGCAGAGGGTCTGGGCGAGCCACTGCTCGATCTTCAGCACGACCATCTTCTTGCGCAGTCGCCCCTGCACGTCTCGGTTCAGCACCGTCGGCAGGGTGTTGAGCGTGAGGATCTCGTCGATCGCCGGATGGGCCATCTTCTCGCGTCCTTCGCCGCTGGCGTAGAAGTGCGAGACCACGAAGACGATGCGGTTGGGTGAGGCCTTCTGGAGGAACTGACACGACCGCACGACGGTCGAACCGGTGCGGACCATGTCGTCGAAGAGGACGACGTCGCATCCTTCGATCTCGGCGAGTGTGGTGTCGCTCTCGGGGTCGAGGGTGATCTCGACGCTCCGCTCGCCCGAGCGTTCCTTGGACAGCGTGATCAGCTTCGCCTCGGGGAGGGCGAGAGTGTCGAGCATTCCCCGAACGAAGTCACGGGCGCCCTTGTCGGGGGCGCAGAGCACGAGGCCCTCGCCGTTGGTCCCGTGGGCGACGGCATTCGATCGGTGGAGATAATCTGCGTAGATCTCGTAGGGGATCAGGTTGTGGAACCGTCCCCCGAAGACCTCGGCGAATTCTGCCTGGACCGACAACGAGTGATTGTGAACGGTCATGACCCGGTCGACGCCCGCAAGGTGGAGCATCTGGGCGTAGAGGCGGGCCGAGAACGGCTGGCCGTCGAACTTCTTGCGATCTTGGTCGTCTCGTTCGAACGCAGTGCGGCCCTGGTCTCGACCGGGCCCTCGGTCTTGGGCGCTGTAGTACAGGTCGGGCTCGACCAAGACGACGTTCGATGCGCCGTTGTCTTTCGCCGCCCGGGCCAGGAGCAAGTTGCGCATCGCGAGATTGTTGCGGCTCATGGTCAGGCTCGAGGTGCTGACGATGACGACGGTCTTGCCGATGAGCTGTTCGCCGATGGCCGAGAGGTCGTTTTCGTCGCTGATGAACCTCGGACAGAACTCCGAGTTGGAGAAGGTCTTCATGGAGATGAGGTCGGCGATGTCTTCCATCTGGCCGACCGCATAGGCGACGTCGATGGCGAATGGGTCGTCGGAAAAGTTTCCAACCACGATCACGTCGTTCGGTCCGATGTTCATTGCTCGATCCCCGGATTCATCGCCCACTGCGGCTCATTCGACCATCTCGTTGTAGCGGACCGAGACCCGTCTCCGGTCCCGTCGGTCAGATTGCCGTCCAACCGCCGTCGACGAACAGGGTCTGGCCGGTCACGTAGGTCGACGCATCCGAGGCGAGGAACAGCATCGCCCCCTGGAGTTCGTCGATGGTGCCCGGCCGGCCCATCGGGGTGTTGTCGGTGATGTAGCGCATGCCGCCATCGGTCGCGAACATGTCGCCGTTCATCTCGGTTTCGAACCAGCCGGGTCCGATGGCATTACAACGCACACCCTTGCGGGCCCACTGTGAAGCGAGTTCACGGGTGAGGTTGTGCAGCCCGCCCTTCGCCGCTGCGTAGCCGGGAACCTTGAGCCGACCGCCACCGCCGTTGCCGAGCACCGAGCCGATGTTGATGATCGAGCCCGGCCGCTTCTCGGCGAGCATCCACCGGGCGGCGGTGCGGGCGAGTTCATAGGGGGCGACGAGATCGATCTCGATCTCGTTGCGGAAGTCGTCGATGTCGTCATCGATGGCCGGGATGACTCGGGAGATGCCCGCGTTGTTGATGACGATGTCGACCGACCCGTAGGTGTCGACCGCCGCATCGACGAGTTCGGCTGCGGCGCCCTTCGCCGTGATGTCGCAGGTGACGGCCGTGGTGTTCGGCACCGAGGCGGTCAATGCTGCCAGCCGATCGGTTCGGCGAGCGGCGACGACCACGCTGGCTCCGGCGGCGGCGAGGGTCTTCGCGAAACCTTCGCCGAGACCGGAGCTCGCTCCGGTCAGGATGGCCACTTTGCCGTCGAGTCGAAACATGTCCGTGGTGGGGTCGCTCATGGCGATCATCGTGCCACCATGATCCGATGAACCGCGAACTGAAGCCCTCCGGCATGGCACCACCAGCTGCGAACTACGCCCACGCGATGCTCTCCGAGGTCGAGGGAGGCGCCCGGATCCTGCATTCCTCGGGCGTGGTCCCGACGCGACCCGATGGAACGGTCGGCGACACGCTGGCCGAACAGGCCGAGACCGTGTGGGCGAGCCTCTCGGCCCTGCTCGAAGAGGCGGGGATGAAGCCGTCCGACATCGTCTCGGTGACGACCTATGTGGTGGTCGGTGGTGATCTGGCACCCGTCATGGCCGCACGAGATCGTGTGCTCGGCGACCATCGAGCGGCGTCGACATTGGTCACGGTGCCTGCACTTGCTCAACCGGCGTGGCGGATGGAGATTGCCATCGTGGCGATCGCCTGAGCGGTCTCAGGCGGACAGTTCGCAGATCACGTCAGTTCGCAGATCACGACAGTTCGCAGATCACGACAGTGCGGTCGTGCGCTCTGTGACCCAGTCTCGGACGTTTGGCCTGATTTCGACCGGCACCTCGATGCGGATTCGGTGTCCGTCTTGGGTGTGAGCGGTCAGGTAGCGATGTCCGAGTTCGGCGCTGAACGTTCCGACGGGGGCATCGACGGACTGCCCGATGCGGCGGGCGGTCAGGCGGGTGTCGTGGAGCTCGCAACGTCGGTAGGCGACGGTGCCGGCTGCCGCGAACAGTGCCACGCTGACGAACAGGGGCCAGCCGACCACTTCGTCGCGCCACACGATGGCGACGGTCGCGCCACACACTGCATAGATCAGCGCCTGGAGATGGCTTCCCCCGATGATGAGCGGTTCGAAGTCCGGTCGATCGGTCGGATCTCGATCGGCGCTCATCGTCGTGTGAGGGCAGAACGCAAGCGGCGGGCTGCAGCGGTTGCGGGCTGGGTGCCCTTCCACACCAGCCGCACCGGTTGGGTGAGGCGGAGGTCGCGAACGGTCAGTCGTACGAGTCGGCCGGCGTCGAGGTCGGCGGCGACCTGATCGATGGGAAGCATGGCGACACCGGATCCGTTCACGGCCGCCAGTCTGGCGGCGGCGTTGCTCGCTACCTCGAATCTCGGGTGGTTCGGGTCGAATCCGTGCGGGGCGAGCGCAGCTTCGATCACGTCCCGGGTGCCTGAACCCTCGGCTCGCATGATGAGATCGGCGTTCGCCAGCTCGCCCGGCCGCAGCGAACGACGACGCCGACCGGCCAGACGGTGTCCCGGCCCGACCACGACGGCGATCTCGAGGGATCCGACGACCTCCGATCGCAGCCCGAGGGGTGCAAATGGCCCGTCACACAGACCCAGTGCGGCCTGCCCCTCGCGCACGGCCGTCGCTGCCGCCATGGTGTCGAGTTCGGTGATGTCGAGTATCACATCGTCGAGCTGAGCGAGCCCGAGCCACGAGGGGAGGAGGAGCTCGGCGGTCGTGCGGGTGGTGGCCAGTCGAAGTCGGTCGGATGACTCGAGGTGATTCTGCGCGAGCTCGGCGAGGTGCCGTGCCGCGGCGAGAAGGTCGCCGCACGCGCCCGCCAGCACATTGCCCGCCTCGGTCGGGACCGACCCGGTCGGACTGCGCTCGAGCAGCCCCGCCCCGAGCTGACGCTCCAGCTTCTGCAGGCGAGCCGTCGCCGACGGCTGGGTGATCCCGCTGCGGGCAGCAGCCTTGGAGACGCTCCCCAGCTCGATGGCGCCGAGGAAGAGTTGCACCGCTCCGAGGTCCAGATCGTCGATCAGGTGAGGGGTCATCATCAGATCATGCCAGAGCTATCGGCAACTCCAATGACCATGTAGGCAGGAAGAGGGTGGCCGGTCTGCTCGAAGAGTGGTTGGATGAGGAAATCCCGACCAAGTTGGACCCGGGAGATCGCAAGGGAGCAACGTGATCCGTTACGGCGTCATCGGCACCGGAATGATGGGTGTCGAGCACATCGAGAACATTCTCGCCATCGAGGGAGCGACGGTCACCGCCATCGCCGACCCAGACGAGTCCTCACGCAGCCAGGGTCTCGCCGCCGCCGCACCATCCGGAGAACAGGTCAAGGTCTTCGAAGACCACCGTGACCTGCTGGCCGACGGCGACGTCGATGCCGTCGTCGTCGTCAGTCCCAACAACACCCACATCGACGTCATGAACGACGTACTCGACGCCGGTGTCCACGTGATGTGCGAAAAGCCCCTCTGCACCACGGTCGAAGACGTCCAGGCGCTGATCGCCAAGTCCGAAGCGACCGGTGGCTCCGAAGGCGACCGCAAGGTGTGGGTCGGCCTCGAGTACCGGTACATGCCTGCGGTGGCAGAACTCGTCGCCGACGTTCGCTCGGGCGTCATCGGCACGCCGAAGATGGTGTCGATCACCGAGCATCGCTTCCCCTTCCTCGTGAAGGTCGGGAACTGGAACCGCTTCTCCGCGAACACCGGTGGCACGCTGGTCGAGAAGTGCTGTCACTTCTTCGACTTGATGAACCTGGTGCTCGACGAGAAGCCGACTCGGGTCATGGCCTCCGGTGCCCAAGACGTCAACCACCTCGATGAGGTGTACGACGGTCGACAGTCCGATCTGCTCGACAACGCTTTCGTGATCGTCGACTACCCGAGTGGGGCCCGGGCTCTGCTCGACCTGTGCATGTTCGCCGAGGCAACCAAGGTGCAAGAGGCCGTGTCGGTCATCGGCGACAAGGGAAAGATCGAAGCGCTGCTGCCCGAGAACACCATCCGGACCGGCATTCGTGGCACTCACACGATCGGCAGCGTCGACGAGCGCACCGCCGACGAGTCCCACATCGCCTATCAAGGTCTCCACCACGGCTCGAGCTATGTCGAGCACCTGCGATTCTTCGATGCGATCAACGGCACCAACCCGATCGAGGTGACCCTCGACGACGGGCTGTGGTCGGTTGCGATGGGCGTCGCCGCCCACCGCAGCATCGAAACCGGCCGAGCCATCTCCCTGAATGAGGTCATGTGATGTCAACCAATGATTCGAACGCCACCGATTCGAACGCCACCCGCGGTCCAGTCGAGATGGCCTGGTTCAGCGCCCTCTGCGACGACGACTACGAGTTCCTCGGGCAACCAGACCCCCAGCTCGTCAGCTCCTTCGAGCACTGTCGCAACATCACGCTGACTGCCGATCGCTACGGCTTCGACAACATCCTCCTGCCGTCGGGCTATGCCCTCGGCATCGACAACACGGCGTTCGCCGCGGCCATGGGCCCGATGACGAACCTCCGGATGCTGTTGGCCGTTCGCTGTGGCGAGCTCGTCGTCCCTCAGCTCGCACGCCAGATCGCAACCGTCGATCAGATCCTCGAGGGGCGGTTGGCGATCAACATCATCTCCAGTGACGTGCCGGGCGAGACGCTCGAGTCCGAGCCTCGCTATCGGCGCTCGACCGAGATCATGTACGTACTGCGTGAGCTGCTCGACGGCCGCGGCGTCGACTTCCACGGCGACCACATCGACCTCACCGTCGAACCGCCACGGATTCGAACCGTCTCGGGCAAGAGCCCTCTCTTCTACTTCGGTGGTCTCTCGCCTGCCGCGCGCGAGTGTGCTGCCGCGGGCGCCGACGTCTTCTTGATGTGGCCCGACGTGACCGAGAAGATGCTCGAGGTCAAGGCCGACATGGACGCCCGTGCTGCCGCCAAGGGCCGCTCGCTTCGCTATGGCTGGCGCTCCCACGTGATCGTGCGCGAAACCGAGGAAGAGGCACGGGCAGCGGCCCGGCGCCTGCTGTCGAAGCTCGACGACGACACCGGTGAGGCAATCCGCAAGAAGTCGCTCGACTCGGCATCGGCCGGCGTGGCGGCACAAGCTGCGCTGCGCGACGGCGCCGACGACGAGGGCTACGCCGAGCGTCATCTCTGGACCGGAGTCGGGCGAGCCCGCTCGGGTGCCGGAGCCGCCATCGTCGGCGACCCCGACCAGGTGCTGGCCAAGATCAACGAACTGACCGACGCCGGTATCGAGGCATTCATCCTCTCGGGCTACCCGCACGCCGCCGAATGCGACCTGTTCGCCCGCCACGTGTTGCCGCACATCAACCACGCACAACTCGACTTCGAACCGCATCCCGTCGTTCTCACGTGAAGCTGCTTCGCGACATCTGGCCAGGTCTGACGCTGGTCATCGGGGTGGCGGTCATCGCCACCCTGATCGCCGATCAGTTCGAAGCGATCTCACCGCTCGTCGGTGGCGTGGTGCTCGGCGCAGCCATCGTGAACCTGGTGTCGCTCCCGCCGGTCCTGCAGCCCGGTGTGACGTTCGCGGCCAAACGTCTGTTGCGCGTGGGTGTCGTGCTCCTCGGTTTCCGGCTGTCGCTGAGCGACCTCGGCGAACTCGGTGTCCGTGGGCTGGTCGTGGTGGCGATGGTCGTCGCCTGCACCTTCTTCGGCACCCAGTGGCTGGGCGCGCGCATGGGTCTTTCCAAGGATCTGTCGCTCTTGGTCGCCACCGGCTACTCGATCTGCGGAGCCTCGGCGGTCGCAGCGATGGACGGAGTCATCGAGGCCGACGAGGAAGAGACCGCCTACGCCGTCGCCCTCGTGACGCTGTGCGGGTCGCTGTCGATCGGCGTGCTCCCGGTGCTGGGTCACCTCATGGGCCTCGAGGGTGCAACCTTCGGCACCTGGGTCGGCGCTGCCGTGCACGACGTCGCCCAGGTGGTCGCCACGGCATCGACGGACGGCAACGAAGCCCTCGAAGCTGCGACCGTCGTCAAGCTCACCCGCGTGGTGTTGCTTGCACCCCTGGTCGCTCTGGTGGCGTTGCGCCGACGCCGGGCGGCTGCTGCCGGCCCGGCCGGTGCCGACGACGAGGTCGGGTCCGCCCGACCGCCTCTGGTCCCGCTCTTCGTCGCCGGTTTCCTCGCGGCGATCGTCGTCCGGAGTTCCGACGTGCTCTCCGCCGACACCCTCGGATCCATCAAAGACGTCGAGAAGATCCTGCTGACCTTGGCATTGGTCGGACTCGGCATGGGTGTTCGGGTCGATCGGCTCCGCAAGCTCGGCGGACGTCCGCTCGTCCTCGGGATGGTCGCCTGGGTCATCGTGGCCGGCGTCGCGCTCGCCGGCGTCGGCATCATCAACGCCTGATCGGTGAAGATGAACCGAGCGGGCTGAATCCGAGAGATCAGAATCAAGCCGAGGATTCCACGGCAAGATATGGCGTGACCTCCCGCCTGTTGTGCCGTCCACACGACTCCGACTCGATGTCGGTCCACGACCTCGAGCATCTCGACGAGATGCTCGAAGCAGGCCAGCTCATGTGGCTCGATGTCGTCTCGACCGACGCCGACGAGCTCGACGCCCTCGGTGCTCGATTCGGATTCGATCCCGGAGCGATCGAAGACATCCTCGACGTCGAGCAACTCCCCAAGTTCGAGGCCTACGACGATCACGTCTTCGTGGTCATCCACGGGCTCACCACGGTCGGCGAACGACTCGACACCCGTGAGGTCGATTGCTTCATCAGCCAGAACCTGTTCGTCACCGTGCATGCCGATCCCGTCGTCGGGATCGACTGGTTGTGGGACGCCGTGCAACGCCACGACCACCTGGCCGGTGAGAGTGCCGACGAGCTGTTCGGCCAACTCGCCGAGGTCGTCGGTCGCCGATACATCGAGATCGCCAACGAGCTCGAGTCCCGCATCGACCGCCTCGCCGAAGCCGCACTCGACGCCGACTCGTCGGTCTTGCACGAGGTCCAGATCCTCCGCCGAGAAGAGGCGACCGTGCGCAAGATGCTCCGGCCGCAGCTGCTCGTCATCCGGGATCTGCGCAAGCGAAACACGACCGAGATCGGAGCCGAGGCCGCAGCCCTGCTGGGAGACGCCTACGACGTCCACCGTCAGGTCGTCGAATCACTGTCGTCGACCCGAGGCATCCTCAGCGACACACTCGACACCTACCGCGGCGCTTCGGCCGACCAGCAGGCCCGGGCGACCACCTTGCTCGCCGTGTACTCGGCGCTGTTGCTCCCGCTCACCCTCATCACCGGGTGGTACGGCATGAACGTGCGCGGGCTGCCGGCAGCCGAACGCCCGCACTCGTGGTGGATCGTCACCCTCGTGATGGTCGCCATCGCGCTGGTGTCGGTGATCGTCTTCGTGCAGATCGGTCTGATCCGATTGCCGGGCGCACGCCGAGGACGGGTGGCCGCCGGGTTGGCAACTGCGGCCAAGGCACCGGTCAAGCCGTTCACGATGCTGCGGCGGCCGGTCACCTCTGGTGGCAAGACGCTGGTGGCCGGAGCTCGCAAGGCCACCGGGCGATCGACGAGTTCACGGGCGACGCCGCCACGAGCCAAACGGCCCGACAACGGCCCGCCGGCGGCAACCTGATCAGCGGATCGTCACCGACCCTGCGGGGGCGAGTGCGATCCAGGTTTCGCCCGGGGTGAGCAGGATCTCGGTTCCGGTGCCGTCGGTGAACACCAGGCGGTCGGTCGCCGACGAACGCTTCCACGTTCCGGTGACCCGAACCCCGTTGGTGAAAACGTCGACTCGTCCCTGACCGACGGTGATCGCCTCGGGTGATTCCACATCGGCGACGCTCACGGCGTAGTCGACGGTCATGACCACGACGTTCTCGGGAACGATCAGTGCACCGCCCGGTTCGGTGTGGAGCACGCCGTCTTGGCGACGAACCCAGCCCCCTCGCTGGCCATCCCATCGGTAGGAGACGTTGGTGCCGCCGAACGCCAGGTCGACGCCGGCCGATGCGCCCGCAGCGTTTGCCGTCGCCTGGCCCGTCGACCGATACCGGAAGATCACCGGGGGCGTCGAGGTCGGGTCGGTGGCGATGGGGAAGAGCTCGCCAGTCTTGACGAACAGGTTGTGGGGCGCCGACCGTGAGGTGTCGCGGTAGTAGGCGGCGCCGCCGACGAGGGCGTTGACGTTCTGCACGGGGGCCGATTCGAGCAGGCGCAGCACCGTGGCGTTCGCCCCCGAGGCGGCGAGCATCGGGTTGTCGAACTGGGCGAGCATGTCGAAGTCGGTCGTGCGGATCGAGCGGACCGGGCCGACGACCGAGGGAACGTCGGACTGGAAGATGGCGATCAGTCGGGTGAGGTCACCCTCGACCTTCTCCTCGACCACGATGTCGGCCTGGTTCAGCCCGACCTGGGGTCGAGCCCGGGGCACGTTGTCGATCTTCACCGCCAACGCCGTTCGATCGGCGGCATCTCGTGTCGCCTCACCGGTGAGTGGATTCCGCTCGGGCAGAAGCTGGCTGATCCGCTGCTTGTACTCGGTCGACTCGAGGAACCCGGCAATCACGTCGGAGTAGGGAACCCCGCCATCGATGAGATCGGCCCAGTAGGCAAGCCCGCTCGGCTCGGGACTGCGGTCGAGCATCCCGACATAGAGCATCGTCGACCGGACCTCGCCGTAGGTGGCACGCCGGTTCTCTTCCGACTCGGAGAACGCGGTCATCACCGCGCCACGGTCGACGCCCCCCGACATCTGCGCGAGCCAATAGCTGCGGCCGCCGCTATCGGCGGCCCGCCCGAGCACGTTGCGGTAGACGAGTTCGATGAAGCCGGTGTCGTCGAGCGAGCCATAGGTCGTGCGGAACTCATCGGACTGGGCGAAGTTCTCCGAGATGGACGCGATGCCCTGACCCGAGCGGATGCGACCGATCCAGAACTCGAGTCCGGCGATGTCGGGTGTGCGCCGGAAGTAGGCGACGTAGAGCCTCACCAGTGGGGCGACGACCTGTTCGAACTCGGGTTGCTCGGCCATCGACTGGATGAGCACCGCGGGGTGGACACCACTGTCGAGCTGATGATTCCAGAACGCCAGGCCGGCCTCGTCGGGTTGTCGCCCGAGGAAGTCGAGGTACTGCTGCGTGATGAGGTCACGACCGGCCGGCGGGGCCGACTTCGGCGACGAAGCGGCACGTGCGCCGACGGCTGGCGTCGGGAAGGTCACCGATGTGGTCACCGCCGTCGTGGGCTCGGCGACCGCGCCGGTCGGTGCCGGAACGGTCATGGTCGCCGTGAGTACGGCGGCAAGCCCGGTCGCGCAGAGAAGAGTTCGTCGGTCACCCATGCCGCCGACCATAGCCAACGCCATCCACCCGCCCCAGGGGAGTGGTGCCTCGCGCCAGTTGGCGAACTGACGTCGATGGACGAAAACCGACGAAAACCCCCGATTCCGTCCATCGACCCCTGAGCGCAGCACGGGGGAGCGGGGTGGCACGGTCGGCTGTCACTGGCGGTCGGTACGGTTCGGCGATGCGACATGACGAGGCGTGGCACGCCGTCGTCGAGCTCGCGGCCTCTCGACACGGCGTCTTCCACGCGGGTGAGGCCGCCGAACGAGGAGTCTCACAAGATCGGCTCCGGCGAGGTCTGGCGACGGGCGAGCTCCGCCGCCCCGTCGGACGGGTCTACACGTTGGCGTCCGCCCCGGACTCGCGAGATCAGCAACTCCACGTGGCCGCGGCGGCCACCAAGACCCGTGGACTCGCTGATGGACGGGCTGGCGGGGCGATCAGCCACGTGAGCGCAGCCGCCGTGCACGGCTTGGTCGAACAGCATCCCGAGACGATCTCGCTGTGGGTGCCGACCCAGGTCCGCCTACGAGGCTCGCCCTACGAGGTGCATCGAGGCGGTCCGCTCGATGTCGACCGTGATCTCACGACGGTCGACGGTCTTCCCGTCGTCGGCCGGGCAGCGAGCGTGTGTCAGCTCGGGGCAGCCCAGCCCGGTCTGCTCGACCGGGCACTCGACACCTTCTCCCGCGAGTCGTCGATGGCGTGGCTCGGCGAGACCGCCGACCGCTGGCGAGCCCACGACCCCCGAGCCGTCGCTGCGCTCGATCGGGCACTGGCCGACCCACGTCGCCACCGTGGAGTGACCGATTCGTGGTTCGAGCGAGTCGTTGCCGGGCTCCTGCTTCGGCGAGACCTGCCGCCGATCGAGACACAATACGAGGTCGAGATCGATGGACGCCGGTACCGGATCGACCTCGCGATCCCCGAGGTGCTGCTCGGCGTCGAGGCGCACTCCCGCCGGTTCCACTGGGGGCCGGATGCCACCGATGCCGACAACGTCCGAGACCTGCATCTCAGCACCGCAGGCTGGCAATTGCTCTACGTCACCTGGTGGCAGTCCCAGCACCCCGACGAGTTCGTGGACCACATCGTCGCCGCGGTGCAGAAACGTCTGGCCCTCGGTCTGGTCCGCCGCTGAGCCGCCCGCCGTGCCGAGGCGGCGGCGTCGGACCGACGTCGATGGATGAAAACCGAGGAAAACACCCGATTCCGTCCATCGACCCCTCGGTGCCGGGTCAGAGACACGGTTCAGGGACAGGGGTCAGGAGCGGAGAGAGCGGAGGGCGTCGATGGTGCGGGCCAACGCGTCGAGCGCCACGTCGATGTCTTCGTCGCTGGTGGCCCAGCCGACCGAGAGACGGAGTGACCGGAGGGCGTCGACGCCCATGGCTTCGAGTACGGGCGAGGGCTCGAGCCCCTCCGAGGCGCACGCCGAACCCGAGTGGGCGGCGACGCCCGCTCGATCGAGGCCGAGGATGATCGCCTGGGGTTCGATGTCGGCGATGGCGACGCACACCAGATGGGGGAGTCGATCAGTGGGATGGCCGTAGGGCGTGATGCCGTCGATGGCAGCGAGGCCGGTCCGAAGCCGATCGGTCAGCCTGATCGCCTCGGCGGCCTCGTCGTCGAGCGTCTCGACCAGTTCGGCCGCAGCGGCACCGAGCGCAACCGCCGCCGGCATGTTCTCGAGCCCGGCTCGTCGAGCTCGCTCTTGTTCGCCGCCGACCAGCAGGGGAGCGATCCGCACGCCGCGCTTGATGATGAGTGCGCCGGTACCTGCCGGTCCGCCGATCTTGTGGCCGGACAGAGCGAGGAAGTCGACGTCGAGTGAGCGCACGTCGATGGGGATTCGTCCGGCCGCCTGCGCCGCGTCGACCAGCGTGCGTGCACCGCGAGCCCGGGCGATGCCGATGACATCGGCCACCGGCTGGATCGTTCCGACCTCGTGGTTCGCCAGCTGGCAGCAGACGAGCGACACGGTTCGTCCGGCTCGTTGCTCGGCGTCGATCGCGTCGGCGATGTCGGCCGGATCCACTCGACCCGTGCCGTCGACGCCGACGAGCAGCAGCCTGCCCGTTCGTTCGGCCGCCAGGCGCACGGCCGAATGCTCGACGGTGGTGGCGATGATGGTGCCGGGGGCGGATTCGGCTGTTCCCGTAATGACACTGACCAGTGCTTCGGTGGCCGACGAGGTGAACACGACTTCGCTCGACCGGGCCCCGACCAGTGTCGCCATCGAATCTCGGGCGAGTTCGAGCGCCTGGCGCGTGGCCATGCCCTCTTCGTGGATTCGGCCAGGGTCGGCCGCGGGAAGGTCGAGTGCCTGCTCGAACGCCGCTCGGGCGATCGGGCGCAGTGGCGAGGTCGAGGCGTAGTCGAGGTAGTGGCGGGTCATCGGCGTGCGGGGATCAGTGGGTCTGCTGGACGTCGGTGATGCAGGCGTCGTCGCCACGAGCGACCGACCCCATGAGTGCCACCTCGGTCTCGCCGTAGAGCGAGCTGAGTAGTCCTTTCACCATTCCCCGGTCGACCGCGCAGATCACGGGATGCTCGATGGCGACATCCCCGAACGGGCAGTGGCCGGACACGATGCGCAATTCCTCGCCATGACGCTCGGCATGGGCCGAGAACCCGTGGGCCGAGAGGGCATCGGCGACCATGTGCAGTGCCGAGCGGAAGGACCGCTGGCCTTCGTTGGCATCGGGCCCGCCGAGTGTGCTGGCCATCTGCTTGCCGAACTCGAGACCGACTTCTTCGGCCAGCTCTGCCGCCTCCCCCTCGGGCAGGCGAGACAGGGCCTTGCCGAGCAGCGTGACGAGGATGTCGTCGTGGCCGACATCGAACTCGAGATGGAGCTCGGGTTCGGTCGCCCGATAGATCTTGGCCGGACGGCCGGCTCGAGCGGTCGAGCGTTGGGTGACCTCGAGATAGGCGCCGTTGAGCAGCTTGTCGAGATGGTGGCGGGCCACGTTGGCATGGAGCCCGATGCTGGCTGCGACCTCGCCTGCGGTGAGGCCGTCAGGGTGCTCGTGCAGCAGGAGGTAGATGTCTCGCCTGGTCGGGTCACCGAAGGCCGAGGTGATGGCGTTCACCAGATTGGCGAACTCGGTCGGCGTCAACGAGCGGGTTGGGTTGAGGGCACGGCCGGACACCTCGCTAGCCTACAAAATGAATTCTCCCTATGTGGGTAGGAGAAATCCCTTCCACATCTTCGTCCCCCTTCTTCCCCTGCCGATCGAGACCGTCTGCCCGTCGGTCGGTCCCCCAACCGAGGAGTCCCTGTGAGCCTGACCCAAGAGATGGTCATCGACGCACTGCGTCCGGTCGAAGATCCCGAACTGCACCGATCGATCGTCGACCTCGGCATGGTTCGTCGAGTCGACATCACACTGCCCGAGGTCACGGTCGCGATCGACCTCACCATCGCCGGCTGCCCGCTCCGGGCCGAGATCGATCGTCGGGTGACCGAAGCCGTCACCGCCCTCGACGGCGCCGAGTCTGTCAACATCGAGTTCGGTGTCATGACCGACGAACAGCGCAAGGCCGTTCGCGTCGCACTGAACGGCGACCCCGGCGCCACCGCCGGATCCCAGCAGGCCCACGGCCATGCCGAAGGCCGGGCCATCCCCTTCGCCGACCCCGACAACCGCACCCGCGTGCTGTTGATCGCTTCGGGCAAGGGCGGTGTCGGCAAGAGCTCGGTCACCACCAACCTGGCGGTCGCACTCGCAGCCATCGGCAAGAAGGTCGCTGTCGTCGACGCCGACGTCTGGGGCTTCTCCATTCCTCGCATGCTGGGCGTCGACCGCGACCCCACCATCATCGACGAGATGATCATCCCGCCCGTGGCCCACGGGGTCAGCTGCATCTCGATGGGCTTCTTCGTCGAGGAGAACCAGCCCGTCATCTGGCGTGGCCCGATGCTCCACAAGGCGCTCGAACAGTTCCTCACCGACGTCTTCTGGGACGAGCCCGACTACCTGCTGGTCGACCTCCCGCCGGGCACCGGCGACATCTCGCTCTCGATCTCACAGTTCCTGCCTCGTGCCGAGCTGATCGTCGTCACCACGCCTCAGCCCGCGGCCCAGAAGGTGGCGCAGCGTGCCGCCTACATGGCCCACAAGGTCAACCTCACGGTTGCCGGTGTCATCGAGAACATGAGCTGGTTCACCGGTGACGACGGCACCCGCTACGAGATCTTCGGTTCCGGCGGCGGACAGGAACTCGCCGAGCAGCTCGAGGTGCCGCTGCTGGGGAACATTCCGCTCGTGCCCGAGCTGCGTGAAGGTGGCGACGACGGCCATCCGATCGCGGCCAAGCCCGACACCGAAGCGGGAGCGATGTTCCTCGCCCTGGCCGAACGACTCGACACCGAGCTCGCACCCAAGCGCCGGTACCGGAGCGAGCTGCGGGTCATCTGACCGGATAGGTTCGGAGGCGAGATCGCCAGCATTTTCCGGTAGGCATCTTTCAGAACTCAGTGAAGTCTTTGGAGGCTTTGAGCATGGACATCCGCATCGGTATCGCCCAGAGTGCCTCGATCATCGAGCTCGAAATGAGCGAGGACACCGACCGCGCCGCACTGAAGAGCGAGATCGACACCTCCCTCGGCAACGAAGATGGTGTGCTCTGGCTCACCGACAAGCGAGGCAAAGACGTCGCGGTTCCCGTGAGCCGAGTCGCCTTCGTCGAGATCAGCAAGGACGACGCTGAGCGCCGCATCGGCTTCGGCGCCTGATCTCGGTCGGCGACTGCTGATCGTCGCCGGAAAGGGCGGCGTCGGCCGATCGTCGGTCGCTGCCGCCCTGGCACGCATCCGATCCAGTCGCGCCCCGACCACGTTCGGCGCCGAGCCGAGCGTGCTGGCCGTCGACGTCATCGCCGATGGCGGGCTGGCGTCGGCCATCGATTCGATCGACGGAACGGGTGTCGAACTCCTCGAGCTCGACACCGAGGCGTCACTCGACGAGTACCTGAAGATCCACATGAAGCTGCCGATCCCGCCCAGCAGGCTCGGGCCGCTGGCCAGGATCTTCGACTACGTGGCAACGGCCGCTCCCGGCGTGCGAGAGATCCTCACGATCGGCAAGGTCGCGTGGGAGGTTCGTGAAGGATCGTGGGACGCCATCGTCGTCGACGGTCCTGCCACCGGTCACGTCGTCGAACTTCTCGATGCCCCGGCCAACCTGGCCCGTCTGATCGATGTCGGCCCGCTGGCCGAGCAGACTCGTTGGGTCGAGGCGATTCTCGCCGACCCGAAGCAGACCGGCGTGATCCTCACCACGACCACCGAGGAGCTCCCGGTCAGTGAGCTCCTCGAACTCCATGAGCGGTTGATGACCGAGACCGACGTCGACATCATCGGAATCGTCGCCAATCGGGTGCCGCCGCTTCTCGGCAAGAAGGCGCTGGCCGAAGCTGCATCGCTCGAGGGCACGCTCGGGCTCGCGGGGCAGATCGTTGCCGATCGATCGATCGAAGCGAAGCAGGGTCTCGCGCGCCTGGCCGCGCTCGATCTGCCGATCGTGCGCGTCGCCGAAAGCGACACACCGGTCGAAGCGATCGTCGACGCACTCACCCGAGCCACGACCACCAGCAAGAACTCCACCACCAACACCGCATGACGAGTGAACGATGAGCCATCCACCAGCCACCGGCATCTTCTGCAATCGCACCTTGAACTTTCGTTCGGTGAAGGCCATCGGCTACGACATGGACTACACCCTCGTCCACTACCGGGTCGAGGAATGGGAACGTAGCGCGTTCGAGCACGCGAGGGCCCGACTCGCCGAGCGGGACTGGCCCGTCGATCATCTGGTCTTCGAGCCCGATCAATTCACCCTCGGCCTCGTCTTCGATCTCGCCCTCGGCAATCTCGTGAAGGCCACTCGATTCGGCTACGTGGTGCGCTCGCTCCATGGGACGAAGCTGCTCGGTTTCGACGATCAGCGAGAGGCGTACTCCGAGACGGTCGTCGAGCTGTCGTCGGAGCGGTTCGAGTTCATGAACACGCTGTTCGAACTGAGTCGCGCTGCGTTGTGGTCCCAGCTCGTCGACGAGTTCGACGCAGGCAACCTTCCGGCAGTCGTCGGCTATGGCGACCTCTATTGGCAGATCGACGATGCCCTCGGCCGAGCCCATGCCGAGGGCATGTTGAAGGCCGAGATCCTGGCCGATCCGGAGCGATTCATCGACCCGAACCCCGACATCGTGCCGACCATCACCGACCAGCGGCTCGCGGGCAAGAAGATCGTGCTCATCACGAATTCCGACTGGGCGTACACCCGGGCGACGATGGCCAGAGCGGTCGATCCGTACTGCGAACCGGGCACGACCTGGCGAGACCTCTTCGACCTTGTCATCGTGTCGGCGGCGAAGCCTCGCTTCTTCGCCGACCGTGATCCGATCTATCGGGTGGTCGACGAGGAGCGTTCGTTGCTCCAGCCCCATTTCGGTCCGCTGAGCAAGGGTGATGTCTACTTCGGTGGTCATGCCCGTCTGGTCGAGGAGTGGTCCGGGCTTCCCGCGGCCCAGATGCTCTATGTCGGCGACCACCTCTTCGGCGACGTCCACGTCACCAAAGACGTGCTGCGCTGGCGCACGGCGCTCATCGCCCGAGAGATCGAGGCCGAGGTCAACGACGCCATCACCTTCGCCTCAGACGAGCGCCACCTCATCGAGTTGATGGCCGAGAAGGTCGCCGTGGAACACCGCCAGGCCGTCCTGCGCATGGAGCGGCGGCGTGCCATGTCGGTGGGTGATCCGATCGTCGAGATCGAACGCCGGTTGTCGATCGTCGGTTCCGAGGCGGCGCGGATCGACAACGCCGTTGCTCCGTTGGCCCGGGCGGCGTCGCAGCTCGGCAACTCGAACTGGGGTCCGCTGATGCGGGCAGGCAACGACAAGAGCCTGTTTGCCCGACAGGTCGAACGCTACGCCGACGTCTACCTGTCGAGGGTGTCGAACCTCCTGTACGCCACGCCGTACGCCTACCTGCGCGCTGCCCGTGGATCGCTGCCCCACGACGCAAGCCCACTGCTCGACGGCGGGGCCGATCTCGCCGACGCCCCCGACGCATGACCGATCCCCGCACCAACGAAGACAAGACCATCGACGATCTGCTCGCCGGAGCCAACGTCGTGGTGGTCGTCGGCCCCGGTGGGGTTGGCAAGACCACGTTGGCTGCGGCCATGGCGGCGAGAGCTGCGGTCGTGCATCAGCGCCGAGCGCTCGTGGTCACCGTCGATCCGGCACGGCGACTGGCCGATGCCCTCGGCGTCGGCTCGGTGGCCGAGACCCCGGTCGAAGTCGAGATCGAGCCTTCGGCCGACGGATCGCCGGCCGGCGCGATGTGGGCGGTCATGGTCGACATGGAGCAGAGCTGGGATCGTCTCGTCCGCCGGCACGCCCCCGACGACGCCACGCGCGACGGCCTCCTGCAGAACGAGCTCTACAAGACTCTCACCACGCGGTTCGTCCAGAGCCATGACTACATCGCCCTCGACCGATTGGTCGATCTGGCCGACCAAGACGACTACGACCTCGTCGTGATCGACACGCCGCCGTCGGTCCACGCCCTCGACGTGCTCGATGCTCCCGATCGGATGCTCGACTTCTTCGGCAGTCGCCTGTTGACCTGGCTGACGGCCCCGTATCGAACCCGAATGGTCCGATTGGCAGCCAAGCCGTTCCTGGCGCTTGCCGAGCGGCTGCTTGGTGGACCGTTCCTCGCCGAGATCGCCGAGTTCTTCTGGTTGTTCTCGAGCTTGCAGCCCGGCTTTGCCCGGCGAGCTCGTTCGGTGAAGCGGCGACTCTCGGACCCGGCGACCAGATACGTGGTGGTGCAGACCCCCGAAGCGGTCCCACGCGAACGCGGACTCGAACTCGCCGCCGAACTTCGTGATCGGGGCCATCCACCGGCCATCACGCTGGTCAACCGGGCGATCGACCCCGAGATCCTGTCGCTCACCGACGACCAGATCGCCGCCATCGGCAGCCGAGCGCTTCGGGCTGCCATCATCGACCTTCGAGCTGCGGCGACCGCCGATGCCGACGCGCCCGAGGCCGTCGGCCCGGCGCACCAGGTGCTCTGGACCGCAGGTGAGTTGGCCAGCGCCGCCGACCTGTCGGCGCTGCTGGACTGAGGTACAACCGGGTTGCTCGTCGTGCAGTCAGCGGCGGTCCGCACTCCCCAGGGCATCGATGAGCTGCGCGCCCAAGTCGCTCGTCACGTCAGGGTTCTTCAGCGCCAAGCGGCCGAGTGCTCGCAGCAACGCGACGGTGGGGTCGTCATGGCCAAACGGCCAATCCGAGCCGGCATTGGCGGCCAGGTCGATGACGACGGCAGCAATCTCGCGCTTCCAGTCGGCGAGCTCGCGGAGGTCGCGGCCCCCGACAGCCCGAGCGATCGTGGCGGCGGTGGCGCACGTCGGAACGTCGTTTGGCGTGGCGACCGTCGCTGCAGGCTGGGAGCCAGCGGAGGCGGCCCGTTCTTGCGTTGCGGTCCAATTGTGCTCGATTGGCATGGCTTCAGTGCTGGTCATTGGACTAGTGTGACGGGCGATGTCGAACCAATCGAGAGCCAATCGACCACAATTGGATGTTTCGACGGTGGCTCATCGGCTCGCAGGGTGGTCCAATGGTGAAGGTCCGCTGTATCTGCAGTTGGCGGCGTCGATCGCCTCGTTGATCGACGAGGGTGTGCTCGGCGATGGTGATCAGCTGCCGGCCGAGCGAGCACTCGCGAACGAGCTGGCGGTCTCGCGTGGCACCGTCGTCGCCGCCTTCTCGTTGCTGAGCGATCAGCAGCGCGTCGAGCGACGCCAGGGGAGCGGCACCGTCGTCCGGGCCGCAAGCCCGAGCTATCGTCCCGACGACCACCGTGGGACCAGTTCGTTGTTCGACCCGGCCCGAGGAGACGCGATCGAACTCTTGCTCGCCATGCCGCTGATGACCCCGGCGATTCTCGAGCTGCTCCAGAACGTGCAGCTCGATCCGGCCTCAGGCTTGCTCGACAACGCCGAACCAGCGGGCGTCATGCCGCTCCGGGTCGCCATTGCCGATCGCATGACGATCGACGGCCTCCCGACGAAACCCGAACAGATCCTCGTCGCCAATGGTGCCCAGCAAGCCCTCGCGCTCACCACGGCGATGCTTCTGCAACCCGGCGACGTCGTCCTCACCGAAGCGGTCACCTGGCCGGGGCTCGTCGACCTCGTGCGGGCCAGGGGAGCCAAACTGCACGGTGTGCAGGTCGATCACGACGGCGTGGTCGTCGACGAACTCCGCTCTGCGGTGGAACGGCTCCGGCCGTCGCTGATCGTGCTCAACCCGCAGTACCACAATCCGACCGGCACCAGGCTGGCGACGCATCGCCGTCAACCGGTCGCCGACATCGCGGCCGACTATGGCGTCCCATTGATCGAAGACCGAGTCGCTGCCGCCTTGGGGTTCGACGGCCGATTGGCGCCTCCACTTGCTGCGCTCCGGCCCGAGGCCCGCCACTTCGTGGTCGACTCCGTCAACAAGTTGGCGTTTCCCGGACTACGGATCGGCTGGGTCCGTGCCGAGCCGCAGGCGATCGAGCGGCTTCGAGCGGCCAAGGCCACGCTCGATCTGTTCGCCTCGATCCCTTCCCAGCTGATGGCCCTCGAGGTCCTCGAACACTACGACACCGTGCGGGCCGGCCGGGTCGAGGAACTCGAGCTTCGCCACGCGGTGCTGACCGATGCGGTGAGCACGCACCTGCCGGAGTGGGTGCAGAATCCCGTTCGGGGCGGCCTGTGCACCTGGGTCGGGCTCCCTCGCGGCTCTGCATCCGACTTCGCCCGGTTCGCCGCTCGCTACGGCGTCAGTGTCGCCGGAAGTCAGGAGTTCTCGGCGTCGAGCGTCGTCGACGATCACCTTCGGCTGCCGTTCACGCGCCCGCCCGAACACCTGGTCGAGGGAGTGCAACGGCTTGGTCGTGCGTGGGCCGACTACGACGCCGATCGGATCGAGATGCCACCCGAGACGTTGACCCCACCCGCACTCATCTGACCGGTCCCCGGCCGACCGAGTGTGCGCACGTGCTCAGGCCTCGAGGCCGGCCTGGTCTTCCTCGTCGACGATCGACACGTCGATGAGCATCGAGACGAAGCTGTCTCGGAACGAGGCAAAAGCCTTGTGCACCGGTTCGGGGCTGCCGCCCATGAGGAGCGGGCGGGGGAGGAGGCCGACGAGCGAGGTGACGGTCGCCGCCTGGTGGAACTGGTTCTCGGGGATCGACGGCCAGACCACGGTGTCGCAACCGACCGAGCGGATCTCGGCATCGGTCAGCCCTCGAATCGTGTCACCGGTGAGCAGGGCATCGGCGGCACCGTCGGGGCCGAGTTCGTCGATCTGGGCTCGGGAAAGGGTGTCGTAGACGACGTCGCCGGCGGTCGCCGGCCAGGCGAGCACCAATCGAGCCACGAGGTCGGGGCGATCAACGGCAAGTCGGAGCGCTGCTGAACAACCATCGCTCGCGGCGACGATCGCCGCTCGTTGCCATCCGTTGGACTCGATGAGATCGGCGAGGGCGGTGGCCTCGTCACCCCAGTGGGCCGGAGCGTCGGGTCGATTCTCGGCGGCATAGGTGACGATGTGGCGATCGAGCGTCGGCGTGACGCCGCTCGACTCCCAGAAGGTCACGGCGGACATGTCGTCGTACAGGCCGCCATGGACGAGGAGTAGCGGGAGACGTTCGATCGGCAACAGGTCGCTCACGCCGGTGACGGTACTCTCAACCTTGTGGCCAGCCTCAGTGATCTTGCTCGTCAGCACACCACGCTCGGTCCGAACGAGCGGACACACCTGCGCCGTCTGGTTGCCTCGTGGGGCCTGCTCGCCGATCTGAGCTTCGCCGACCTTCTCCTCTTCGGTGTCGCCGAGGGGGCCGAAGAACGGTTCGTGATCCTCGGACAGATTCGCCCCACCACCGCACAGACGCTCTATCGAGACGATCTCGTCGGTCGCTTCATCTCCGCCGAGCACCGCCCGTTGGTGGCCGCTGCCGCTGCCTCGGGGCTCATGGTCGACGACGAGATCGATCTGCCGCTCGCCGGCCGTCGTGCCTCGGTGAAGGCCGTCCCGGTGATGTACCAGGGGCAACCCATCGCCGTCCTCACGAGCGAGACCCCCCGGCTCGGCGCCCGTATGCCCGGCGAGCTCGAGCACACCTATCTCGAGGTCTTCCAGAAGTTCGTGTCGATGATCCAGGCGGGAGCATTCCCGTTTGCCTACGAAGACGCCGAGACCGAGGAATCTCCACGAGTGGGCGATGGCGTGATCGTGCTCGACAAGCGCGGTCACATCGTGTTCACCTCGCCGAACGCGGTCTCGGCACTCCACCGTCTCGGCTTCCATGCGAACGCGATCGGTCGTGACCTCGAAGACGTCGGCTTCCAGGCCGATGCCTTGCGTACGGCCTTCCGGTTGCGGGTTCCGGTCACCGAAGACATCGAGCGGGGTCCGTCGGTCTCGATGCTCGCTCGGGTGCTCCCGCTGGTCGATCACGACGCCGTCGACGGCGCCATCGTGCTCATCCGTGACGTGTCCGAACTGCGTCGCCAGGAACGCCTCCTCGTGTCGATGGATGCCACCATCCGCGAGATCCACCATCGGGTGAAGAACAACCTGCAGACGGTCTCCTCGTTGCTGCGTCTCCAGGGTCGACGGATGGAGTCGGTCGAAGCCAAGGCGGCGATCGAGGAGTCGGTGCGTCGTATTCGTTCGATCGCGTTGGTCCACGAGATCCTGGCTCGCAAGGGCGGCGACGATGTCGCCTTCGGCGAGGTCGTGCGACCGATCGTGTCGATGGTCGAGCAGGCGCTCGTCGCCCCCGACCGGCCGATCACCTTCCGTGTGGTCGGCGACGGCCCGACGCTGCCGGCCAGCACCGTGAGTTCGTTGGCGGTGATCCTGACCGAGCTGCTGCAGAACGCGGTCGAACATGGTTACCCGCCGGGAACCACGGGCGGCACGGTCGTGGTCGAGCTCGAGACCGCGTCGGCAGAGCTCGTGGTCCGTGTGCACGACGATGGTGTCGGACTCGCGCCCGACTTCGATCTCGAGCGTCAGAACGGCCTCGGACTGACGATCGTACGTACCCTCGCGTCAGGCGAACTTCATGGCGAGGTGAGCATCCGGCCGGCCTTCGGTGGAGGGAAGGGAGCAGTAGCTCAGCTCAAGGTTGTGCTCGACTCGACGCTCTGAGTGAGCGTGTCGTCGACTGCGAAGTCTTCACGAGCCGTGCGGGCAGTCGAAGACTAGACGCGGGAACGGCGGCGACCGAGGTAGGTGCGGCGCAGATGGCGACGCTCCTCTTCGGAGGTTCCACCCCAGACACCGGAGTCCTGGTTGCTGCGGAGGGCGAATTCCAGGCACTGCAGTTGGGCGGCGCAGCCGAGGCAGACTTCCTTGGCCTCGTCGATCTGGGTGATTGCAAGGCCAGTGGTGCCCACCGGGAAGAACAGATCCGGATCGGTGTCGCGACACGAGGCGACGTTTCGCCAACTGGTGTCGAGGGGGGCATCCGGTCGCTCTGCGACCTTTCGGGCCACTCGATCGCCCATGGTGAGTTCGGCCGTATGGGCATCCCAAGTCTCGACGATTGCCACTACTGCTCCTCCAGCGATGTGCAGAGAACCTCGTCGTTCGCTGCTCTGGCGCACCGTAGTCAATACTTAGAGCCTCGTAAAGAGTTTGTTAACCACTATTTCCTGAGCATGAAACTCGGCCCCGGTCAGGAGGGTGTGTCGGCATCGAAAAAAAAGTCGGCCGGGTCGATCTCTCGGTCCCGGATCGGGCGTTCGGTCGAGACCACCTCGACCCTGGTGCCGGACGGCCTCATGGGCCAGACTGTGGCGGTGGACTCCGACCAGACGACCGAACGCGCACGCCCAGAGACGTTCATGGTGCTCGGTCACCGTGGCGCGTCGCTCGATCATCCCGAGAACACGCTCGAGGCGTTCGCCGCCTGTGCCGACGTCGGGGCAGACGGTTTCGAACTCGATGTTCGTCGCTCGGCCGACGACGTTCTCGTGGTCGTGCATGATGCGGTGCTCGCCGACGGGCGGGTCGTCCGAGAGACCATGGCGTCCGATCTTCCCGATTCGATCCCGCTCCTCGCCGACGCCCTCGAGTCGAACTCCGACCAATTCATCAACATCGAGATCAAGAACCATCCGTCGGATCCCGATTACGACGCCGAATTCGGGATCTCGATCGCGGTCGCCGGTCTGGTCGCCGCCTTCTCGGCGAGCCATCGGGTGATCATCTCGTCGTTCGACATGGCGACCATCCTGAGAATCCGCCAGGCTGATCCCTCGATGCCGCTCGGCTGGTTGACCTTCGGGCAGGCCGACCCTCGCTCGATCATCGCCCGAGCCGAGGCGCATGAACTCGCGGCCATCCACCCGCACGACCTCCTCGTCGACCAGTCGTTCGTGGACCGGGCGCACGATGCCGGGCTCGCCGTCTACACCTGGACCGTCGACGACCCCGAGCGAATCCAGGAGCTGGCGAGCTTCGGCGTCGACGGTGTCATCACCAACGATCCGGCCGGAGCGCTGAAGGCCCTCGGCCGCTGAGCTTGCTCAGTTGAGAGGGCGCTTGCTCGGGTGAGGGCTGAGCTTGCTCAGTTGAGAGAGCGCTTGCTCAGGTGAGGGCTGAGCTTGCTCAGTTGAGAGGGCGCTTGCTCGGGTGAGGGCTGAGCCTGCTCAGGTGTGGCTGCGCTTGCTCAGGTGAGCGGGGTGACGAAGTTGACGACCCCGGCCCGGTGTTCGAGTCGCAGGCTCGTCACCGGTGGCATGGGTTCGCCGTCGAGCTGGAAGGTGAACGGCTTGGCCGAGGTCACGTAGGCGCCGTGCACCCCGGGCCAGTGGGCGAACGGACCGGTTTCGGCCAGTCCGACCTCGGCGTTGCGCAGGGTCTTGCCGATCCCGGGGAGCACCCGGGGGAGCGACAGCGAGGTGGTGGCGACGATCGACAGTGGCTGATCGAGGCCGGCTTCGGGGGCAAGGCTGATCGGGGTGTTGCCCAAGAAGGTGTAGGGATTGACGTTGAGGGCCACGACCATCTTCGCGTCGGTGAGGACACGGCCGTCATCGGTTCGGACGGCCAGGCAGAGGTGGCGTTGTTCGTCGGAGACCAGGGTTCGGATCGCACTGGCGATGAACCATGGGTGGCCGGCGTACTTCTTGAGCGGGGAACGCCGCTCGACACGGGTGACCACGGCGGCGTCGAACCCGGCGCCGACGTGGAACACGAAGGCTCGGTCGTTGGCCATGCCGACACTGCCAGAGCGGATCGACGCTGCTCTGGATTCGGGTGTCTCGAGGCTGGTCAAGAGGACCTTGGTGGCCTCGACGGCGTCGTTGGGGTACCCGATCGCCCGAGCGAACACGTTGGTGGAGCCACCGGGGATCGGGGCGACCGCCGTGTCGGTACCGAGGAGGCCGTTGACCGCCTCGTTGACGGTGCCGTCGCCGCCGAGGGTGACAACGACCTCGGCACCCTCCTTCATCGAGCGGTGGGCCAGTCGAGTGGCGTGCCCGGAACGAGTGGTCTCGTGCACGGTCACGTCGTGCTTCGACGACAGACCCTTCTGGATGATCACCCGGCTGCGAGCCGAGACCGACGACGCTGCCGGATTGATGATGAGAGCCAACCGCACCAGTTGACTCTAGTCCCGTCGTGTTTGGGCTGTTGGGGAGCGCGTGGTCGAAGTTCACACCGGCCCGGCTTGACCGTGCGGTCAAGTTGTGGCCTACGATGCCCCGCATGAAGGTTGTCGTCTGTGTCAAGCAGATCCCGGACCCGGCTGATCCCGGTGCCTTGGATCCTGAAACCCGAACGCTCAAGCGGGATGTGAAACTCATCCTCGACGAGTCCGACAGTTATGGCGTTGAAATGGCGCTCCAGCTGGTCGATACCGCCGGTGAGGGCGAAGTCACGCTGGTGTCGATGGCCCCCAACGGGGAACGATCCGGCTTGGCGACGGCGCTCGCCATGGGTGCGGCCTCGGCCACACTCGTGAGCGATCCCGAGCTCGTCGGTTCCGACGCGCTCACCACCGCCAAGATCCTCGCTGCTGCCATCAAGGCGCAAGAGCCTGATCTGGTCATCGCCGGCTCCGAGAGCTCCGATGGCTACACCGGCACCGTGCCCGAGATGATCGCCGCCGTGCTCGGCCTTCCGTCGGTCACC
>RCMY010001139.1_pt1 | contig 25297 bp, 21 predicted proteins | sample 2041341 | NCBI WGS metagenome assembly RCMY01 (sample SAMN09708234, study PRJNA481090) | Marine sediment metagenome, whole genome shotgun sequencing project.
CAAGCGGAATCCAAATGGCTGAACATCAGAAAATCATGGGCCTTGTTCAGTTCTACCGTAATCGCTTCATCATTTTTGTTGCGGTAGATTGTTTTTTTATGAAAGGGGTCGTACGATTTTGTTTCGGGCGCACCACTGTAAAAGCTATTGCTGCTCTCCACGAACTTCGGGGGCTTGACCGTAGTTTTGGTACTGAAGTAAAGGGCGGTATCGACCACTGTTTCAAAGGGCGCTTCGTATTTCGTAGGTTTTAGTTGAAAGGATTCAAAATATTCTTCCGCTTCTTTGCCATATTCCGTCAAGATGCCCAAAAGATAATATTCACCACCCCGGAAGGTGGTCATCAAATGCAATCGCTTCCCGGAATCCATATCGAAAATGGCCGATGAAATCAAACGTTTGCCGTCGACATCCCGATATCGGGGTTTCAGTTCCAGATCTTGATAAAAGCGTTTTTGAATCTGTTTCAGTTCGAAGCTGTCGACTTCGATAAAGCTGAAATCGTTCAATACGGACTTCCGAAGAAAATAATAAGACTTCCTTTTTTCATCATAGCCCTCGATCCAACGGTCGCCGTTACGGCTTTGGTTGGTGAAGCTATGTAGGGATGGCATATCCACCTCGAAATCCGCGAAGTCGGAAGAAAGACTCATTTTATCATCCGTAGTTTTTTTAAATGCCAAACTGTTGAAGATGGTATCGGAATGCTGCGTTACGTAATCGCCTTCCCCACCCATTTTGATGATGACAATTTCCAAAGGGGTCTTAAAAATTTGATAGCGTTGCCGGTCGCCGTTCTTCAATTGGTTCTTGATATCCAATCCTTTTAAACCATCCTTTTCAATACCCGTTTTCTCCAAAATTTTGCCAGGGATGTTCTCGAACAATAGCTTATCGATATCATCCAAAGTATACACTGCATCTTGCTTCAAAAATGAATGGGTGGGAATACGGTTGACAAGCACAAAGCTACCGTTGGCCAAATCGGGGGAAACATAGGTGGTCTTGCCCTGATCGGAGACGGGATAGAGTTTATTGGGAAGGTCTATTTTGAAAAATCCGTCTTCAGGGCCATAGGATGCATAATTGTTTTCACGTTCTTTTTCCTCGAATTGTTGCTTTAGCGCTATTCCCCTTGCACTTGATTTTGATACCAAGGGCACGACCGTATAGCCCTTTTTTCGCAGGAGGTCGATAACACCATCATCACCGGGCAAATGGGCAGCCCCGATGCCGGCGAACACTTTTCCTTTCCGCATCGTGGAATCCAGGCGCTCGGCCATATTGACATTGCGGATGTGCAGCATGTTTTTCATGTAATGGTCGGTATACATGGCGCGATCGATGGAATCAAGTAAAGCGATATTGCGCTCGCGATAGGCATCTTGCAAGAGAAACATAGGGTCGGATTGCTGCATTTTTTTCTGCAGCCATTCATCGGGCTTTTGTTTCATCGCATTCATACTGGCGCGCCCGACCAAGGTCCGTGATTCTTCCATATCCTCAAGGGCAATGATAGGCTTGTTAAACTTTTTGCCCGCTTGGTAAATGAACATATCCAAATACGTCTCCTCCTCGAAATTTTGGGAGTTCTCGTTAGTGCGGTACAAAATATTGTTGACGATACGGTCCTCATAGGCGAGGTAGGCCCCTAATAGCTCTTTCTTTGGATTTTCGACCTTGAAAGCATTGGCATAAAATCCTTTGGTGATATATCCGCCATAGCCGAAGTTGCTGCCCATCGCATCGCTATTTTCGAGCCAAAGACCGGGGTCGGATTCGAGGGCCACCATCTCACTTTGATTCAAGGCCTCGTAGAAAACATCGTCCAACCGAAAGGCGATTTTTTTACTTACGTGCATGGTGCCATAGAGATACGAGGATTTTTCAAGGCCATTGCCCGAAATTTCCCAGAGCAGACTATTCTTTTCTTGGGAATATCCTGAAAAGGTTAAAATACAAACTAGTAGTATAAGTATGATGCGCATAAACTTCTTTTTCCGCTGTACGCATTACGCCCTGAGCCATGCGCTAAAAAAGGCAGTTTGCGGTAAGCGTATGGCTACGTAGCGATGCTATACAAATTTAAGGAAGTATGAGTCAAAACATATCCCTGAAAATCGTTAAAAAGATACCATTCTAGGGTATAACGCTTAAACCTGTCCCGTATTTTCCTATTTGCCGATTTTTTGTCCCCCTAAAATCGACATATGCTATTGCACTATCAAAAAGTATTTGATGGATAGCTATTCGGGATGCGTATCAAGCCCTATTTTTGCAATTGAAAAAAAATTCATGCTATGAAAGGTGTACTGCTTGTAAATCTCGGCTCCCCCGAAAGTCCCACTGCTAAAGATGTCAAACCCTACCTCGACGAATTTTTGATGGACGAACGGGTCATCGATGTCAATAAAATACTTCGTAATATCATCGTACGTGGTATCATTCTGCAGACCCGGCCCAAGAAATCAGCGAAGGCCTATGCCAAGATCTGGTGGGACGAAGGTTCGCCCCTGATCGTTTTATCGGAACGTTTTGCCGAGAAACTCAAAATCCATACCGACATGCCCGTTGCCCTTGGTATGCGGTACGGTACGATGACCATAAAAAACGCGTTGCAGGAGTTGAAGCATAAAGGCGTCGACGAGGTGCTGTTGGTGCCGCTGTATCCACATTATGCCATGTCATCCTATGAAACCGTTGTGGTAAAGACCATGGAGGTACAGAAGGAATTTTTTCCACAAATCCGCTTGACCACCCTACCGGCCTTTTATCATAATGCGCAATATATTAAAGCTTTATCCCAAAGTATAGCCGATGGATTGAAGGATTTCGATTACGACCATATCCTGTTTTCCTATCATGGCATTCCCGAGCGGCACATCCGAAAATCGGACCCTACCAGCTACCATTGTAAAATTGATGGCAGCTGTTGCAGTATCAATTCCGTTGCGCACAATACCTGCTATCGCCATCAGGTCTATGACACTACCGAACTGGTAAAAGCGGAACTTGGCTTGGATGAAACCAAGGTCAGCTCGTCATTTCAATCCCGCTTGGCCGGCGATCCATGGTTGAAACCCTATACTGATTATGAATTCGAGCGTTTGGCGAAAGAAGGTAAAAAACGGCTAGCGGTAATAACGCCCGCATTTGTTTCGGATTGCCTTGAAACCTTGGAAGAAATTGCCATGGAGGGCAAGGAACAGTTTACGGAAGCTGGTGGCGAAAGTTATAAGCATATACCTTGTCTGAACGATAATGATGCTTGGGTGCAGGTCATGGCGGATTGGGTGAACGCATGGGAAGAGACCGGGGCGTTGCCTTCATAAATGGCAAAAGTATCTGCAGAACAACTTGGTTCGGAACCGATCGGTAAATTGTTGATCCGCCAGTCCGTACCGGCATCGATCGGCATTTTGGTGATGTCGCTCAATATTTTAATCGACTCCATTTTTGTGGGCAATTGGATTGGTTCCATCGCCATTGCGGCCATCAACGTGGTGCTGCCCGTATCCTTTTTTATCGGTGCGCTGGGCATGTCCATCGGTATCGGTGGATCTAGCATCATATCTCGTGCGCTAGGTGCGAACAACTCCGAAAAGGCCCTAAAAACTTTCGGAAACCAGATTACCCTGACCTTGTTGGTAACGGTGGTAATGGCCGCCCTAGGATTGTATTATGTCGATACGCTGATTCCCGCTTTTGGGGGGAAGGGCGCTATTTTCGATCCGGCCAAGGTATATTATACGATTGTGCTCTATGGGGTGCCCTTTTTAGCGCTCTGTATGATGGGCAACACGGTCATCCGCGCCGAAGGGAAGCCGAAATTCGCGATGATTGCCATGATCATTCCCTCGGTCGGTAATTTGTTGATGGACTATGTCTTTATCTATATCTTCGATTGGGGTATGGCGGGTGCGGCGTGGGCGACCACTATCGGATATGTCTTGTGCTTTGCCTACATTCTATACTTCTTTCTATCCAAAAAATCCGAATTAAAATTAAGCATGTCGCATTTCGGATTGGACGTGACTATTTTAAAGGAAATCGGTTCCTTGGGTTTTGTGACACTTGCACGCCAAGCGGTCGTAAGCATTACCTATCTCTTGATGAACAATATACTTTATGGTCTGGGCGGGGAGGCCATGGTTGCGGTCTATGCCATAATCGGTAGAATGCTAATGTTCGCCCTATTTCCCGTGTTCGGGGTGACCCAAGGATTTTTACCCATTGCGGGTTTTAACTACGGGGCACATAAATACCAAAGAGTTCGAGAGACGATCAATACGGCCATCAAATACGCCGCTATATTGGCAAGTGTCGTTTTTGTTGGCCTGTTCATCTTCCCTGCCGAAATCGCGGGATTATTTTTGGGTAGCGGCCCAGAGATGTCCGCCGAAGACCTGGCCACCAACGCCTACGTTTTAGAGCACACGCCCTTTGCGATGCGGCTGGTGTTCGCCGCCACTCCGATCATTGCACTACAACTTATCGGAGCTGCCTATTTTCAGGCTATCGGAAAGGCCATCCCCGCGCTTCTATTGACCCTGACCCGACAAGGTTTCTTCTTTATTCCCTTGATTCTAATCTTGCCCCATTATTTCGGTGAACTGGGGGTTTGGATCTCCTTCCCGATTGCCGATGTGTTGGCGACCATTGTAACGGGCTATTATTTGCGGAAGGAAGTGAAGCGGACTTTGATAGCTAGTAAGCAGTAGCGGAGGACAGTATTCTGAAACAACATTGCTAAAGAAAAGGATACACCATATTATAATCGATTTCGTTTTAGGTCATACATGACATCACTCCTTCGGAGCCGCATGCAACAACTGCATCCCCGTAGAAGACCTCGGCTCAAACCCCGGCCAGTCTTGGGCATTCGAATCTTCAGGAATATCTAGATATTTAGAGGTATCCTTTCCTTTCAGGTGTGCATCAATAAAAGCGGTCACGAAATGCTGGTTGATGTTGTTGATTTTGCGCTGGTCCCAAGTGCTATCGGCGTAGCGGTAGTATTCGTCGATATGCAATCCGGGTGCTAAAGCTTCCACTGGTGGTGGGTTCGGAGCCACATTATGTCTGGCATCAATATAGGTCAACAAATAGCGGTCGGCATTGACGGCACCCTCATATATTGCCCTAATGCCCTTTTCATAACCGGAAATATCGTCTTGGCTACCGGCGACGAAAAAGGTGGGCGTTTTCAGTCCCTTTAAACCTTCGGCATCCCAGACGCCACGTTCCATACCCCATGGGGCAAAAGCGACCACGGCCTTGATCCTAGCATCGGATTGCGCCTGATATTCCGCGTTGCTAGCGGCCAGCGCTTTAATTGCGGTACTTCCCTCGCTCATCCCCGCAAAAAATTGCACCATACCATCGCTGTATCCGGCACCGGCAACGTTCAACACGCCGTAACCTCCCATGGAATAGCCGACAATTGCCGTGTTATCGGCATTGATTTTTTCTGATAAAACATCCTTGCTACCCGATTTTCCGAGCCGTTCCATTTCATTGAGTACAAAACGGATATCCTTGGCGCGATTGAGCAAGGTGCTTTGAAAAGCATTGGCATCCTTAAATGTGGAATCGGTGTGGTCTATGGCGACTACAACATATCCCTTCGAGGCCAAATTTTCGGTCAGATAGGTCATCAAATATCGCGAACCTACGTAGCCATGGGAAACAATAATCAAAGGAAAAACTTCGTTCGAAGCCTTCGGCGCGGCATCTCGAACGGCCCTTCCCTTGAACGTAAATGGAATCAAAGGGCGGAGCGAATCACCGCGGGTACCCATCACATCTTCATAGGTTACGGAGGCCTCGATATCGAGAGGTACCTCCGCGGGATACCACACCTCAACGGTAAGGGGGCGGTCGTACATCGCCTCTTTGCCTGCTTTGGAATTCAAAATATCCACTTGATCGGGATTTTTTACATCTAAGGTCCGCACTCCGACGGTATAGGGCCCTCGTTCAGAAAGTTCGGGAGCATCGGGTAGCATGTCGCCATATAGGAACTCTTGGGCCTGGGCTTGAAGCAGGGCACCGGCGCCTAAGGTCAGAACGATGAAACAGACGATACATTTAACAGAAAAAGAGGATTTGCCTTTCATAAAATACTGATTGGTCTGAAGAACCCATTAAGACGGATACCGCAAGAATGGACGGTAAGGTAAGGATTAAATCCAACCTTTATTAAGTCATACCCCTAAAACTAAATCATCTCCCTAAAACCAATAGCCCAAACTGAAAAAGAAATTGCTGTTCTTGCCCTCGGGAGACCAGGCGTAATGTACCTGCAGCGGCCCCAAAAAAGATTCCCACCCGTAGCCGACACCATAGCCTGAATAATCGGGAAGTGTAAACCAATCGCCCGTTCTGAAAATATCATCATCGACGTTGGCGAAATTGGCGGTGAACATCAGGTGATTCTTGGGTGCGAATTCAAAATCGAGCCTTCCGTAGGCCTTTACAAAACTGTTGCCGGGCAGGCTTATAAAGTCATACCCGAAAAAGGGAATGAAGTTGTTAATTAGCTCCGTGCCGTATCCGCCGAGTACAAAATCGAACGAGGTAACATCTGAGGTACCCAGTTTAAAACCGCCTTCGGTTTCTAGCGTAAGGGAAAGATTTTCCAATATGGGAATAGAACCGCCCATACGTGCCTTGGCAATTGAAAACTCCTTGAAATTATCGTTAAAATCGGAAGATAACACGTATAGATGGAAATCACCGGCGAAAATTAGTCCCCTCGACGGAAAATAGGCGTTATCGTATGTATCGAGGGTCAACTTACCGAAGGCGCTGAAAAAATTACTGTTTTCGAACAATGTCTTTCCATCAGGAGACTGTTGTCCGAGGGGAGCCTCTTCCTCACCACGCCGTGCCAAAGTTCTCGTACCGTACTTCAACAATTTGTGCTCTATACCGGTCCTGAACGCAAATTCTTCGCGCAATACGGTCTCGACGTATATCTGGTTGGTCAAATCAGAAACATCTAGATTTATAGTGTTGACATTGATGCCCGGTGGGACTTCAAAATTACCGCGAATCAGATCAAAATCGATTTCCTTTCCAAAATCGCTGAATCTGGAGTTCAGGCCGAAGCTCCAATAGGAACCTTTATCTATATAATACTGAAAATTATACCGCACATTGTCGCCGATGATAAGGTCGAAAGAAGCCACATCGTCGCGGGTCAATAAGCGTTTTCGAGTCAGATTGAGAATGGCCGCCGTTTTATACAGGTCATCGTAATGGGCACCCAGACGGACGAAGGTCTTTACGGGATTTTCAGAAAGATCCAAAATTAGCTCTTCGCCGGCCTCGTCGCCTTGCAGCCTATAATGTATGGTCTGAAAATTTTTGGTCGCGGCCAGATTGCCGATCCCCTGTTGCAGCCGGGAAAATGTGGTCTCTTTTTTCTTCCCCAAACGTAATTTCCCCTTTACATAACCCCTTGAGTAATCGGCACTGCCCGTCACGGTCAGGTCATCGATTATCAACGTCTCCTGAGTCTTGATTTTAGCTCTCTTTTTTTCGCTATCGTTTTGTTTTATGGCAAGCCTTCTAAGATCTCCATAACTTTTTTTGGCCGCGACTTCGCCACTCTCTATAATCCGGTCGTAGAGATTAAAATCGATGACCGAAAAATTGGAGACTTCGGGCTTGATGTAGATATCGGTCAATTTCGATTTTTCTTCCATATCGAGAACGGTCCGGTAATTGTTGATCTGCAGTAATATCTCGGTGGCCGAAATCAGGCCATCCCTATCTCGGAGTCCATGTTGCACATCGACGCCGATGATAACGTCCGCACCCATGTCCATGACCTTTTGTATCGGGTAATTGTTGACTACCCCCCCATCGATCAATAGGCGATCTCCAATCTTAACGGGCTCGAAAAGGGAGGGCAAGGCCCCACTAGCCATAACGGACTGGGGCAGATAGCCCTCTTTCAAAACCACTTCTTCGCCTGTCTCTATATCGGTTGCCAAGCAAAGAAAGGGAATTGGCAACTTGTCGAACTCTTTTATGTTCTTTACGGGGTAGAGCAGTTTTACCAGTTCGTTGTACACGTTCTGCCCTCCCGAAAAAGCGGGGGGTACAGAAATTCTGAACTTATCGAAAGGCAAGGTAATCGCGTATCTTTCCGAATCTTCCTTTTCATAGAAAGTTTTGGCGCTTCGCGGGAGATTATCTTCTATCAAATTGGTAAAATCGGTAGTACGGAAGATCGAATCGAGTTCCGTAGCCGTATAACCTGCGGCGTATAGCGCCCCGACAATAGCGCCCATGCTCGTACCGCCGATATAATCGATTTTGATTCCGGCCGCCTCTATAATCTTGAGTGCGCCAATATGGGCAAGACCTTTCGCCCCGCCACCGCTTAACACCAAACCGATTTTCAGGTCATTTTTGTCTGTGTCCTGTGCCGATACCCAATAGCCTAAACCTATAAGTAAAATAAAAAATAGTAGCTTTTTCAAGATATCAAATTTAGGGAGACTAATCGATCTTTTCCTGAGGGAACAGAGAAAAATCCTGCCGCGTCGGTTGAAGCGGGGAACCGGTGAAAAATTCTCTATGAATGAAACGCCCCATAAATTTTCTTGGCCCTGGCCATTCCCACAGTTTCCGCAAGCTTTTTTAGAGATGCCTCTTTGACACGCTTGACCGATTTAAAAGTTTTCAGCAATTCGTGCGCCGTTTTTTCACCGACCCCGTCGATGCTTTCCAATTCGGAATTTATGGCCGCCTTGCTGCGTTTGTTCCGATGAAAGTTGATACCGAAGCGGTGTGCCTCGTTGCGCAGTTGTTGGATAATTTTCAGGGATTCCGATTTTTTATCCAGATACAAGGGGATGGGATCTCCGGGAAAGTAAATTTCCTCGAGCCGTTTTGCAATACCTATGATAGCGATCGTTCCCCGAAGGCCTAAAATCTCCAAACTTTTTAAGGCGGATGACAACTGCCCCTTACCCCCATCGATAACGATCAATTGCGGTAAGGATGCTGACTCGGCCACTAAACGCTTGAACCTTCGATAGACGACCTCTTCCATGGAGGCGAAATCGTCAGGACCGTCAACGGTCTTAATGTTGTAGTGGCGATACTCCTTTTTCGAGGGCTTTCCGTGTCTAAAAACTACACAGGCCGCCACGGGATTGCTACCTTGAATATTACTGTTATCGAAACACTCGATATGCCTTGGCTCTGCCGAAAGGCGCAGGTCTTTCTGCATCTGCACCATAATCCGGTTCGCATGCCGATCGGGGTCGATGATCTTGATCTGCTTGAAGCGTTCTTGCCTAAAAAATTTGGCATTGCGTTCCGATAGATCAACTATCTTTTTTTTGTCGCCCAATTTCGGGACGGTAACTTTTAAGTGAGGTTCTACCGTAACCTCAAAAGGCAAGTAGAGCTCGGTAGAATGGGAGTCAAAGCGCTGCCGTATCTCCACTATAGCTAATTGCAAGAGATCAACATCACTCTCGTTGAGTTTCTTTTTGATTTCCAAGGTATGTGAACGGATAATCGAACCGTGGGACAACTGTAGAAAATTGACATAAGCGTGTACTTCGTCGGAAATGATGGAAAACACATCTACATTGTTGATTTTAGGATTGACTATCGTCGATTTCACCTGGTAATTTTCCAAAACCTCGATTTTCTCCTTGATGAGCTGGGCCTCTTCGAACTGCATCTCGGCGGCTAAAGCTTTCATTCGATGCTTGAAATACTGCAACGAGGACTTGAAATTGCCTTTGATAATTTCCCGTATGTCGTCGATCTGGGCATGATAGTCCTCCGCATTCTGCATACCCTCGCAAGGACCCTTGCAATTTCCTAGGTGATATTCGAGACATACCTTATACTTGCCACTATCGATTTTTTCTTGGGAAAGATCATAGTTGCAAGTCCGCAGTGGATAAACGCTTTTCACCAGATCTAAAAGCGTACGCACAGTTTTCATACTAGTGTAGGGACCATAGTATTCCGAACCATCCTTTATGAGCTTTCGTGTGGGAAAAATCCGAGGGAAACGCTCGTTCTTAATACAAATCCAAGGATATGATTTATCATCCTTAAGCAAAACATTGTAGCGTGGTCGGTATTTCTTGATCAAGTTGTTCTCAAGCAGTAACGCGTCAGATTCGGTGGGCACCACAATATGCCGGATACCCCTAATTTTTTTGACCATTACCCGCGTCTTGCCATATTCATGGGTCTTGGTGAAATAAGAGGCAACCCGTTTCTTAAGGTTCTTTGCCTTGCCGACATATAAAATCTTTTCATCCGCATCATAGAATTGATACACCCCCGGACTATCGGGCAAGGTACTCAACTGAATTTCTATGGATACTTGAGACATTCGTGTCGCGGATTATATGTAAGAAGAAAAAGCTGTTACAAAGTTAGAGACAATTCGGCAACTAGCTCCATCAAAATTTTGTAAGTGTCCCTTGTAAGTCTTTACTTAATAATTACATTTGCCGATATTATTGATTATCAATATTTCTATTTTCCAAGGTATTTAACACTAAAATGTTAATTTTTAGCTAAAAAGTGTATTTCAACGATAAAAACATCCCTTTCACAGGATGGTTAACGAATTTTTTAATTAGTTTTAACGTATCAAAATCAATTACCACCATGGACAAATATATTATAACCTTAGTTTTATACTTACTTCTGATGATTTCTTTCAAGGTATATTACCATGTAAACGCCAAAGATTAGGTTTCCCCGATCTTTCCGAATTCGGTTTTGATTAGAAGCATGCTCAAAAAGGATTTACGGTCGGAATATAGAAATCGAAGGAAATCAGTTTCGGAAAGTTCCCTGCTAGCTTCGAGTTTAGCTATTGCTAATCTTTCCCTCGCCGTTCCTATTTGGGACTTCGATTATTATCATATCTTCCTTCCTATTACCCAGCAAAAAGAAATTGATACCCATTTTATACTCACCATTCTCCAAGGCAAGGACAAAAATGTCGTGCTTCCCAAAGTAACCGGAAACGGCTCGCTACACCATTATTTACTTACCGACGCTACCGAATTCCGAACTAGTCGGTGGAACATTCCAGAGCCCGTTGATGGTATCGAAATACCGACCGATAAAATCGATGTAGTATTCATTCCCCTGCTAGCCTTCGATAAAAAAGGAAACCGTGTTGGATATGGCAAGGGATTTTATGATACTTTTCTAAGGGAATGTCGTAAGGATGTTAAGAAAATAGGGGTGTCCTTATTTGAAGCAGAGGATAGTATTGAGGATATCAATGCAAACGATATCCCACTGGACTATTGCATCACTCCAAATAAAATCTATTCTTTTTCAGTTCTGGCTACGTAATCTTCCCAGCTATCTGAATATGCGTCCGCCTCTTCTTTTCCGAAGGCCCTTTTGTTGAACACGATTAAAATACCCACGCCTGTACTGATGGCCATATCGGCAATGTTGAACACAGGTTCGAAAAATCGGAAATCAGACCCCCCAAAATAGGGCACCCACTCGGGCCATGTAGTGTCTATGATAGGAAAATAGAGCATATCGACTACTTTACCATGGAAAATATCGCCGTAGGGTTCTGCTGAAAATGCCGTGGCCACTTGTTGGTAACTATCGTTAAAAATCATGCCATAGAAAACGGAATCTATAATATTGCCCAATGCGCCGGCAAAAATCAATGAAACGGCCCATATCAAGGTTTTAGACGATTTTTTGCGAATCGTGTCATAAAGCCAATAGCCAATACCCGCTACGGCAAATAACCGAAAAACGGTCAGTATCAGTTTTCCCGTCGGTTCTGAAATCGGAAAAAAATCGCTGAGTTTTGCGCCCCAAGCGGCACCCGAATTTTCGATGAACAGAATTTTAAACCAAGTGAAAACATCTACCGATTCTCCCAACACAAAATGGGTCTTTATGTAGTATTTACTTACTTGGTCTATCAGCAATAGTACCGCTATAATGAGCACCGATTTCTTTAAACTCATAGTTTCGGTTAGAAATTAAGGGCAAAAATAGGGATATTGCCGCATATTATTCGATTTTATCAAAAAGGATATCACCAGATACCGAACTGACATCATAAAACGTATCCCCAAAGGGAATTTGATTTCGCCCTACGCTACCATACTTGCTCGCTGCTTTGATTTCAGCGCTTGCGGCCAAAATAGAAATTTTTCCGCTTTGCGTAGCTACCTTCGCTTTACCGGTAACATTTTCAAGATGGCATCTACCATCGTTTAGGCTAATCTTCAAAATAGCATACCTGCCCTTGGCAGACACATTACATCCGGTACCAAAAACAGTTACCCTCTTACGTTCCGGCAATAGCACCTTCAATGCAATGGAAATTACTTTGTGGGCACTGAGTTTGTCGTTCGGCTTCTTAAAGTGCGGCTGAAATTCAGTGTTTACGAGAAGGGTATTGCCCGATTCTATGAGATGTATCAATAAATCGTTACTGTACTCCCCGTCGATTACGGCCTCGACAATTACCTCATCACCCGGGGCCGTGTTGACCGATAACGCAAAACTGTTCGTGACGTCTACGATTATAGCCGTTATTTCCGGGTTTATGAGGGATTTCTTGACCGTTTTTTGGGTGTAAAGAAAGTTTGCTAGTAAGAAAAAAAGGAAACAGATTCGTTTCATTCTAGGGATTTAACACCTGCGAGCGTTGCCTATTGGATGCTGACCTACACCTTCAAAGTTTGAGCAAAACGGACCTGCGAGGCGAAATCTTCATAGCCCCTTACTGCTGCATATTCTTGGCCTCGATGCTTAAAGTCGCATGTGGTACCAGTTTGAGACGTTCTTTGGCAATAAGCTTGCCGGTTACTCGGCAAATACCAAAGGTCTTGTTCTCGATACGTAGCAAGGCGTTCTTCAAATCACGTATAAACTTTTCTTGGCGGATGGCCAACTGTGTGTTCGCCTCTTTGCTCATGGTCTCCGAACCTTCTTCGAAAGCCTTGAAAGTAGGCGATGTATCGTCCGTGCCATTATTGCCGTCGTTCATATACGAACTTCTCAATAGCTCTAAATGGCTCTTGGCCTTTGCTATTTTATCTTCGATAAGTACCTTAAACTCAGCTAAATCACTATCCGAGTATCTAACCTTTAAATCTTGTGCCATATCCTAATGTTTTATAATAAATAATTTTGTGTTGACTTCATCAAAGGCCACTTCAGTGCCCTTTTCTAATTTTTCTTCCAAATTTAGCGCTGCGGTCAAGGTTTCGGTCTTGATGTATTCGAGATTGCTTTCGACCGCCTTTTCGACAAAGCCATCTTTCAGAATTTTCACGTCTATTTTGTCTGTCACTTCGTACCCCGAATCCTTTCTGATATTTTGGATCCGATTCACCAATTCTCGCGCGATGCCTTCTTCCCTGAGTTCTTGATTAATTGAAACGTCAAGCGCCACGGTAAGCGAGCCTTGATTGGCCACCAACCAGCCCTCGATATCTTGCGAGGATATCTCTACATCCTGTAACTCTAATATAAGGCTTTTATTTTCAATGTCGAGGGATATTTTTCCCTCTCGCTCTATTTTTTGGATATCATCTTGCCCTAACATGCTGACCGCCTGCGCTATTTTTTTCATGTCCTTGCCGAACTTTGGTCCTAAAACCTTGAAATTCGGTTTAATCTGTTTTATTAAAATTCCGGAGGCATCGTCCAATAACTGTATCTCTTTTACGTTTACTTCTGATTTTATGAGATCCGCCACCGCTTCGATTTCCTGTTTTTGGATTGAGCTCAAAGCGGGAATCATTATTTTCTGTAGTGGCTGGCGTACCTTTATCTTTTCCTTTTGGCGAATGGACAATACCAAGGATGATATTGTCTGTGCCATTTCCATTTTACTCTCCAGTTCTGGGTTTACTAGGGATGCATCATACTTTGGAAAATTTGCCAAGTGCACACTTTCAAAAGCATCCTTTTTCGTAACGGCCGTCAAATCCTTGTATAATCGGTCCATAAAAAAGGGAGCCACCGGTGCCGAAAGCTTGGCAACGGTTTCTAAACAGGTATACAGCGTCTGATAGGCGGATATTTTATCCTTTTGATAATCCCCTTTCCAAAAACGTCTCCGACAAAGGCGAACGTACCAGTTGCTCAGATTCTCCTGTACGAATTCGGATATCGCCCGGGTAGCCTTGGTCGGCTCATAATCGGAATACGCCTCATCGACCGTCTTGATCAGGGAATGTAACTCGGACAAGACCCAACGGTCAATTTCTGGACGCTCGTTTAGTGGAATGTCCGCCTCAGAATAATCGAAGGCATCGATGTTCGCGTACAAGCCGAAGAAGGAATAGGTATTGTACAACGTGGCGAAAAACTTGCGTTTCACTTCGGCGATACCCTCGATATCGAACTTAAGATTGTCCCAAGGATTCGCGTTCGAGATCATATACCAGCGGGTGGCATCGGCCCCGTGTTCGTTCATCGTCTCGAAGGGATCTGCGGCGTTGCCCAAGCGTTTGGACATCTTTTTGCCTTCCTTATCCAGTACGAGCCCGCTGGAGACCACATTTTTATACGCCACGGAATCGAAGACCATGGTGGCGATGGCATGCAGGGTGTAAAACCAGCCTCTGGTCTGATCCACGCCTTCCGCGATAAAATCAGCGGGGAAGGTTTCGTTCTTGTCAATAAACGCTTTATTTTCGAACGGATAATGCCACTGGGCATACGGCATGGAGCCACTATCGAACCAAACGTCTATGAGGTCGGCCTCGCGTTTCATAGGTTTTCCGGAGGGGGAAACCAAGGTAATCTCATCGACGATATTTTTATGCAGGTCGATGGTGTCATAGTTTTCCTCGGATAGATCGCCCACTACAAAATCTTCGAAAATATCCTTTTCGAGCACCCCAGCTTCGACCGCTTTCGCCATCTCGGACTTCAGTTCGGCCACGGAACCGATAAGGATTTCTTCCTGCCCGTCTTCGGTACGCCAGATCGGTAGTGGGATGCCCCAATAGCGCGATCGGGAAAGGTTCCAGTCGTTGGCATTGGCCAGCCAATTGCCGAAACGGCCCTCGCCGGTCGATTTGGGCTTCCAATTAATGGTGTTGTTCAATTCGAACATGCGGTCTTTGACTTCGGTGACCTTGATAAACCACGAATCCAAAGGATAATAGAGGATGGGTTTGTCGGTACGCCAGCAATTCGGGTAGCTGTGTACATATTTTTCGACCTTAAACGCCTTATTTTCTTCCTTTAGTTTAATGGCGATTTCCACATCGACCGATTTTTCCGGTTCCTGGCCCAAGTCGTAGTACTCGTTCTTGACGTATTTACCACCCAATTCCTTCATTTCGGGCCGGAATTTGCCCTGAAGGTCGACCAAAGGCACGGGGTTTTCATTCTCGTCCAAAACCAACAGCGGCGGTACTTCGGGAACCGCCTGTTTGGCCACCAAGGCGTCATCGGCGCCAAAGGTCGGTGCAGTATGCACGATTCCTGTTCCGTCTTCGGTCGTCACAAAATCCCCGGCGATGACCCGGAATGCATTTTCAGGATTTTGATAAGGCAATGCATAATCGAGCAGCTGCTCGTATTTAATGCCGACCAAACCTTTCCCTTTAAACTCCTTCACCACATAGAAGGGAATCTTTTTATCCCCCGATGTGTACTCCAACAGTTCAGGCTTTGATTTTACATTTCGAAATTTTCCGGAAAACTGTTCGTTGACCAAACTTTTGGCCAGAATGACGTTCATGGGCCTGAACGTATACTGGTTGTAGGTCTCCACCAACACATAATCGATTTTCGTTCCGACCGTCAAGGCCGTATTAGAGGGCAGCGTCCAAGGGGTGGTTGTCCAGGCCAACAAGTAGATATCTCCTTCATCCTTTAGGAAATCAGGAAGTGACGATTCGATGGCCTTGAACTGTGCTACGGCGGTCGTATCGGTAACATCTTGATAGGTGCCGGGCTGATTGAGCTCGTGCGAACTGAGGCCGGTACCCGCTTTGGGCGAATAGGGCTGAATGGTATATCCCTTATAAATCAATCCCTTATCATATATCTGTTTTAACAACCACCAGACCGATTCCATATATTTCGGCTTGTAGGTGATGTAGGGGTCTTCCATATCGACCCAATAGCCTACTTGTTCAGTCATCCGGTTCCACACATCGGTGTAGCGCATGACCGCTTTTTTGCAGGCGGCATTGTAATCTTCTACGGATATTTTGGAACCGATATCCTCTTTTGTGATACCTAGTTCTTTTTCGACGCCGAGTTCAATGGGCAGACCGTGCGTATCCCAACCGGCCTTGCGTTTGACCTGAAAACCCTTCATGGTCTTGTACCGGGGAAAAATATCCTTGATGGTGCGAGCCATCACATGATGGATACCGGGCATACCGTTTGCGGACGGTGGCCCTTCGTAGAAAACATAACTAGGCTGGCCTTCCCTCGTGGAAACGCTTTTCTCGAAAATTCCGTTTTTCTTCCAATGGACGAGAACTTCCTCGGCTATCTTGGGCAGATCCAATCCTTTATATTCGGCGAATTTCATAGTACCTGTTATGCTACATAAATTAATATTCCCACCAGTTGGGAATAAGGCTGCAAAATTAGCGATTTTGGTCGGATTTCGCCGATATCCCATACTTGAAATTGAGACAAGAGTGACCTACTTTGTAAAATAGCATCCAAAAATCAAATCAATCCGTATATCTTTGCGACAACAACTAAAACATACATTATGAAAAAAGTATTTCTGAGTTCACTTTTAATGCTCGCATTGAGCGTATCCTTCGTTTCTTGTAGGGATGCCGAAAACAAGACCAAAGACGCCATGGAAGACGCTGGCGACGCTATGGACGATGCGGGTGATAAATTGGAGGAAGTAGGTGATGATATTCAAGACGGTGCCGAAGATGCCGGTGACGCTATCGAGGATGCAGTCGACGATGCCGGTGATGCTATCGAAGATGCCGTTGACGATAACTAAAACGCTTTTCCTTGTAAAATAAGAAACCCTGACTTGAGAAGTTGGGGTTTTTTTGTGCTACACTTTCAAGGCTTCTCCCTTGAGATAAAGAAGGGAACCGAAAAAACTACGCTTCCAAAAGATTAAAATCAAAATCTATACCCTAGCCCCAGTATCAAATTCACTCCAGGCGCAGCGATACCGGAAGAATAGGATCGATAGCGTTTGTCAGTGATATTTTCAAGGCTCAAGGAAGCTTTCAAAGTATTCGAAATCGTGAATTGCGAACGAAAATTCAAGGTGTACCACGATGGGGAATACGGGTTGCCCTGTGAATCGGCAGCATATATGTAGGTCTTGCCCCGTTCGGATGCGGCAAGGTCGACAAAGGGAATTTCTCCATTATAGTTCAAAAACAGGTCCGTTTCCAAGCGTTGTTTTTTCCATAGGATATGAAAATCGCCAAATGTGGGGGCTACATGCCGGGCGGGGGAATCGGTGCCATCTTCCTCTTCTTCGATACCCTCGGTCAGGGTCAAGTTAGAAACGAGGGACCAATGGTCGGAGAGATAAGCCTCAAGACCGAATTCGAATCCGTATACATAGGCCTTGGCGGCGTTCTGTATTGCCTGAACATCGCTTAGCTCCCCGTTATATTCGATTTGTGATGCACCATTGAATTGGTAATCCCGGCGCACCAAGGCATCTACCAAATAGGTATAAAAGGCGGCGCCCTTCAGCACTAGCTTGTCTTTAAAATTCTTTTGAACGCCCAGTTCGACATTGTAGGCATATTCGGGTTCCAAACTGGGATTGGGCACGACTACCGTTCCGGGTTCGGAATCGAATATTTTTCCGATATCGTCGATATTCGGGGCGCGAAACCCGGTCGATCCGTTCAAGGTTATCTGCAAGTGTTCTTTGGGAAACCAGCTAAAACCAAGGCTGCCAGTCAATGCGCCATTGTTCAAATCGGCATTGTCAAAAGGAAAGGGATAAAAGGTCTTGTCAAAAACGGCATCGATCCAAACATGGCTATAGCGCAGTCCGGAAAGCAGGGTGAAATTGGGCTTGGCCTGGTATTCCCCGTTGATGTAGCCCGCCAGACTTTGCCAAGTCGAACCGTCCGGATAGCGGGAAGCGGCATCGGTGATTACATTGGTTTCGATATTCCGTTGGCTACCATCGGAGTTGACCTTGTTGAATAAATATTCCCCGCCGTAATACAGCCGTAAACTTCCTATTTTTTTGTTCTCGAAATCAAGATTGAACGAGAGGGCATCTACCTCTTCCCGGGTCGAAAAGCGGGTCAGGTCTCGAAAATCACGGTCGTTTCGGCTCTCCTCAAAATGTTGGTAGGCGGTGGTCAGTTTAACCCCATCATAAAAAACACCTTTACCTTTTTTTTCGATCTGTAGATTTCCCATAAACCATTTTTGCGGGCCGTAGTACCATTCGGCGGAACGCAGGCCATCACCTTCGCGGTCAGGTCGTATCAAACGGTCATATCGGGCGTAATCGGAAGTCTCGGAATAATGCAGTCCCAATTTATAGTCCCATGTTGCGTTCGGCCGATACCCGATTTTTTGCATCAGATTGATTTGATGATACCCTGTGGAATGCTGTTTTTTGGGATTTTCATTCTCGAGCAAAACATCTTCCCCGTTTCTTCTGACGACATACGTGTTTCGCAGATAGGAATCCGGACCATATCCGCCCATTTTCAAATCCCCAAAATCGGAATAGGAAGCATTGGTCAAAAAGGCCCATTTTGTCTTGCCCAGGTTAACATCAAAATGCAAGGTATTCTCGGTGTTGGCCGATGCGAAGCGATACCCGGCATTTCCCGTAATCTTCATGTCATCCCCAGTAGTGAAATCGGCATCTTTAGTATAAAAATTCATCACGCCCCCAATCGCATCGCTACCATAGATAACCGAACCTGGTCCAAAAATGACCTCGGTTTTCCTGACCGTAAACGGGTCGATAGCTATCACGTTCTGCAAGTTACCGCCCCTAAAAATAGCATTGTTCATACGGACTCCATCCACCGAAAGCAACAAGCGGTTCGTCGCAAAGCCGCGGATCATCGGGCTACCACCGCCCAACTGACTTTTTTGAACGAATACTTTCCCACTGTTCTGCAAAAGGTCGGCGGCGGTCTGCGGATTTGTAAAGGCAATGTCACGCGCATCCAAGGCTATGATTTTATTCGGGATGTGCTTTTTCTGTTGCTCCCATTTAGAGACTGAGAGCACCACCTCGTCGAGCTGTTCGGGTTTCATGAACAGATAGATCACTTTTTTATGCCGAGCAATCTGATCGGGCGTTGACCATCGTATGCTGTAACTCAAATGTCTGAATGTGATGCGCTCGTTGCGGTCAAAACTTGACAGATCACATTTTCCACTGCCATCGGTCAGTACCGTTTGAGAGCGGTTATCATTATAAATGACCACATTGGGAATGGGATCCTTGTCTTCCGCATCAAAAACCGTAATGGTTTGGGCGGAAAGCAAGTGAATGCCCCATAAAAAAACTCCGAAGACAATACGCTTCATGTTATCCGAATACTTCGTTCAAGACAGCGAGGGACTTGGGCTTTCGAAATCCTTGAAGATGCAGTTCAAAATAAAGCACCAAAGATTGCAAAAGCTCCTGTCGGTTCGTTTTGTTCATTTTAATGGTATGTATGGCATCAAAATGTATGCCCAAGAAGGTTTTGAAATAGCTTAGATTTTCTCCGGTAAGCACCGGATGAAGCGAAGGGGTATTGGTAAACTCGCCTTCCAAGAGGTCAAAACAAGACGCTCCCATGTCAGAGGTATCGGGATAAAAACCTAAATATTTAGTGAGCTGTACCAGAAAATGGCAATGGAAGTTAGCTATTTCATCATTGATGTCCAACCATTGAAAAGAGGCCTCCAAAAATTCGAAAAGTGGGGGGTTGGCCTCCTCTTCGTGAATACATTGACCTAGCATCTCGGCCAGAAAAAGGGTTATGGCGTTTTTGGCGATATCGTTATGTACCGTTCGGTATGGATAATTGACCTTTGCTTCGCGGATACTTTCCAAAGTGCCTTTGTTCTTATGGTTGGCAACAATTTCTAACTGGGTCAGCGGCTGAAAATATGCGGATTTCAATTTTCCCTTTTTAGAGGATATCACTCCTTTCAGCAAGTAGCTTTTCAGCCCATCGGAAGCTGTATACGCCCGTACGATAAGACTCGTATCACCATATTTCAGTGAAGTCAGTACTATGGCCTTGGTGGTTACCTGCATGTTTTAAAAGTGACGGTTATAGGCAACGGTTGGCACTACTACCGCCAACTTATACTACCCCTTGCGCCAACATGGCATCCGCAACTTTTACGAAACCGGCAATATTTGCACCCTTTACATAATTGCAGTAGCCATCTTCTTCCAAACCGTACTGGATGCACGATTCGTGAATGTTTTCCATAATTCCGCGTAGCCTATCATCTACTTTTTCGCGTACCCAGCTGTAACGTAGGGAATTTTGGGTCATTTCCAAACCTGATGTGGACACGCCGCCGGCATTAGAAGCCTTGCCAGGAGCGTATAAAATCTTCGCTTTTCGAAATGCCTGCATCGCCCCGGGGGTCGAAGGCATATTGGCACCTTCAGACACACAGATACAGCCGTTTTTCAACAAGTTCTTGGCGTCATTTTCATCCAGTTCGTTCTCGGTGGCACATGGCAGGGCAATGTCGCATTTGATATGCCAAGGTCGTTTACCCTCATAGTATTTAGCAGAAGGATACTCTTTGGTATATTCAGAAATCCGTCCGTACTTTTCGTTCTTGAGTTCCATGACGAAGGCCAATTTATCTTTATCGATTCCCTCGGCATCGTGAATTGTACCTCCTGAATCGGAAAGGGCAATTACCTTACCTCCCAAATCGAGAATCTTTTCAGCGGCATATTGTGCCACATTTCCTGATCCCGATATAACCACGGTTTTTCCTTCAATATCGTCATCCTTGGTCTGCAGCATGCTCTGCGCAAAATATACTGTTCCATAACCTGTGGATTCAGGACGAATCTTTGATCCACCCCATGAGAGCCCTTTTCCGGTCAAGACCCCGGTAAATTCGTTCCTTATTTTTTTATAGGTGCCGAACATATAACCGACCTCCCGAGCGCCAACACCGATATCGCCGGCAGGTATATCGGTAAAAGGTCCGATATGCCGACAAAGCTCGGTCATAAACGACTGGCAGAAACGCATTACCTCGTTGTCGGATTTTCCTTTGGGATCAAAATCGGACCCCCCCTTGCCACCTCCCATCGGCAAGGTGGTTAAGCTATTTTTAAATACCTGCTCAAAGGCTAAGAATTTTAGTACACTGGCATTTACCGTTGGGTGAAAACGCAAGCCGCCTTTATAAGGTCCGATCGCGGAGTTCATTTGAACCCGAAAGCCCCGGTTCACGTGTATTTTGCCTCTGTCGTCATACCAGACCACCCGAAATGAGATCAAGCGTTCGGGTTCTACCATCCGCTCCAAGATTTGCTTGTCTTTGTAGATGCTATGTTGCGCGATATAGGGAATTACAGATTCGGCCACGTCTTGCACCGCTTGCATGAATTCAGGTTCATGGCTATTTCTTTTATCAACGTTGGCCATGAATTCTTTGATGTTTGCATTCATATACTTATAATTGGTTTTTTTGTTTCAGTTTAGTGATTAATTTCGGAATATATTGAACTCTGTTCAGCTTGGCAAGAAATAAGCCCGGTTTTATGCCGGGATTATCCTATGCAATCGCCTGTCCCAGATCGGCAATCAAATCTTCGGCATCCTCGATGCCGACACTTAAACGAATCAACGAATCCACAACCCCACTTTTCTCCCGTTCTTCTTTGGGAATACTGGCATGCGTCATACTCGCGGGATGACCTGCCAAACTTTCGACCCCGCCCAAAGATTCGGCCAGAGTGAAAACCTTTAGCTTTTCAACAATCTTGACAGCATCGGCTTGGGTACGGCTTTTAGGGATAAATGAAACCATTCCTCCAAAATCTTTCATCTGTCCCTTGGCAACCTCGTGATTCGGATGGTTTTCAAAGCCCGGCCAGAAGACTTTATCTATTTTAGGATGCTTGTCTAAATATTCCGCAACGGCACGTCCGTTTTCACAGTGTCTCTGCATCCGAACGTGCAGTGTTTTGATGCCCCGTAGCGTCAAAAAACTATCCATCGGGCCGCAGACCGCACCGCTTGCATTTTGTATGAAGTAAAGTTTATCTGCCAGTGCTTTATCCTTGACCACTAATGCCCCCAATACCACATCGCTATGGCCACCGAGATATTTGGTGGCAGAGTGCATAACAAGATCGGCGCCCATATCCAAAGGTGTTTGTAGGTAAGGTGTGGCAAAAGTGTTGTCCACTGCCAAAAGAATATCGTGCTTTTTGGCCAATTGGGAAACCGCCTTGATGTCTATAACGTTCATCATGGGATTGGTAGGGGTCTCGGCCCATATCAACTTGGTGTTTTCATTGATGTAAGATTCGACAGTATCGGCATCCTGCATCCCAATAAAATGAAAGACAATTCCGTATTTCTCGAAAATCTGTTTAAACAGGCGATAGCTTCCGCCGTACAGATCGTTCGTTGATATCACTTCATCCCCCGGACTTAACAACTTGATCACCGCATCCATCGCCGCCAAGCCGCTGGCAAAAGCCAATCCGTATTTTCCATTTTCTATGCTTGCCAAAGAATTTTCAAGAGCCGTGCGCGTGGGGTTGGCACTACGTGAGTATTCATAGCCCTGATGCCCGCCCGGCGTGGTCTGTGCATAGGTCGAGGTTTGATAGATAGGCGGCATTACGGCACCGTAAGCTTTATCGGGACTTTGCCCACCATGAATCGTCTTCGTATTGAACTTTAACTTTTTTTCATCCATTTTCTACAATTATTACCACAAATGTATCGTTATCTTTGATAGCATACAAAGGTATTCATGTGCTGTTTGTGCTATAAACCGACCCAAACCTCCAAATTTATGAAAGCCCCACTGTCCTGTTTCCTTATTTTTCTAGTACTCATCGGATGTCAGCAAAAGGAGGATAAACTGACCTTTGAACCGCTTACCTTGGGCGAAACCGGATGCGCCGACTGCCCCAAAATCTCGATTACAATACCCCGGGCCATTGAACGCACTCGAACGGCAAGTACTATCAATACTTCCATACAGGAAGAAATTATTTCCCTGCTTCTATTTGATGATGACCTGAAAATCGCGAACCTTGATGATGCCCTAATTTCATTTAAAAATGGCTATTCAGAACTAAAAAATCTATATTCCGAAGAAACTACGCCTTGGGAAGCTAAAATTGATGGTAAGGTCGTTTATGAGGATAAAAAAGTTCTTACCCTAGAACTGAATTCCTACGTGTTTACAGGAGGTGCCCACGGCTATAGTGCCAAGCGCTTCTTGAACTTCGATAAAAAAAGAGGTGTAGAACTTGAAAATTGGCAGCTCTTTCAAAATCGAAAGGATTTTCAGAAATATGCCGAGACAAAATTCCGCGAGCAGGAAGCCATCCCCGCGGAAGCCTCCATCAACGATACCGGATTCATGTTCGAAAAGGATAGCTTTTACCTCCCCGAAAATATCGGCTTTACCGAAGAAGGCGTAAAATTACTATACAACCCCTACGAAGTGGCCTCCTATGCTGACGGGCCCATCGTACTGACCTTGCCTTTTAAGGAGGTCAAACCCTATTTGGCGACCAAGACGAAGTCGTGATGACCTTAGGTGAAAGTAGGAATTCTTTTATTGTTCCGTAAATGCTTTCGTTTATTCCTTCACGAACTTCTGCAAGGCAAGTATCGCCCCCAAATGTATACCCTCGTGAAACAGATTGAAGGCCAGTGCGTCTTCCACACGCTGCAAAGTCACGTTCAGACTTGTGGTATACTTCTTAAAATCCTTGAAAAGTCCGTTTTCGTAATCTTCTTTTGCCCATTCCGCGGTGGAGATTAAAAACCCTGCGATTTCCTTGATTTCCTCATCGGTTGCCGTGCCGTCGGGTACAGTTCCTTTTTTGAACTTTTCTACGAATTCATGAGGCACCCGCATTTGTAGACCACTTAACTTATAGACCAATAGCTGCTGGGTAACCACTATATGGGCGATATTCCACCAAATATTATTGCGAAATCCGGTGGGGATATCCAGTAATTGCGCTCTAGGGGTGCTGTCGAGAATTTTATAAAAGAGCTTTCTGTTCTGTAACGTGGTATCGAATATATTTTCCAAGGGATATCATTTTAATGTGGATGTTAAAAATAGCACAATTGGATGGAAATGGGTTTCTTTGTAGGATGCAATTTCCAATTCAACAGATTCCTGCCGAAGTTTATCCTGAGAGTTTCGACTTTAGTGGATACTAAGCGTAGTCGAAGAACCCGATATAAACATCGTTGAAGGGCAGGAATGACAAAAATTTTTTATGAAAATCTATCACCTCAGCACTTGCGACACCTGCCAACGCATCCTTAAAGAACTGCAACCCTTGGATGGGGCCGAACTACAGGATATCAAAACGGAAGCGATTACCGAAAAGCAACTGGAAGACATGCACTCTCTGGCCGGAAGCTACGAAGCTTTGTTCAGCAAACGTGCCCGCCTATACCGCCAAAAGGGATTACACGAGAAAAAACTTTCAGAAGTCGATTATAAAAAACTGATCTTGGAACAGTACACCTTTTTAAAACGCCCCGTCATACTGGTCGATGACCAAATTTTCATAGGAAATAGCAAAAAGGTGATCGCAGCGGCCAAGGAAGCTATCCATCGGTAAGGAATTTTGACGACCTCCCCAGTGGTACTGAGGCAAAAATCCGAAATTTAAGGGTTCCAATTTCAGGGCGCTGTATCCATCCTTAAAATGACCCATTGAATTTTTAGAAGTGACGGAAGCTGAAGTAACGGTACCTAGTGCTAGATGAACTCAAAATCGTAGCACAATCAAAGGCATCTTTTCAACTTTCACTAGCACTAGAACCTTATAGGTCTTTGGGTATCCTTGCGAACTTGCGCGTATCCGCTTTGGTCAGCACCCGAAACCCTTCCGCTTTTTCGGCACTGCTAAAAGCCTTAAGAAATTGATTGGTCAATCCGGTAAGTTTGCGCGTCTTTAAGTCCATCCACGCGCCCATCATTTCGCAGCGGGCGAAATTCTCCCCTTTGTGATTGTAGAAGTTGTGGTGGAATTCAAAAAACTGGGCATCCTCGCTCATGCCCATGATTTCCATGGAGACCTTAATCGGTTTTCCCGGAAACA
>RCMY010001140.1_pt1 | contig 25294 bp, 23 predicted proteins | sample 2041341 | NCBI WGS metagenome assembly RCMY01 (sample SAMN09708234, study PRJNA481090) | Marine sediment metagenome, whole genome shotgun sequencing project.
CATCGGCAGACTCAAGGACAACCGCGCCCGATCCCGTCAAACCGCCGATGAGCGCGAGGCGATCGAATCGGGCAGGGTCAAGGACATCAGATGATTGCTGAACTGCCTCATGGGCCCTCACCGAGCGACCAACGAATACAGCAGCCATGCGCTACAAACTACAAGCACGTGATTCCGTTTCTATGCACTAACGCGGGTTTGAGACCGCGTTAGTGCATACAATCGTCACATGTCGCAGATCGTGGACCAGTTGGCGAGACGCCAGTTGAGAGTCGGACGCACAAGCTCATTTGCGCTCGATCGGCCCGATGCGGAACTCCAACGACTGTCAGATGCTGGCACTGTCATCATGCTGGCGAAGGGCTTCTACGCACTCGTGCCTGAAGATCGGCGTGGCGAACACACTGCATGGAGACCTACGATCGAAGGGGCAGCACTCGGTATCGCCGCAGCCCTGCATACTCCGGAAAATGTCGCCCTGATCGGACCGTCAGCAGTTCGCGCCCATCGCTGCTACCCGCGAGCGCTCGGCACCGCGTACGTCGCTGTACCCCAGCAGCGCCGACCTCGAGTGACTGTCCTCGGAGAGGTCAGATTCGTCGAACGAGAGATCGACAATCTCGACACCGTCCGAATCGAGACCGACCTCGGGCCCGGCTGGGCCACCAGCGTCGAACAAACCGCTCTCGATCTCTGCCGCGACCGGCCCGCCTGGAATATCACCGACGAGTCCCGAGCCGAGATGATCCGCCGACTCGCCGATCGGATCGACTGGGACCTCATCGACGAGATCGCCGCAGCGAGGCGCAGCGTCAAAACCCTGCGCAGGCTCCGGGCGATGCTTGACTACGCACCGGCGTGATCGACCAACCCGCGACCAAAGCAGTCGAGCGCTGAGTCAGCAGCGAGCGGCGGAGCGCGCGGCTGTCATACCCATCAGAGATCATGGGTTCCATCCACCTACCGCAAGGCGGCTATCGTGAACCCCATGCCCGACGGCAAGATCTGGACCGCAGACGAACTCCTGGCGATGACGCCGAACGAACGACACGAGATCGTCAAGGCCGGCATCGTCACCGACCTGGACCAGATCCCCGAATCATTCCTCGATCGCGTGCGAGCCAACGTCTTGGGCCACATCGCACGCACCGAAGGCCCGACCACCGACGACCAGTGAGCGATCCGAGAGAAGTGCGGGTCGACCCGGGCTTCTTCGAACAATTGGACGCACAACTCGGCCCCGATCGTGGACCTCGAGGCGAGCCCTCCAGCACCGACTTCCTGCTCGTCGATCTCCCACCCATTGCCGACGTCTTTTCCCTCTAGTTCGACGACCTCCCCGAGCTGATCCCGGGCCGACCCGACTACCGAGTCGTGATCACCACCGGAACCCTGGTCTCCCGCCTCTCCGTCATCGGTCAACTCCAGGGCAACTCGGTGATCCTCGTCGGTGTCGAACTCGACCTCGACGCTGGATGGTGACCCTCGCCCGTGGTCACGAGGTGGTCACAACAGTTCCGTGATCACGGGTTATCCACAGGTATTTGCCGGTACCGACCGCCACCGAGAACCATGCATTTCCCCAGCTCAGAGGGCACGCGACGACACGATCCGGGACCGCTTGAAACACGCCTGATCCTGCTCTTCATCCGCAGGTTCCGGGTTCAAGTCACGGGGGCGGTGCTGGTAGCTCGAGGAGGTGGGTGACAGAGTCCTTGGCCCTCGCGAAGGAGGTGCGAGTTCAGGGCGAGATGTAGTCGGAGTATTTCGTCGTCATGGCGCTCGATGTCGTGAACGAGCATGAGGACTACCAGGTTCTGGAGCAGAAGAAACATCGTTCCGGGGCCGAGTGCTCGCATGCTCGGGTGATCGCCGACGCAACTCTCCGACCTATGCTCTGTCAAATGTTGCGGAGCGGTACTCGTCGAAACGAGCAGAGCGGAGACCGCGACCGGGGTTGGTGTTGGCGATGAACGTCATCGTCACCGTTGTCGCCATCACGATCATGCTGGCATTGAATGCCCTCTACGTTGCCGCAGAGTTCGCAACGGTCGGGAGCCGAAAGTCTCGCATTCAGGCAATGGCCCAAGATGGCAACCGTTCGGCGGCCAAGCTGTTCGAGATCGTTCGCGACCCGGTACTCATCGACAACTACGTTGCGGCGTGCCAGGTCGGTATCACTCTGAGCAGTCTGGTCGCCGGTGCGTTCGGCCAAGCCCGGCTGACGCCGTTGTTCGAGCCGCTCTTCGGTTCGGGCGGCCGGGCGATAGCCATTGTCGTCACCCTCATCATCATCACGTCACTGCAAGTCATTCTTGGTGAGCTCCTTCCCAAGACGGCTGCGCTGCGCTATCCCGAACGTCTCGCCATTGCCACGCTGCGCCCGATGCGGGTCAGCCAGATTCTGTTCCGCCCGCTGGTCATCGTGTTCAACGGCTCAGCGTTCACCATCCTTGCTCGGCTCGGCCTCGGCGGCGACCACAGCCACTCGCACGTGCACTCGCCCGAGGAGCTGGCGGTGTTGTTCCGCGAGAGCGCGGCCGGCGGATTGATCGATGTGGCTGAGCGAAACATGGCGGCCGGCGTGCTCAACATTGAGCAACGCCACGTTCGCGACATCATGACGCCACGGCGGCGAATGGTCGGGGTCAAGGCGGAAGACACCATTGGCGCCGCACTCGCTCAAGTGGTCGAAACGCCACACACCCGCTTCCCCGTATGGGGTGAGACCACCGACGACGTGATCGGAATCGTTCACCTACGCGAGCTCTACCTCGGCTCGCAACACGACCCCAAGGCGTTGGTGTCGACGATCACTCGACCGACGCTCGACGTTGCCGAAACCATGTCCGTGCCCGCGTTGTGGCGCCTTCTTGGCGAACGGGAACGTCACTGCGCGCTGGTGATCGACGAGTACGGCGGCGTGGCCGGCCTCGTCACACTCGAAGACTCGATCGAGGAAGTCTTCGGTGAGGTGCGAGACGAGTTCGATGTCGACCCCGACCCGATCGTCGTGGCGAACGGCCGGGTCTCGGTGTCGGGCGAAGTGCTCATCGAAGACCTGAATCGCCGATTCGATCTCTCCCTCTCGACCGATGCCGTCGACACCATCGGCGGGCTCATTTGGCATCAGCTTTCTCGGATGCCAACGATTGGTGAACAGGTGTCGCTCGGCTCCGAAGATCTGCTCGTGCAGATCGACCGCATCGACGGCAATGCAATCGAGCGGGTCAGCTTCGACCTCTCCGGTGAGACCGAATGATCAGCGGATACGCACTACCCGTCCTGGCGATCCTTGTGCTCGTCGTACTGAACGGCCTGTTCGTTGCTGCTGAGTTCGCGCTCGTCGGAGCTCGCCTCACCCGGCTCCGAGCCAGGGCAGAAGGTGGGAGTCGCTCAGCGAAATGGCTCGTCGATGTGTTCGAACGGCCTACAGGCAAAGACGGCTACATCGCCGTTGCCCAACTCGGTATCACCCTGGCATCGATCGGGCTCGGCATGTATGGCGAGCCTGCCGTCGCCCACTGGTTGTACGGCCCGCTCGAAAACCTCGGCGTTCCGGAAACGGCGTCGCACACGGTCGGCTTCATCGTTGCGCTGTCGGCAATCACGTACTTGCATGTCGTGTTCGGCGAGATGATTCCGAAGGCACTCGCCCTGCAGTCACCAGAGTCGGTGAGCATCCGCCTCAATCCACTCATGCGTACGTTCAGCGCTCTCTTCCGGCCGATGGTGACGGTTTTGAACGCCATTGCGTTCGCGCTGATGCGGCTGTTGCGCATCCCCGAGCCTGACAAGCGGCTGTCGTTACACACGAGCGACGAGCTGAGCATCGTCACCGATGAGTCGGCGACCAGCGGTCAGCTCGTTGATCGGCAACGCGAACTCATCCGAAACATCTTCGAGCTCGATGAACGGCCGGCCGAGGAACTGATGGTTTCGCGAAGCAACATCGTCGCCGTCGATCAATCGGTTGATCCGATTGTCGTTGCTGAGCTCATCGAGTCATCGCCCCGCAGCCGCTACCCGGTGATTGATGGCGACCTCGACCACGTCGTCGGCATGTTGCACATCAAGGACTTCATTCGGGCTGACCGGCTCGGCACGCTGACCTCGATCAGTGATCTCGTTCGACCCCTGCCGGTTGTTGCCGAATCAATGCCCGCCGACGACCTACTCGAACAATTCAAAGCGAGCAGCACCCACGCCGCGCTCGTCATCGACGAGTTCGGGACCACCGCCGGATTCGTTTCGCTCGACGATGTCATTGCCGAGATCATGGCCGGCAATCACGTCAGTTCGATCACTCGACGTGCCGATGGAGCGATGAGCGTCGACGGCGAAACCACCCTGAGCGATCTGCGCGAAGCGCTGGACGATCCGTCGTTCGACCACGATGACAGTGTGACCATCGCCGGGCTCGTGTTGGCTCACGCAGGAGTCGTCCCCGAAGTGGGTGAGTCGGTTCGTCACGGCAGCTACGAGCTGATCGTCGAGCAACTCGACGGCCGCAAGATCACCCGCGTCCAGATCCGCAATACACCTGCCTGACTCGCTGAACCAGCCGCAGGGGTCAGCCATCGGTGTCAAAACTGACTCGACCGGCAGCTTTCGCTGCCGGTCGAGGTCCCGGTTCCCGCCGAGAAGTGTTGAGGCCAATGGGGAGAGGTGACCTCGACAGAGATAGCTTCGGTCGGACTCGGGCTGACCTGAGTCGAATGATCCAAACGGCCCCCTGCGAAAGGCCAAGTGGTCCACGCCTCTGTTCGGGTCGTGGCCGCACCTCCTCAGACCCATGCACATTTTCGATCACGCTTCGTTCACCGTCGAACATCTCCTCGCGGCGAAAGGCTCGACAACGATCACCGTCGCCCTGCCCGCGAAAGACGAGGCGACGACGATCGAGGCCATCCTCACCACCATCCGAAAGGAACTGATGGGCCCGGTCGGACTCGTCGACGAGCTGATCGTCATCGACGATCACTCCACCGACGACACCGCCGCCGTCGCTCGTCAGGCAGGAGCCGACGTCTACCCTGCCGGTGAGATTCTCCCTCGCTACGGCCCCGGTCACGGCAAGGGAGAGGCACTCTGGAAGTCGCTGTATGTGTCGACCGGCGACATCATCTGTTGGTGCGACGCCGACATTCGCAACTACGACAATCGTTTCATCCTCGGACTGCTCGGTCCGCTCCTCACCGATTCGTCGATCGAGTTTGCCAAAGGTTTCTACCGTCGGCCGTTGCGAGACGACGGCGAAGGTGGCGGGCGAGTCACCGAACTGGTCGCTCGTCCGCTGATATCAAGCCTTTTTCCTCATCTCGGCCCCCTCATACAGCCGTTGGCAGGGGAGTTTGCCGGCCGACGCACCGTGCTCGAACAGGTGCCGTTCAGCCGCGGCTATGCGGTCGACCTGGCCCTGCTAATCGACCTCACCGAGCGGTTCGGCATCGACGCAATCGCACAGGTCGATCTGGGAACTCGGATCCACCGCAACCGGCCACTACGCGAACTCGGACCCCAGTCGGCCGCCATCACCAACATGGTCCTGCGACGGGCCGGTCAGCACACCGTCAACGACCTCACCGACGGCATTGGTGCTCTGACGCTGCTGCGTCCAACCCTCGGCGACGCCACCGTCACCATCGGCGACCTCCCGCCGATGGCCGAGGTCACCGCTGCCGAGGGCAGCAGAGACGAGGGCTGAGGTAGGGTCGGCCTCGTGCCCGACGAATCGCTCGAACGCCCACCTGTCGCACCCATCGTTGCGGTTGTGGTCGCGGGTGTTGTCGGGGTGATCGTCCTCAAGTGGGTCGTCGGCACCATCTTTGCCGGGGTTCGCTTCGTTCTTCTGGTGGCAGTGATCGCAGCAGTGGTCTACGGCGTGTCGAAGGTCAGGTCTTCGAGCGACGAGTGAGTTCCCGCAAAACCGCCGCGGTGACCAGTTCGACGGTGTCGCTCATCGCCCGGTCGACGCCGACATGGTCGACGAGGGACTCGACCGAAACATGCTCCGGGTACTCGACCATGGCATCACGATCACCAACGATGGCCAACACGGGGACACCTTCGGCGGCCGCCCACTCGGCAACACCACCAACGACCTTGCCATTGAACGACTCGTTGTCGAGAAATCCCTCGCCGGTCACCACCAGGTCGGCACCAACCAACGCGATGTCGAGTTCGGCACGCTCGGCCAGCACCGAGAAACCCGACTCGATACGTGCCCCCATCGCGAGCAAGCCGCCGGCGAGCCCGCCAGCGGCCCCGGCACCTGGGACCTCCGAGACGTCGACCCCGTAGTCCTCTTCGAACACCTGCACGAGCCGCTGCAAGCGACTGGTCAGGAACTTGACCTGCGCAGGCGAAGCGCCCTTCTGCGGGCCGAACACCTCTGCCGCTCGCCCGAACAGGGTCCGGACGTCGCACGCGGCGATCAAATCGATGCCCTTCATGCGCGGTGCTGGGGGCATGGCGCGAATGGCACCCCAGCCACCGTCGGTCGTTGCCGAACCGCCGAGAAAGACGACAACGGTGGTGGCACCGAGCTCGATAGCAGTGCTGATCAGTTCGCCAGTTCCGACAGTGTCGGCGGCAAGCGCATCGTTGGCATCGCTCCCACCCACAACGGCGAGACCGGACGCTGCGGCCATCTCGATGTACGCCGTTCGCCCCTCGAGCCGCCATGGCGCCTCGACCGGATCGCCAAGCGGTGAGGTGACGGTGGTGGTCTTGTTCGGCCCACCGATGACATCGAGAGAGCCTTCCCCACCATCGGCGAGCGGTACCGCGACCGCCTGCCACCCCAACTCGCCGGCAGCGACAACGACGGCGTCGGTGAGCTCACGGGCCGATGCCGAGCCACGGAATTTGTCGAAGGCGACCACGACCTTGGGTTTGGACATGGCGACCTGCTCGTTCATTGTGCCGATCCGACTGCGGATCGCTAGACCTTGATCACGCCATCAGAACCGATGCGTACCACGATGTTGGCGTCCTGGGTGTCGACGATCGGAGAGGCGGTTGGATCAAGTGGCTGCACAACCGCTGCCGGGTCGACACCGTAGACCGCTGCCACGGCGTTCGCTTCCGCCTGATAGCCCTCGGCGAAGAAGATTGCCGATGGACCATTCACATCGGCGTCTTTGGGATCGAGCACCACATAATTGGATGGCTTCAGCAGATCGGTACCGGCGCCGGCGACGCCACCGATTCGGGCAGCATCGTCAGTGCCGTTCAGCACCAAAACCCTCACCTCGCTCGGATCGCGGGGCGGGGCCGACACGGTGGTATCGGTGGTTTCGGGCGTGACTTCCTCAGCGGGGAGCGTCGTGTCGGTGGCTCCGGTCACACCGGTGTCGCCCTGACCGGTGTCGCCCGGCTCGGCCGTGTCGGCGGAACCGTCGCCCGCCGCCGCATCGGTGTCGGCAGACGAGTCGCCGATGCCACGAAACATCAGGAGCAGTCCGACCGCGACCGCAGCGACGATCACCATCACGCCGCGCGCGGCGTTGGTTCCGGCCGATCGGCTGAAGCCGCCGCCTGCGTCATGTGCCCCTGCGGTCATAGTGACTCCTTCGCGAAATGAGATGAGAGCCCGAGGCCGGATTCGAACCGGCGACATCCGCTTTACAAGAGCGGCGCTCTGGCCAACTGAGCTACACGGGCGTGGCCGACAATGCTAGACGGTTTGGTCGGCCGGTCACTGCAACTTCATGTGGACCTGTCCGTCGATGCCGTCGACTTCGACCATCATCGCCAACCCGGCAAGGTCGGCTGCTGGAACCTGCCAGCAGATCGCGCCTTCGACTGGAAAACCAACCGTTACCAGTCCACCGTCGGGCAACGCGTCGGTGACCGTCTCGCAACCTCCGTCTTGGTAGCGCTTTCCGTCGGAATCCACCGCCAGGAACGAGAGCTTCGAAAGGTTTTCAGACCCGTCAGCCTCGGTCAGTGCAACTCGCAGGCTCACGGTGGCGTCGGCAATGTCGTCACCATCGGTGGACGTGTCGACTGGCTCGGACAGCACTTCGATCGTCCACTCCCGGGGTGCGCCGCTGTCGGGGTCGTCGTAGGAAATCCGCACCAGATCACCGGCAGTGTGAGGATTTGCCGCGCTCCCCTTTTCCGCTGATGGGTCGAACGCCACCGGATCGGTGTCACCCCCGCCTCGGAGCACAGCAAAAGCGCCACCGGCAATGATGACCAGGCCGAGCAATCCAGCGGCGATCATCAGCAACATCTTGTTCGATGAGCCACCGCCCGGGGCAGCGGTGTCGTAGCCGGGCGGCGACACTGCTCCCGGTGGCTGGTTCCAGTTGCCCGGATCGGCCGGCACCGGCGCATTCGGTGTTGCGTAACCCGACGGCGGCGGGGTCTGGTAGCGCTCCGGTTCCGGCGCTCCGTACCCGGCGGGTGCCGGTTGTTCATGACCTTGTGGTGGGGCGAACCCGGGCGAGTCGTAGGGGTTTGCCGGCGCGTTGGCGGCGGTCGGCAAGATCGTTGTCGGGTCGGTATCGAACGCCGGGGCTGCTGCCTGAGGCGCCTCAAACGCCGGCGCGGGGCGAGGAGCCTCGGGTGCCGGCGCAGGAGCGGGCGCCTCGGGAGCAGGCACCTCGGGAGCGGGTGCGGCCTGAGCCGCGGGGCCAGGCCCGTAGCCGTCGGGCCACCACAGGGCGTCGGCACCCTCGTACCAGCCGTCGGGCGGGGGTGAGGGATAGTCGTTGCCGTCCCACGCCTTGTACGTGCTCATGGTGCCTCCTCGGCAGGTTTCGCCATCGTGCTCTTGGCCTGGGTCGCGGCTGACGCCGAGCGCTGTCTCACGACCTCGAAACAGGCAACGGCACTCGCCATCGCCACGTTCAAACTGTTCAAACTTCCGCTCATCGGGATCTGAGCAACGACGTCGACACGTTCACGAACGAGCCGACTCAACCCTTTGCCCTCGGCCCCGAGGACGAGCGCCACCGGTTGACGATCGACGATCGGCAGGTCGAACACCGACACGTCGCCGCCCATATCGAGCCCGATGGTCAAGACACCAAGGTCTTGCAATCGCTTCAGGGCGGCAGGGATGCCAGGAACGAGAGCCATCGGCAGATGCTCGATCGCTCCCGCGGCGATCTTGGTGACCGTTGGCGAGACGTGCACCGCTCGATACCGAGGCAGCACGATGCCCGTGACACCGGCGCACTCCGCCGTGCGAAGCATGGCGCCGACGTTGCCGGGGTCGGTGATGCCGTCGAGCACCAGGAGGAACGCTCCTGGTGTCTGTGCCAGCGTGTCGAGGTCGTGTTCGGGGAGCTCGACCGCTCGGGCCAGGACGCCCTGGTGAGAGTCGGTGAGGGCTTCGGCATCGAAATGGCGACGCGACACCGCCCGCATCGGGATCCGCATGTCGTTTGCCAGTTCGACGATGTCGTCGAGAATGTCAGCGGCGTCGAGATCATCGATCATGTAGATCTCTCGCACCTGACGTGTGCCGGCCAACAGGAGTTCGCGGACTGCCTGCCGGCCCTCGACCTGGTCGCCGCCCAGCGCACGCTTGGGAACCCGTTTGGCGTTGCGCCCGGCTCCGGGAGCACGCGATCGCCCGCCACGGCTTCCTGATCGGCTCTTGCCTGCTGCGGCACCTGCCCCACCCGAGCCTGACCCGCCAGAGCCCGACCCGCTGGAGCCTGACCCGCTCGAGGGCGCCCCACGGCGCGTCGAACCGCTCGATCGGCCGGCGGCCGCTCGCCCACCAGCGTCGGATCCTCCACGACCGGTACCGCGCGTTCCGCTGCGACCACCTTGGGGACCCTTGCCCCCTGTTCCCCTGCTTGGTCCGCCCTGCTTCGGGCCGCCCTTACCGGGTCGTTTGCCTGCCATCGAATCTCCGAATCATCGTTTGGCCCTGTCTATCCCGCTTCTCGACGGATACAGAGAGCAACAGCATGGCAGTGGACACCTCCGGCGAGACCCCCGAGGCCTTCGGTTCGCTTTCCTTTGACACTCACCGGCGCACCAAGCACCCGGCCGACGTTCGCCTGCATGGCCTCTCGATGGGGCGCCAGCTTGGGTTCATCGAGAATCACCGTGCAGTCGGCGTTGACGATCCGCCAGCCCGCGTCGGCAACCATCGCGCAAGCGGCAGCAAGCAGCGTGAGGCTGTCGGCTCCGGCGAAGTCGGGATTGGTGTCCGGGAAGTGTTGGCCGATGTCGCCCAGTCCGACGGCACCGAGCACGGCATCGGTGACCGCGTGGGCGACCACGTCGGCATCGCTGTGACCAACGAGTCCCGGGCTGTCGCCGAACACGACCCCACCCAAGACCAGCTTCCGATCCGGCGATGTCGACCAGGGATGCACATCGAAACCCTGGCCAACTCTCAGATCGGGAAACGCCATCGCATCGGACACTCAAGCGACCTTACTCCGTCTCACCGCCCGAGTCGGCCGGCGCCGCCGATCCGAACCGCGCCATAGCGGTGGGCGTCCACCGACCCGTGCTTCCTCCAAATAGCAACTCGGTAGCGACTCAGTTCTGATTGACCCGGCCTCGGAGGGCGGCGAAACACATCGTCATACTGATGGCTGCGACTGCGCCGATTGCCAGCGCGGTTTGGGCGAGTTCGTCCCACTGCCAGCCGTCAAAGGCGAGCGAGCGCAGCCCCTCGAGGATGTAGGTGACGGGGTTCAGCCCGGCAACGATGTCGAGCCAACCGGTCAGTTGGTTGCGTGGCACGTACGAGGAGGTGAGGAAGAGGAACGGGAAGAACAGCATGAAGCTCGAGTTCACGGCTGCGGGGTTGCCGGTCTTGAGGGCGATGGCGTAGCCGAAGCCGGAAAAGGCCAGACTCCAGAATGCGGCGATCACGACAAAGGCCAGGACGCCGAGCGGGCCTGCTTCGAATCTCACGCCAAGAATGAAGCCGAGGGCGAGAATCGGCAGCGTGAGGGCCGAGGCGACGGCGACGTCGGCCAGCATGTGACCAACGAGGATCGCCGTGCGCCGCACCGGGGTGAGCAGCATCCGGTCCATGTATCGGTTCTGGACATCGAGGACCACTGCCGGTGCTCGTGACACGCCGGTGACCCCGAGCAGGATCGCGGTTGGCATCTGGAACGCGGTGTAGTCGAACCCGGCGGCCGCGCCCTCGGTCAGTCGTTCGAGGGTGGCGATGTTCACGATGAAGAAGAAGATCGCGATGAACACGGGTGGGATCACTGCTTCGAGGTCGCGTGGCACCGCACGCAGTGCACGGCCGGCAACGGTGAACGTGTCGCGGATGAGCCCGCTTGGCCTGGCGAGGGTCTGCCCGAATGGTTCGGGGTCAAAGGTGGCTGTGGCGGCGGTTGCGGTAGTCATCGGGATTCCTCGGTGTTTTCGTTGTTGGTTGTGTTCGCAGTGCTGGATTCGATGCGGGATCCGGTCAGTTCCAAGAACACGTCATCGAGCGTGGTGGATCGCAGGCTGAGCCCGTCGAAGTCGATTCCTGCCGCATCGAGGGCCAGGGCGACCGGCCCAATCGTCTTCGCTCCGTCGGCAGTCGCAATGCGTAGGACCTGGTCGTCAGCCTCGATCGAGTCGATTCCTGGAGTGTTCACGAGCGCCTCGCGAGCGATTGCGACGTCGCCAGATATCTCGGCGAGCACGATGTCGCGGCCAACCTGGCGTTTCAATGCTCCGGGGGTGCCTTCTGCAACGAGCTGACCGGCGTTGATGATCCCGATGCGATCGGCAAGGGCGTCGGCTTCCTCGAGGTACTGGGTGGTCAACAGGATCGTCATACCGAGGCGCTCGTTGAGTGTGCGGACCTCGTCCCACACTCTGGCCCGGCTGGCCGGGTCGAGTCCGGTGGTCGGTTCGTCGAGGAAGAGAACGGTTGGTTCGTGGACGAGCGCAGCCGCGAGGTCGAGTCGACGACGCATACCGCCCGAGTACGTCTCGATACGACGATCGAGGGCATCGCCGATATCGACGAGGCTCGTGAGTTCACGCATGCGCTTGTCGATGACCGAGTTCTTCAAGCCATAGAAGCGGCCCTGCAGACGAAGGAGTTCGCGTCCGGTCTGGCGCGGGTCGAGCGAGATGTCCTGCAACGCGGCCCCGATGCGGAGCCGCACCTGCTGGGGGTCGGAGACAATGTCGTGGCCCGCGACCTCGGCGGTGCCCGACGTCGGCGAGAGCAGGGTGCAGAGCATGCGCACCGTGGTCGATTTGCCGGCACCGTTCGGGCCGAGGAAGCCGTAGATCTCGCCGGGTTCGATGGCCAAATCGAGCCCTCGAACGGCATCGCCTGACTCGAAGACGCGGCTCAGTCCTCTCGCAGAAATGGCGAAGCGGTGGGTCGTCGAGACCTCCTCTGCTCGTGGGGTGATGGCGGGTCTGACGCCAATGGCTTGGGACATCGCTGGTTCCTCTCGTTGGGGGCTTGTTCGAACAACGTAGAGAACACTGCGGACAGGATCGGTCCGCAAGCTGTGACAAACTTCGAACATGAGAAATGACCCGACCGGCCGGGCGCTACAACTGCTCTCTCTGCTCCAGACCCATCGCTTGTGGCGAGGTGCGGATCTGGCTGAGCGCCTCGATGTCACCGAGCGAACGGTGCGCCGTGACGTCGACCGTCTGCGAGACCTCGGCTATCCCGTCGATGCGACGCCAGGAACCGATGGTGGTTACCGTCTCGGCGTCGGTGCCCATGTTCCGCCACTGGTTCTCGATGACGATGAAGCGGTTGCGGTCGCTGTCGGGTTGCGGTCAGCGGCCGAGGCCGCCATCGGAGGTATCGAAGAAACCTCGTTGCAGGCGTTGGCCAAGATCGAACAACTGCTCCCCGACCGGCTCAAACGTCGGGTCTCCGCCCTGCATTCCAGCGTTACCTCGATGCGCTGGTCGCACGGCGATTCCGAGGTCATCGACCCCGAAGCCTTGAGCGTGCTCGCGGCTGCATGCCGTGATCACGAGGAGGTGCGCTTCGACTATCGACGCCGAGACGGTGAAGACAGTCGACGCCTCGTCGAACCACACCAGATGGTCACCGCCGGCCGCCGGTGGTATCTCGTGGCGTGGGACCTCAGACGTAACGACTGGCGCACCTTTCGACTCGACCGCCTCAGCGACGCCAAACTGGCCGGCGGCCGATTCTCTCCCCGAGACATCCCCGGCGGCGACGCCGCCGAGTTCGTTGCCGCATCCATATCCTCGATTCCCCGCAATATCGAGGCGCTCGTTGCCGTCGGTGCCCCCTACTCCCAGATCGATAAGGTGCTCCGCTGGGTCGACCACACCCCGGTCGTCACCGAACCCGAGACGTGCGTGGTCCGAGTCAGAGCCGACGCACTCGACTGGATCACTCTCGCCGTCGCACGCATCGCTCTCACCGCCGACGTGACCGTCCTCGAACCCAGCGAGGCCGCCGACGCCGTCGCTCAGCTCGCGACACGCCTCACGAGCAGAGCGGGCTACTGACGACGAACGTCCCATTCTGCTGTAACGTTCGGTGAATGATCCCCCTTGAGCTCCTTCGCCGGGTCGACCTTTTCGAACATCTCGATGAGAGCACGCTCGTGTCGCTCACCGAGTCAGCAGAACAGCGTCGTGTCAAGCGAGGCGATGTGCTGTTCAACGAGGGTGACACGCCGAATGATCTCTACGTCACGGTTTCGGGCCGGATCGCCATGGTGAACCGGTCGATCGACGGGCGTGAATCGGTCGTTGCTCTCATGGAAGAAGGCGACCTCTTCGGTGAGATGCCGCTCTTCGACCAGCAAAACCGCTCGACCGATGCTCGTGTCCTCGAGCCAAGCGAAGTGATCCGCATCCCGTACAGCCCGCTGCGTGCCATCTATGCCGACCAGCCCGACCAGCTGTGGCAGGTCGTGAAACTCCTCGCAACGCGAGTCCGCACCATGGATGGCGTCCTCGCCGATTCGGTGTTCCTCGATGTCACCGGCCGCACGGCCAAGCGTCTCCTCGAAATCGCAGGCGACGCCAACGAGTTCGCCCTCCCGGTCACCCAAGAAGAACTGGCGGGCATCGTCGGCGCCTCACGTGAGCGAGTCAACAAGGCGATCGCCAGCTTCATCAAGCTCGGCTGGCTCGAGCAACGTGACCGCCGCTACGTCATCCTCAACCGCGAACAGCTCGAACTGCGTTCCCGCTGAACCCAACCGCGAACAGCTCGAACTGCGTTCCCGATAGAAAATAGAGCAGGTGCCATTGCGAAGCAATGGCCAAGGAACCGCCGAGGCCGCCAGGCCGAACGGTTCCCCCGAACTGGTTCCCCCGAACTGGTTCCCGGCTACTGATACCGATCAAGTATCGAGTTTTCTGCCAGTCGGCCCAAGGCGTCTTTGACCCCACGTGCTCGCGGCGCGCCGAGCCCTTCGACCGTTTCGAGTTCTTCGACCGTTGCCCGTAGCACCCGTTGCAACAAGTCGAACCGTTCGACGATCCGTTCGATCACCGGGGCCGACAGGCGTGGCAGCGTGGCAAGCAGGCGATAGCCCCGCGGCTCGAGATTCTGGTCGAGGTCGGTTGCCGAGGCAGCGAGATGCAGGGTCTTGGCCAAAACCTCTTCGTCATAGAGCGCTTCGTCGTCAAGCGACGTCAGTGCTTCCATCGCCGCGTCGACGTCGAAGGCGGCGTCTGCGGTGAAATAGTCCTTGATCAGTAGGCGGCGGTCGTCGGTCACGCCACCAACGAGTTCCTCCAGTTGGAGACGAACGAGTCGACCATCGGACCCGAGTTCAACGAGGTTCCGTTCGATCTCGGCCGCGATTCGGGCAACCATCTCGGTTCGTTGCATCACCTCGATCACGTCTCGCAGGGTGACCAGGTCTTGGACCTCCATCGCGGTCAGGTTCTTCGAAACAGCAGCGAGTCGGTTGCGGTAGCGCTCCAGCGTCTGCAGTGCTTGATTGGAGCGCTCCAGAAGGCGGCTGACTGGTTCGAGAGGGTGACGCTGTGCACCGACATAGACCTGGATTTCCTGGCGGGACTCGGACACGGCGACGACCGGAACGTTCAGGGAGCGAGCGACCCGTTCTGCGGTGCGGTGACGCGTGCCTGTTTCTGATGTCGGAACGTTCGGGTTCGGCACGAGGTGAACATTTGCCCGCGCGATCCGTGAGGTATCGGCAGCCAAGATGATGGCGCCGTCCATCTTGGCCAGCTCCGACAGTCGTTGCGGGGTGAACGCGGCATCAAGCAAGAAGCCACCCGAGCAGATGTTGAGAACGTCGGGGCCGTCGCCGATGACGATGAGGCCGCCTCGGCCCGACTGCAGGACCCGGTCGAGGCCGTCACGAACCGGTGCACCAGGAGCGACTTGGGCCAACGCCCGCAACATCGCCTTCTCTGCGCTGGTGTCCATCGGCATACTGTAGTGCATGCCGACGCCGGGCCGAATCGACCATCGGCCGCATTCGGGCGATGGTGCGTCCGGGCAATGGTGCGGTCAGCCGACGCGAACTCGTGACGTGGCCTGCACCGCCTGATCAAGACGCTGACAACGGATCAGGCGTAGTCCGGACGGGCCATCGAGACACGACGACGGGACGATCGCGGTGCGATAGCCAACGCGGTATGCCTCGTGGAGACGCAGGTCCATCCGAGGAACGGAGCGGAGTTCCCCGGCGAGTCCGACTTCGCCGATCGCTACCACCGATGCAGCGATCGGTTCGCCGGCGGCGCCCGATGCCAGAGCCAGGGCCAAACCAAGATCGAGGCCGGGATCCTCGGTCTTGACGCCACCCGCCACCGACGCGAAGACATCGTAGGGACCGAGATCGATCCCGGCTCGACCGGCCAGCACCGCAATGGCCAACTTCAAGCGAGCGACGCCAACACCCTGGGTGGTGCGCTGCGACGAAGCTTCGGCCCGCGCCTGCACCAGCGTCTGCACTTCGACCATCAGCGGACGATGTCCTTCGAGGATCGGGACGACGACGGAACCGGCGATGTCGGTGAGGCGGTCGGCGAGGAACCGGGCCGACGGATCGAGGACCGGCTTCAACCCCTCGTAGGTCATTTCGAACAGACCGACTTCGGTGGTGGCACCGAAACGATGCTTGGCGGCGCGGAGTCGACGAAGGTCGGAATTGCGGTCGCCCTCGAAGCTCAGCACGGTGTCGACAACGTGTTCGAGCTGGCGAGGCCCGGCGAGCGTGCCGTCTTTGGTGACGTGACCGATCAGAATGATGGTGCAGCCGTGGCGCTTTGCCGCGGCCACCAGGTGCCCGGCGACCTGGCGAACCTGCGACACCGACCCCGGGGCACCATCGAGATCGCCGTCGTGCATGGTTTGAATCGAGTCGACGACCACCAGTTGTGGACCGAGTTCGGCAATGGTGGCGGTGACTGCGTGCACATCGACGACGTCGAGGACGGACACCGTCGGCGGGATCGGGCCGAGCCGGTCGGCACGGCCGGCAACCTGGGAGGGCGCCTCTTCCCCCGTCACCAGCAGCACACTGCCACCGCTGGCCGCGACCGACTGCACGATCTGGAGGCTCAGGGTTGATTTGCCGATACCCGGTTCACCGCTGAGCAACGCGACCGACCCGGCGACGATGCCACCGCCGAGGACCCGATCGACCTCGGAGAGCCCGGTCGGTATCGGTATCGAGGTGGTTCGATCGATCGAGAGCAGCGTTTGGTGGGCAGGCGGGGCCGCGCTCGACCGTGGTGACTTGGCCGTGGCAGCAGACTCTTCCAGCGTGGCCCATTCACCGCAGCCCGTGCAGCGCCCCGTCCAGCTGACACTCGTGGTGCTGCACTCACGGCAGACGAAGACTCGACGTTGTTTGGCCATGGAGAGACCTTACGGACGACGTATGACAGTCAGCTTGGTATGACTCTCGTTCCGCTGCTTGGTCACTGCTCGACCGGAGCGGTTTCAACGTGGAAGCTGCGCAGGATGGCGTGTTGCCTCGCGTCGTCGTTCGACGCGTCGGGAGCGAACCAGGCGGTGCGAAAGCCGAGCTTGCGGGCGGCATCGAGGTTGTCGAGGTCGTCGTCGACCACCAGGATCGTCGACGGTGCTGCCTGGGTGATGCGTCGCAACACCTCATAGATCGGCTGGTCAGGTTTGCGAACCCCGACTGCGCCGCTCACGATCCACGGATCGATCAGGGTGTCGAGGCTGTGCTTCCTTCGAAGTTTGGTCGCCCATTCGGTCGAGTCATTGGTGACACATGCGACTTGCACGCCGTTCTCGCGCAGATAACGCAGGAACTTCACCACACCGGGACTCAGGTGGAAGCGGTTGAGATAGGCATCATCGAGCTCGTTCGGATCGCCCTCGACGCCAACACCAGCCCAGAAGTCGGCCGCCGTGATCCGGCCCAGACTCATGGAGCGGGCACCGGCAACGATCCTGTCGTGGCTGGCATCCGAACCACGTTCACGGACGAAAGGCACGAGAAGTTGGTTGATGTCGTCGCCCTCGCGGTAGAGGACGCCCATCCCATCGAGCGCGACGACGGTGGGGAGCTCATCGTCGGCGTCCTCGGGCTCGGCGACCTCGGCGGCCTTGATCACCGGTTTCGGTGTCTTCGCTTTCGGCCGAGTGGCAGCCGGAGAGCCTTTGCCCTTACCTCGCTCGGGGCGCAGCACTCGCAGCACGTGGCCAAAGGCGACGAGCACAGCCAAGACAGCCGCCACAATGGCAACACCGCGCCACACCAGGGCCGCGACCTCTCTCGTCGATGACGTCACGGAGACCGCGGTCGGCGACGTCGCATCGAGTCGGGTCGTGAAGACGCGGCCCGAGTCGGAACCATCAGGTGTGAGCGCACCGTTGGAGACTTCCGGATCGATGTCACCCGGCAGCCTGATATTCATCGTGAGTGTCACGTCACCGAGCGTTGCGCCGTATCGTTCGGCAATGTCGGTGACGGATCGACCGAGGCTCGCCGCGAGCTGATCGTCGGAGAACGTCTCGAAACTCGTTGGGTTGATCGACCCGCTGACTCGATAGTCGACCCTGGCAAACGACTTGGTCCGCTCGAGCGTGAACGGCCCAAACAGGTCTTCACCGCCAACGAGTTCGGCCATCACGTCTCTGAATTGCTGCGGTGTCCCAAAGGCCTTCGTTGCCGACAGCCTCACCAAACCGTTGTCATCAGGCTGGGGCGGGTCGATCTCCCATCCGGCCTGGAAGAGGTCTTCGAGCGCCAAGCCATCGGAACTCGACAGATCCAACACCGCCGCGGCGGCATCTCGATCAAGGACCAGCGTCAGCGCAACCACGCCAGAGCCGTCTTCTGCCACCTCGATGTCGACGGCGACGTCGGTGCGGCAGCCGGTTGCCAGCATCACGATGAGGCCAAGTAGAAACGCTATGTACGCAATCCGCTTCATCGGTCGTCGTTCGGGCCTGCGGAACACCGTGGCAACACTACCGGCAGAGCGACCCCTCCTTGGGCAACATTGCAACGAGCGTTGAACCAAAGCCACCAGGAACGCGTCCGTGGGGCATGTCAAAGACATGCCCCACGGGTCGGTGATGGAATCGCGGCAGGTTGACCCCGCCGTTTGTCATGCCGGATCAGTCGCCGGCTTCGGCCAGCTCAGGTGTCGATGGGGGCTGGAACCCCTCGTGAGCGGTGAAGGACAGCTCGCGTCCGCCTTCGTCGTCTTCGACGACGTCGACAACAACGATCTGCCCGGCTCGGAACTCCTTGTAGAGCAGCTTCTCCGACAACACGTCTTCGACCATGCGCTGAATGGCACGACGCAGCGGACGTCCACCCATGGTGGGGTCATAGCCACGGTCGGCCAGGAGATCCTTCGCATCGGTGGTGAGTTCGAGTCCGATGCCCTGACCCTCGAGCTGCTCGGTCGTGCGAGCAATGAGGAGATCGACGATCTGGGTGATCTCAGGCTTGCTGAGCTCGTGGAAGACGATGGTCTCGTCGACGCGGTTGAGGAACTCAGGACGGAAGTGCACCTTCAGTGCATCGTCGACCTTCTGCTTCATGCGCTCATAGGAGACAGCCTCGTCGACCTTGGCGAACCCGAGCTGCGCCTTACGCAGATCTTGGGTGCCCAGGTTGGAGGTCATGATGAGCACGGTGTTACGGAAGTCGACCGAGCGACCCTGGGAGTCGGTCAAGCGGCCCTCTTCCAAAATCTGGAGGAGAGTGTTGAAGACGTCAGGGTGGGCCTTTTCGATTTCGTCGAAGAGCACCACCGAGAACGGCTTGCGGCGAACAGCTTCGGTGAGCTGGCCACCTTCTTCGTAACCGACATAGCCCGGGGGCGAACCGACGAGGCGGCTCACCGTGTGCTTCTCCATGTATTCCGACATGTCGAGCGTGATGAGCGCCTTCTCGTCGCCGAAGAGGAACGACGACAGAGTCTTGGCCAGTTCGGTCTTGCCGACACCGGTTGGGCCCAAGAAGATGAACGAACCGGAGGGACGACGAGGATCCTTCAGACCGGCACGGGTGCGACGAATCGACTTGGAAACCGCCGCAACGGCAGCATCCTGGCCGATGACCCGCTTGTGGAGCTCGTCTTCCATGCGGAGGAGCTTCTCGGTCTCTTCCTCGGTGAGCTTGTAGACCGGGATACCGGTCCAGATCGAGAGCACCTCGGCGATCGACTCTTCATCGACCTCATCGAACAGGTCGACACCCGACGCCTTGATCTCGGCTTCGAGCGCCTCTTTGGAGTCGAGGAGTTCCTTCTCCTTGTCGCGTAGACGACCAGCTTCTTCGAAGTCTTGGTTCTCGACCGCCCGCTTCTTCTGCTCGACGACACCGCTGAGCTCGGTCTCGAGCTCTTTGAATTCCGGCGGTGTTGCCATGCGCTTGATGCGCAGTCGCGATCCTGCTTCGTCGATGAGATCGATGGCCTTGTCTGGCAGGTGACGGTCGGCGATGTAGCGATCAGCAAGGTTGGCTGCTGCGACGAGCGCCTGGTCGGTGATGGTGACCCGGTGGTGGCTCTCGTAACGATCGCGTAGACCCTTGAGAATCTCGATGGTGTGCTCGACGGTCGGTTCTTCGACCCGGATCGGCTGGAAACGACGCTCGAGCGCCGCGTCTTTCTCGAGATGCTTGCGGTATTCATCGATCGTGGTGGCGCCGATGGTCTGGAGTTCACCACGAGCGAGCATCGGCTTGAGGATGCTCGCGGCGTCGATGGCGCCCTCGGCAGCGCCAGCACCAACGAGCGTGTGCAGCTCGTCGATGAACAAGATGATGTCGCCGCGGGTCTTGATTTCCTTCAGCACCTTCTTGAGGCGTTCCTCGAAATCACCGCGATAACGGCTACCGGCGACGAGCGCACCAAGGTCGAGCGAGTAGAGCTGCTTGCCCTGCAAGGTGTCGGGGACGTTGTCGTCGGCGATGCGCTGGGCAAGACCTTCGACGATGGCCGTCTTTCCGACACCGGGTTCGCCGATGAGCACGGGGTTGTTCTTGGTGCGGCGTGACAGGACCTGCATCACGCGCTCGGATTCGCGGTCTCTCCCGATCACGGGATCGAGCTTTTTGTCGCGCGCCAGTTGGGTGTAGTTACGACCGAACTGGTCGAGGATCAACGAGCCCGACGGCGCGTCTGCGCTGCCACTGCCCGGCGTTGCGCCCGGCTTGCTCGATCCTGATTCGGGAGCACCGCCCGCCGAACCCGACGGGCCCGAGTAGCCACTCAGCAACTGGATCACCTGTTGGCGAACCCGACTGAGATCGGCACCCAACTTCACCAACACCTGAGCAGCAACGCCCTCGCCCTCACGAATGAGGCCGAGGAGGATGTGTTCGGTACCGATGTAGTTGTGGCCGAGCTGCAAGGCTTCTCGCAGCGACAGTTCGAGGACCTTCTTCGCCCGAGGGGTGAAGGGAATGTGACCCGACGGCGATGAGCCGCCCTGTCCAATAATGTCTTCGACCTGGCTACGTACGGCTTCCAACGAGATGGACAGGGATTCGAGCGCTTTCGCGGCGACACCCTCTCCCTCGTGGATCAGACCGAGCAGGATGTGCTCGGTCCCGATGTAGTTGTGGTTGAGTAGGCGGGCTTCTTCCTGGGCCAACACGACAACGCGACGTGCTCGATCAGTAAAACGTTCAAACATGGAACTCCTCCCGGTGGGGCGTGAGGATACGTGGAGCGAGTCTAGCGGCGCCCGTCCCCTCAAGGTCGGCTCGCGAGACGCAGGTGTGAGAACTCCGTCTACTTCGGGGATGTTCCCGGCTGTGACTCCCGACCGAATCACCCCTCGATCCGGCGGAAGTCACCTACGAATGGTGATGGCCGGTCACGAAGCGTGAGACCATCTCGTTGAGGATCATCACGAGCCGTGCTCTAGGTTAGTTGCGTGGTCGCCAATCCGCTCGCACTGCTTCCTACTGGTCCCGACGACAAAGCGCGGGTCGAATCGACCCTGCTCGAGGTCGTCCACATCGAGGGCGATGCGTACCTCTCGGAAATCGCATCGCACCTGATCAAGGCGGGCGGCAAGCGACTTCGCCCGTTGTTCACGATTGCGTCGGCGGCAGCCTCATTTCCTGATGGAACCTCGGTCCACCACGACATCGTTCGTGGAGGGGTGGCGGTCGAACTCGTCCACATCGGCTCGCTCTATCACGACGATGTCATGGACGAAGCAGACATGCGGCGCCAGGTCATCAGCGTGAACGCCCGCTGGGGCAACCTCAAGGCCATCCTCGCCGGTGACTATCTTTTGGCCAAGGCATCAGAAATCGCCGCCGATCTCGGCACCGAGGTCGCCGGTTTGCTCGCGGCCACGATCGCCGAACTCTGTCGTGGCCAGGTTGGCGAACTGCAGACCATGTTCGACGTCACGCGAACCGAAGAGCAGTACTTTCCATCGATCGAGGGAAAGACCGCATCGTTGTATTCGGCGGCATGCCGCATCGGCGGCATCGTGTCGGGCCAGCCTCGTGGCGACATCGATCGGCTCACCGAGTTCGGTCGACTCTACGGCATGGCCTTCCAGGTGATCGACGACATCCTCGACGTCATCGCCACCGACGAACAGCTTGGGAAGCCCGCGGGCAACGACATGATCGAAGGCGTTTACAGCCTCCCCGTGATCCACACGTTGGCGTGGCCCGAAGGCGCAATCCTGCGAGAGATGCTGGCCGATGGCCTCGACCCCGATCAGCGGTTCGCCGCCATCGACATCGTGCGCCAAGGCCCCGGCGTCGACTCCGCCTTCCTGGTCGCCGAAGACTTCGTCGCCCAAGCCAAGGCTGTCCTTGCCGACGTCAGCACCAACCAGGCGGCAACGGCGCTGGCGGGCGCCGCCGACCATCTCCTCCGCTCGGTTCCGCGCCCGCAGACCGCTTGAACAACGAGACAACAAGCAACGCCGTGCCCCTTGCGGTTTGTCGCCAGACATGGAAGCCTGGCCGCTGAGACACTTGTCACATTCACCCGATAGGGGGCACCTCATGACCGTGATCTCCGCACCAACCCAAGCTCTCCTCGGCACCGACGCCGTCGCCCACTGCTGGACCTGTAATCCGAATGGCACGCCACAGGTTTCGGTGGTCTGGGTGATCGCACAGGATGACGAAATTCTCTTCGGAACCGATGGCCGCAGCGTCAAGGCGAGAAATCTCGCCTCCAACCCGAACATCATCTTGTCGATCGAAGACACCGAGCGCAACGAGCGCGGCTTTCAACGACACCTCGTCGTTCGGGGCCGGGCCACCATCAATCCAGGGCCGAATCCAGCGCTCATGGACGCATTGGCCGAAAAGTACACCGGCCTGCGCCGCCACCCGCTCGCGCTTCGAGACTCACCGACGAGCGTCATCGTGCGCGTCGACATCGAACGCATCAGCGGCGTCGGACCATGGATCGAAGAAGCAGCAGGCGCATCGATCTGAACGTGCGAACGGTCATCCTCCGATGGGGTTGATCCGCTACTCACCGACTGCGGCGAGAGCCGGGCAGCCATCGCCCTGGGTGTCGCCGACTGCGGCGAAGGCAATGGGGACCGACGTGAGTCCGGGTGAGCCGCTGAAGAGCCAGCGACTCATGTCGACACGCACGTAGTCGTCGAAGGTCACGATCGAGCCGTTGGCAAAACACATGCCATCTTGGAATGTCAGCGACAGGGTGAACGAGCGCTCCTCCCCTGGCTGCATGGTGAGCCCAAGATCGAACTCGGCATCGACCGCTCCTGTCACCTGACCTGGCATGACGGTGTTCGGTTCGATCTGCACCGCCAACGCCCCTTGCGCACCCGCCGCTCCGAACGGAATGATTGCCCGGTCGACATCGACCTGGCGGGTCCCGAGATTCTGGATGTGGAACTCGATCTGGCAATTCATGGTCTGGCGCAGTTCGATCCGATGCATGCTGAACCTGCTGGCGGTGTCGACCTCGCGTTCGTAATAGCCGGGCTCGATACCGCTGCACTGCAACGGCGTGGCGTCGGTGACGACCCGCACGTCGGCGAAGGCGGACTGGGCATCGTTCCATGCCCACAAATACACACCGAAGCAGGCAACGATCAGCAACGCAACAATGCTGGGCCACCACGGTCGGCGAGTCCGCTCCATGATCGGAGCGTACTCATCGCCGTCTTTGCGGCGTGGGATGAGTGGCGTGGGATGAGTCGATGGCCAGGACCGGGCCGAGATGACCCAGCCGCTCTGACTTTGGCGTGTGAAGATGTCAGCCATGACCCAACGATCACCGGCGGCGCCGCATGACCCCGTTCGACAGGTTGCCGCTCAGCACATGACCAATCCGGCCGATTGACGACAATGGAGCCAGCGACATCACTTCGCCCCGACGCCGAGTCGGCAGCGTCGCATGTGCTGCCCTTGATCGGTCCGCTTCGCGCTCCTCGCATCTCGCCGCCGACTCGCATCACGCTGCTCCGAGGCATCCTTGCTTTCCGCTGGCTCACCGGCACGTGGATGGCGGCGGTTTTTCTGTGGGAGATCTACGAACGTCGAGGAAGCGCAAAGCCCGGGGTCGACCACCCGGTTGTCGGCATCGCGCTGCTGCTTGCCAGCTTTGCCTTCATGAGTTGGCTGACGCTGGTCTACCAGCGCAACCCCGACCGACTCACCGGTCCACGACCGATCATCACCGAGATCGTCATTGCCACCACCCTCCTTGGCGCCGACATGTGGGTGTACGGCGCGACCCATTCCCAGGCGCTCCCGACCATCTGGCCACTCGGGGTGATCTTCACCGTGGCGATCGCGGCAGGAACACGCCCCGCTGTTGCCACCGGGATCGGACTCGGTTTGGCTCGCTACGTTGGCTGGTGGTGGTTCATCCCCGATGCCGAGTCCGCCTGGAGCATGACCCGTATCGCCAGCACCGTCCTCTTCGCCCTCGGCGGTTGGGTGGCGGGCTATCTCATCGGGCAACAGGCCGAAGCCGACCGATCGATCTCGGCCTTCCGAGCCAGAGAAGAGGTGGCGCGCACGCTCCACGACGGCGTGCTCCAGACGCTCGCGGTGATCCAACGCCGCAGCGATGACGGCGAACTCGTCGAACTCGCTCGCTCACAGGAACTGGAACTGCGGCAGTACCTCTTCGATGGTAGGGGCTCGTTCCATGGGGCTGCTGCCGATGATGATCTGGCAGCGACGTTGCGCGCTGTCGCCCTCCGCATCGAACAGCGTGAGGGTCTACGCGTCGATGTCATCTGCGCCCCTGATCTACCCGCCGGTGATCGACGTTCGATTCACGCCATCGGTGGCGCCGTCGCCGAAGCGCTCACCAACGCGGCCAAGCATGCCAATGCCGAGAAAGCGACGGTGTACGCCGAACCGGGCGGCGAGAGCGAACTGTTCGTATCGGTCAAGGACAATGGTGTCGGCTTCGAAACCGACACCGCACCACGCGGGCAGGGATTGAATGGTTCGATCGCCGGGCGCATCAGCGATGCCGGTGGACGAGTCGAAATCGACGGCCGACCGGGCCGCGGAACCGAAATCAGGATGTGGGTATGAGCTTCACCGAACACGTCAGCGTCGTCCTGGCCGACGATCATCCAATCTGGCGCAGCGGCGTGCGAGCCGACCTCGGAGCGAACTTCATCGTTCTCGCCGAGGCCGGCGATGCGACCGAAGCGATCGAAGCGATCAGGAAACACCAACCCGATCTCGTCGTCTGCGACCTCCACATGCCCAATGGTGGCGGCATCAAGGTGGCGAAGGAATGCGGCGACATGACCAACATCGTGATGCTGACGGTGTCGGAAGCCGAGCGGGACCTACTCGACGCAGTGGCGGCAGGCGCCAACGGCTACCTGGTGAAGTCGACACCGCCCGACCAGCTCCGCACCGAGCTGTGGAAG
>RCMY010001141.1_pt1 | contig 25289 bp, 19 predicted proteins | sample 2041341 | NCBI WGS metagenome assembly RCMY01 (sample SAMN09708234, study PRJNA481090) | Marine sediment metagenome, whole genome shotgun sequencing project.
GTGACCGAACTGGCCCTCGACATCCTCGGAGCCGAAGCGATGACACCTGCTGCTCGCATCCCGGCAACCTCGTTCCACGCTGACCTTCCCGGCGCCCCGAATGACGCTGCTTCGTGGGTCGGCATCTTCTACAACGCCCGCGCGGGGACGATCTATGCAGGTACCAGTCAGGTCCAGCGAAATATCCTGGGCGAGATGGTTCTCGGACTCCCGAAGGAACCGCGTCCGACGTGACCGCGGGCAGGGCTGACGGGTCGTCGACGATGCTCGAAGCCTGGTACCAACGGGCCGCTGCCGATCCGAAAACGATCGTGCTGGCGGACGCCGGCGACGAACGCGCAAGCGAGGCGGCAGACATTCTCCGATCCGATGGTCTGGCGAACCCCGTCGTCATGGGGGTCGACGTCGACCCGGCCGACATCGCCAACGATCCGCTCGCCGCCGACGCGATCGACGCGGCCACAGCCTTCATGCCCAATCGACCCTTCGATGCCGACGATCCACTCAATGCCGCCGCTCTGATGGTCAAGACCGGCCAGGCGCACGGATGCGTGGCTGGAGCGAGTCGTCCCACCGCCGACGTTCTCCGGGCTGCGATCCGCGTGCTCGGCGTGGCCCCGGGGATCGACGCGATCAGCAGCTGTTTCTTTCTCGTGCTACCCGACGGCACGTCGGTGGTGTACGGGGACTGCGGCGTCCTACCCGACCCCGACGTCGCGCAGCTCGCTTCGGTGGCGATCGCCTCGGCCGCCACCTTCGCCGGACTGACCGGCGAGGAACCGCGGGTTGCGATGTTGTCGTTCTCCACCAAGGGCAGCGCCAACCATCCCCGCGTCGACAAGGTCGTCGCGGCCACCCGGCGCGTGCGTGAGCTCGCTGCCGACTTGGCGGTCGACGGCGAGTTGCAGTTCGACGCGGCGTGGCTACCCGAGGTCGCCGCCACAAAAGCTCCGAACTCGCCGGTAGCGGGTCGGGCCAACGTGTTCATCTTCCCCGACCTCGACAGCGGTAACATCGCCTACAAGATCACCGAACGGATCGGCGGAGCGCAGGCCTTCGGACCGCTCCTGCAGGGTGTCGACGGCGTCATGCACGACCTCAGTCGCGGTTGCAGTGCGCGCGATATCGCCAACGTCGCCGTGATCGCATCGCTGCAGGCCTGAGCGGGCGAGGATCGCCGAACGTCGGCTGCGCCCGCTGGAAGATCCGGAACACAACCAGGCGCGTGATCAAGCGAGCAGCTCGATGACGTCGTGGTAGGTCCCAAGGGTGAGGGTCCCGTCCAGATCGACGACCGCCTCGTGCGTGAACGTTGCGTCGACGGCGATGTCCAAGCTCAGGCCGCGGATCCTGACCGTCGGGTCGTGCTCGATGAAACGAGCCACACGACGCAGGTGTGAAGGGAGATACCGGTCGCCGTTCGCATGCAGCGTCGCGGCGTCCATCGGGGCCCCGTCCGACACCAGAACGATCACCCGCTGCGGCTCGGGTCGCAGCAGCAACCGCTGGTATGCCCAGATGAGGGCCTCGCCGTCGATTCCCTCGCGGTAGTGCTGCGTAGCCAGTAAGCCGGCAATGCCGGAGCGCGCCCGCCGCCACGGCGTATCGGCGTCCTTGTAGACGATGTGGAGGGTCTCGCCGATCCGGCCGGGCTGCGGGGGTTCGCCCGCAGCCCGCCAGTCGCGCAGTGCCCGGCCGCCGTTCCACGCGGCGGTTGTGAAGCCCAGAATCTCCGATGTCGCCCCGGCGAGATCCAACGCGCGGGACATGGTGTCGACCAGGACCGCCAGCGACGCGAATCGCTGGCGCTTCATCGAACCCGAGTTGTCGAGGAGGAACGTGACGCAGAGCGGTGCGGTCGGTTGGCGCCGCTCGGATCGGAAGACGCGGTGGTTTGTCGGGTCGGCGACGAGCTGGGCCAGTCGAGCACCGTCGAGCACGCCTTCTTCGGCCGCCGCGTTCCATCCGTCGTGGGCCTGCAGTGCGAGACGGCGCTGAATTTGCTGCGCCAGGCGACCGACGCTGACCGCTTGGGCCGACCGCAACCGGTCGAGTTGCATCCGTAGTTGCCGGCGGCGCTCGGCGGAGTAGAGCGCAGTGCCCGTCGTGCGCTCGTCATAGGCCGTCGTGAACGGGTGATAGCCGCCGAGGTGATCGAGGTCGTCGACGACGTCGCCCTCGAGGTCGCCAATCGAGGGCGCCGGGAGCGCTCCCGTGGCGCTTGTGTCGTCGTGCTCCCAGCCCGTCGGGAGGAAGATGTCCAGAACCGTTTGCGCGCTTTCGTCACCTCGACCTTCGTCCATCGACGCGAGCGCCCCGACAGCTGCAGCCAGGTCGGCGGCGTGCCGGAGGAACAGGTCGGCATCTCCGACCGCCGGCCGCAGCGCACGTAGGGGTGTGCCAAGGGTGGGAGCAATCCGCGATCGGGTCTCCTCGATCTGCGTCTCGATCTGTTCATCCGCCAGCTGACGAACCACGCGCGACCGCATCATGTGCATCACCGTGTAGAGCAACGTTCCGATTGCGGTTGCGGCAAATTCGGTGGCCTCCTCGCTGCGACACCACGCGAGAAACGCTCGTTCGATGTTGTGATCCGCTCCGGGCAGGGACGGTGGAAGCAGCGCCTCGCAGCGGAACTGCTCGGCAAGGTCGTACACGGCGCGTTCGAGGAGGGCCGCCGGCTGGTATCGGTCGTACGCGACGCGGTCGCCATATCGGAGCCGCACGGCGAGGCCGTCGACGACGCCCCGCGCCACCGCGTCGCTCACCGTTGCGAGATCGACGAGCAAATAGGGCGTACCCAGCGCCATCGGGGCGCCATCGACCTGCAGCTCTCGATGGCGATATTCCGCTGCTGTGCTGTGCCCCAGCGCCCGCAACGTGGCCGAGCCGAGGCGTTCGCGTCGGCGCTGGTCGAATCGGGCATCCGCGGCCCGAACCGTTGCCGACTCGGCCATGTCAGTCGACGGCGTTCGGAAACGCCCGCTGGAAATACTCGACGACGATCGACCGCTCCGCATCGTCGCACTTGTTGAGGAACGAGAGTTCGAACGAGGCGAACACGTCGTCGAAGATCATCTGGTTGGTGGCCCAGCTGATGACGGTGCGCGGCGACATGACGGTGGAGATGTCGCCCGCCGCAAAGCCCTGGCGGGTGAGGTCGGCGACCTGCACCATCGCCGCGACCATGGCATCGCCGTCCGCTGCTGCGACGATCTCGGGCACCCGCGCCGTGACGATGGCGCGCTCTTCCGCCGCGGGCAGGTAGTTGAGCCGGGCGACGATGTTCCAGCGGTCAACTTGGGCCTGATTGAGAAGCTGCGCTCCGTGGTAGAGGCCGGTGAGGTTGCCGAGGCCGACGGTGTTGGATGTGGCGAACAGCCTGAAGCTGGGATGCGGGGTCAACACCCGGTTCTGGTCGAGGAGGGTGAACTTTCCTTCGCGTTCCAGGACCCGCTGGATCACGAACATGACATCGGGCCTCCCCGCGTCGAACTCGTCGAACACCAACGCGACCGGTCGCTGCAGGGCCCACGGCAGCATGCCCTCGCGGAACTCGGTGACCTGTGCGCCGTCGCGCACGACGATGGCATCGCGACCGACGAGGTCCATGCGCGTCACGTGACCATCGAGGTTCACCCGAACGCAGGGCCAGTTCAGCCGGGCTGCGACCTGCTCGATGTGCGTGGATTTCCCGGTGCCGTGGAAACCCTGCACCAGGACGCGCCGATTCTGACTGAAGCCGGCGAGGATTGCCTGGGTGACCGCCGGATTGAACCGATAGGCCGGGTCGACCTCGGGCACGTGATCGTTGAACGATGCGCCGTCGGCGTTGTCCTGATGGGTGCCGAAACCCATCACCGACAACGTCGTCGGGAATCCGAACACCGCTTCGACGTCGATCGGAACGTCGGGTCGCGCGGACGCGGAACCAATCGGTGCGGGGCTCATCGGTGCGGGGCCGGCGCTCAGACGTAGTCCTTGTACTTCGCGAGATGACGCACGGGAGTGGACAACGCATCCTTGCGGAATGGATCGCCCAACTCCTTGGTACACATGATTTCGATAACCGTCGACTTGCCCTCGGCCATCTGCGCGGCGATCGCGGCCCTGAGCGATGGTCCCACGTCGTCGATGTTGTCCACCCTGACGCCCTCGGCGCCCATGGCCTTGGCGATCTCGACGTAGTTCTCGCCGCCGTCGAGTTCGCCGGCAACAAACCGGCGGCCGTAGAAGTCGACCTGGTTCTTCTTCTCGGCCCCCCACTGGCGATTGTGGAAAACCACTGCGGTCACAGGGATGTCGTGGCGAACGGCGGTCATCAGCTCGCTCATGCTCATGGCCCAGGCGCCGTCACCGGCGTACGCGATGGCCGGACGGTCGGGCGCCGCAGCTTTGGCCCCGATGATGGTGGGAAGTGCGTATCCGCAGTTGCCCCAGCTCATCGGCGCAAAAAAGCTGCGGGGCTCCTCGAACCGCAGGTAACTGTTGGCGACGGAGTTGATGTTGCCGATGTCGGTCGACACCATCGCCCGCTCCGGCATGGCCTTTTCGAGCTCGCGCAACACGTGGCGAGGGTGCAACCACGTTCCCGGCTCGGCCTGCGCTTCTTCGATCATCTCGAGGCTGAATTGGTCGCGCTCGTGGGTCCAGGCATCGAGCTCGGCTTCCCACGAGGCCTTCTCCGCCGCAGTGGTGGCCGAGCGTTCCTCACGGGTGGCGTCGCCGGCTATCTCGCGATTGGTCAGGCGCTCGGTGAGTGCCTTCGCGGCGGCTCCGGCGTCACCACAGATCCCCACCGATACCGGCTTCACGAGGCCGAGCATCTTGTGGTCGGCGTCGACTTGAATGATCTTCGCATCCTGGGGCCAGTAGTCCATGTCGTGTTGGGGGAGCGTGCCGAACGGTCCCAGCCGCGTACCGAGCGCGAGCACCACGTCGGCTTGCGCGATGAGTTTCATCGCAGCTTTCGATCCCTGGTAGCCGAGTGGGCCACACCACTGCGCGTGGCTCGCCGGGAACGAGTCGTTGTGCAGGTAGCTGTTGACCACCGGGCAGCCGAGCCGTTCGGCCAACTCGATCGCCTCCGCCATGGCATTGCCCATGACCACACCGCCGCCGGACACCATGACGGGAAAGGTTGCATTCGCCAGGAGATCTGCGGCTTCGTCGAGCGAGCGTTCACCACCGGCGCCGCGATCGAGCACCTGCGGTTCGGGAATCGTCACGTCGATATCGCCGTAGAAACGATCGCGCGGAATGTTGAGTTGCGTCGGACCGATTTCGGACATGGCCCGATCGAAACACCGGGCCGTGAGTTCGGCCATGCGGTTCTCGTTGTTGACGTGACCCTGATACTTGGTGAACTCCTCGAACATCGGGAGCTGATTGGCTTCTTGAAATCCGCCGAGACCGATGCCCATCGTGCCGGTCTGCGGCGTGACGATGACGACCGGGCTATGGGCCCAGAATGCCGCAGCAATCGCCGTGACACAGTTGGAGATCCCCGGCCCGTTCTGGCCGATGACGACACCGTGACGCCCGGAAACACGCGCGTAGCCGTCGGCCATGTGCGCGGCGCCCTGCTCGTGAACCACCGGTACCAATCGGATGCCGGCGGGAGCGAAGATGTCCATGGCATCCATGAAGGCCGAACCCATGATGCCAAACGTGGTGGTCACCCCGTTGGCCACAAGCGTCTCGACAAAGGCTTCGCTTGGCGTCATGCGGGTCATTCATGTCTCCTGGGGTCGGTCCCGGTCGGCGTCGAGTGTGGTGCGTATCGGATCGCAGGTGGTCATGGACGCAGTCGACCCGAGGTTGCGAGAGGCGACTCTAGCAACAACGACCACCCGGGGAATTTGCCGAAGAGGGCCGAGCCGAGAAAAACCCTTCCGCACGGTTGGGGCATCCCCGACGCCGCCAATGCAGCGATGCGGACGAACGCTCAAGGTTCCCGCGCGAATCGCCGATATCTCCGAAACGCAAGTCCTTGGGGAACGTACCGTGCGACCAAACGAAACCTGCCGGCCCATCACCCCGGCAAAAGACGACGCCAACGCAGAGCGAGCGGCCGTCGACCGCCGCGCCGTACTCGCGCTCGCGGCGCTCGGCGCAACCGGTGCGGCCATGGGCGCCACCGCACTCGTGCGTTCCGGCAAGGGCGGCCCGGCGAGTCCACCACCCACCGTCGGTGTCCGACGCGAGTTGCCGGCCGAAGGCTCCGTTCCGTCCACGGGCGTTCCCTCGACCGTTGCTCCGACAACGACGCAGATGACCGCTCCGCCGACGACCGCAGGTCCACCGTCCACCCGGTTCCAACTCGGCCCGATACTGCCCGACGGCGATACGAGTGGCGATGGCGAAGCGTCGGGCGCGTCGCAGGCCCCGGTTCAAACAGTCGTCGCCGACGTGCAGGCCAAGAGCGGATCCGAAACAAACTTCGGCGTCCCCGTTCCGCCCGCTGACCTTCCTGCTCCGGTTGCCGAAAGCGTCATCATCACGGCCGGCGTGAGCGTCGACGACATCTTTGAGGTCATCGTCGACGTCGACCCCGTGACCGGCGAACCACTGACGTACGGCAGGGTCGGGAGAGATCCCGTCACCGGACAGATCGCAACGCATCGTGGCGTCGCGCTGCCGATCGACAAGGGTCGTTCACCCGTCGGCCAGCGGTCGCACGCCAAACTGCTCGCAGCGCGAGCGACGTTCGGCCCGACGCCGGGTTTGATCGGCGCCATCGATTCCATGGGCCCCGAGGTCTGGCTGGACAAACAACTCGCGCCGGCGACGATCCCGGACACCGCCACCGATCAGGCGCTGAGCGGCTTCTGGCTGCTCGACGCAGATCACGATCAAGCCTTCGACAACAACAACACCGTCGAGTCCCAGGTGTACTGGTCGACGGTGGCCCGAGCGCTCAGCAGCGAGCGACAGCTGCAAGAAGTCATGGTGCAGTTCTGGCGCGAACACTTCAGCATCGCGCTCGGCATGGGCCAGCAGCCGCACTACCTGTTTCTCGATCGGGCGATCCGCCAGAACTGCTTCGGGCGGTTCCAGGACCTGCTTCGCGAGAGCGCCCACAACGTCGGCATGCTCGTGTACCTCAACAACGACACGAGCAACGCGGCGACCGCCAAGGGCGTCAACGAGAACTACGGGCGCGAACTCCTCGAACTGCACACCCTCGGAATCCACGACGGCGAACACGTCTATTCCGAGGACGACGTCGTCTCCGCGGCGAAGGTGATGAGCGGGTTCACCACCCGCTGGGGACCGTGGAGCGACTTCGTCTACAAACCCGAGTTCCACTACAACGGCCCGATCAGCTTCCTGAACGGTCAATGGAGCACGCCGGGCAACGGCGGCGACCTCGGCTATGACGACGCGATCAAGTTCCTCCGGTTCCTCTCCCGGCATGCGTCGACCGCTCGCTTCATCTGCACGAAGCTCGTCCGCTACTTCGTCGACGAGGACGCACCCGAGTCGCTCGTCGACAGCGCGACGGCGATCTACCTCGCCAATCAAACGCTGATCGCTCCGGTTCTTCGCCACATCCTTCTCAGCGTCGAGTTTCAACAGAGCCAGGGGCAACGGGCAAAACGCGGTTTCGAATGGGTCGTGTCGGCGCTGCGAGCGACCGAAGCGCAGGTCGACGTGGGCGCCGAGTGGCACAGCTGGAACGACAAGACCGTGCCCGGCTACCTCAACGTGACGGGACACTCTCCCTGGGGGTGGTCGGCTCCGAACGGATTCCCGGTCGCCAACAACTACTGGATCTCGACCAGCTTTCTGCAAACCCGCTGGAGCCGATCCCCGTTTATCGCACAAGGCAACGGTCTGACGATGGACTTTTCGTCGATCCTCCCGGCGGGTTCGATGCGCGCTGCGGACTACGCCGTCGCGCTCGGCAAACGCCTGTGCGGCAAGACGATCACCCAAGCGGAGATCGACGCGTTTCTCAGCTACATCGGTGCGGGACCGAATCTGACGATCGGCGCATCGTCGATCACCAATCCCGAAGACGTCATCGCCATGTTCTTCATGTTCCCTACTTTCCAGCTCCGTGGGTGATCCCGTGTCCTCGATGCAATCCTCCGACACCACCGCACCGGCCCGGGCGCGAGCGTCGCTGACCGCGGGCGGCCTGTCCCGTCGCGCCTTCCTCGCCGGTTCCGTCGGCGCCGCGGGAATCGCTGCGATGCCCGGCGTGGCATTTGCGACGCCGACGCAGCCGTCGCGTGGTGACGTGCTCGTCCTGTTACACCTTGATGGCGGCATGGATGCGCTGAGCGCTCTGGTGCCGTTCACCAACAACACCTACTACTCGATGCGACCGCAGACCTCGATTTCGGGCCCCGGCACGACCAACGGCTGCCTCCAGATCGACGACAAGTACGGCTTCCACCCGGCGCTCGCGGCCCTGAAGAACGGCCCTTGGGCCGCAGGTGACCTGGCGTTCGTGCAGGCCGCCGGCGTCCCGGAAGCCATGGGTGCGAATCGCAGCCACTTCTTCATGACCGAGTTGTTCAAGCGCGCCGGCCGGAATCAGGCCGATGGGTGGGCAACCCGGCACCTGCAACGATCCGTCGCCGAGGACCCGATGGTGGCTCGGTCGTGGGGTACCGCCGTCGACGAAACGCTGTCCGGGTACGGCAGTGCGCTCGGCGGCTGGAGTCTCGCCCCGGACATCTACCGACTGGCCAACCGGAATGCGGTCATGCAAAGCCTCGAGACGGCGTTCGCCGGTTCGGATCCGGCAGCAATCGCCGGACAAACCGTTCTCGATGCCATGGCCGAGCTGCGGGCGATCGACTTTCGCCAGTTCGAGGCCCCGGACGGGGTGTACCCCGACACGGGACTCGGCTGGAAGCTTCGCAACACCGCCGCGCTCATTCGTTCGGGGGTCGGTACCGAGGTCGTCACCCTCAACGTCGGCGGGTACGACACCCACGATGGCCAAGGCAATGCCGCCGCTGGGAACATGATCGAGCTCTTCGACGAGCTCAGCTCCGGTTTGACGGCGTTCTACAACGATCTCGGCCCGGCCCGCAACGAGGTGACGGTCGTCGCGATGTCCGAATTCGGGCGCCAGATTCCCGAGAGCGGAAGCGCCGGAACCGATCATGGCGCCGGGGGTGGCATGATCATCATGGGCGGGAACGTGAATGGCGGCCTGTACGGACCGGACAGCCCGATCGATCCGGCCGCCAACGACGACGTTGTGCCCGTGCTCGTCGACTATCAGACCGTCCTGGCGGAGATCCTGGCCAAGCGTCGCGGCGAAACGAACGTGCAAGCGGTGTTTCCGAACATCACCAGCACGAACTACCTGGGCGTCTGTAGCTGAATCGTCGCCTCGGCTCGCCCCGCCCCGTTTCGACGAGGCGCGACGCGACATTGCGGAGAGTTTGGCCGCCCCGGAGTCCCCGCCCGGGTGTGACCACCGCTACACTCCGCTGACGGCACGTTCTGTGGCAGAAGCCACGAGAAGGGGAGACATGGGCGACACGGGCAACACGGGTATCACTTCGGTGGTCGAGATCCTGCGAGGCACCGCTTCGGCGACGCCGGATGCTGAGATGATCCGTCTCGAGGACGAAACCCAGACGTGGGGACAGATGCTGGACCGAGCGGCGATGGTCGCCAACGCGCTCGTTCAAGCCGGGGTCGAGCCGCAAGATCGCATCGCCTACATCGACAAGAACGCCATCGAGTACTTCGAGCTTCTCTTCGGCGGAACCATGGTGAATGCGGTGCTGGTCGCCGTCAATTGGCGCCTCGCTCCGCCGGAGATGGCCTACATCGTGAACGATGCCGAGGCCAAGGTGCTCATCGTCGACGAGCAGTTCGCCGATCATCTGTCGGTGATGCTCGAGGAGGGACTCGAGCACGATCCCAAGATCATCGTCATCGGTGAAGCCGGCGACCACCAGAGCTACGCCGATTGGCTCGAGGGTCAGAGCACTGACGACCCCGGCATCGCGCCGCAGCCCGACGACGTGTGCCTCCAGATGTACACCTCCGGCACAACCGGTTTGCCCAAGGGAGCACAGCTCACCAACAACAACTTCACCGCACTCGTCGATGCGGCCTCGTCGTGGGCGATGAGCGATGACTCGGTCAACCTTTGCGCCATGCCCCTGTTCCACATCGGTGGCGCCGGCTGGGCCCTGTTCGGCATGGCCAAGGGCGCGTCGACGGTGCTGGTGCGCGATCTCGACCCCGCCACGGCCCTGCAAATGATCGAAGACCGCAAGATCACGCACGCGTTCTTGGTGCCGGCGGTCCTCCAATTCCTGCTGCTCATGCCCCGAGACGGGATCGACCTGTCGTCGATGCAGCTCATCGCCTACGGCGCGAGCCCAATCACCGAAGAGGTACTCGTCGGGTCGATGGAGATGTTCGGCTGTGACTTCGTGCAGATCTATGGCCTGACCGAAACCACCGGAGCGGTCACCCAACTCATGCCCGAAGACCACGATCCGGGTGGTCCGCGCCAACATCTGCTCCGATCCGCCGGTTCGCCGCTACCGGGCGTCACGCTCAAGATCGTCGATGCCGACAGCGGCGAATCGCTACCCGATGGCGAGGTGGGCGAGGTGTGGATTCACTCGCCCGCCAACATGATCGGCTATTGGCGTCTTCCCGAGGCCACCGAAAAGGCCCTTCCCGGAGGCGGCTGGTTCTGCAGCGGCGACGCCGGGTACCTCGAGGACGGCTATCTGTTCATTCACGACCGGGTGAAGGACATGATCATCTCCGGCGGCGAGAACATCTATCCGGCCGAGATCGAGAACGTCCTGATGAGCCACGATGCCGTTGGTGACGTCGCGGTGATCGGCGTGCCCAGCGAGAAGTGGGGCGAGACCCCGAAGGCCGTCATCATCTTGGCTCCCGACCAGACGGCCACCGCCGAAGAACTGATCGCCCACTGCAAGACCCGCCTCGCCGGGTTCAAGTGCCCGACGTCGGTCGACTTCGTCACCGAGATCCCTCGCAATCCCACCGGCAAGATCCTCAAGCGTGAGCTGCGGGCACCCTACTGGGAGGGTCGCGACCGCCAGGTCTAGCCAGGTCTAAATTCTGTGGTCGAGGACCAGGCGGAGCGCTTCGTCGCGCGCCGCGGGGCCGTAGGTGGCAGCAGCGATTGGCGTCAGCTGTCGCAGCTCGCGGAGTTCGGCACGGGAGAATGTGCACGCGGGATGCGTTGGCTCGACCCCGTAGAGCCGGGCGGAGTTCAGTCCCAGCAGCTTGGCCTTTCGCCCCGGAGTGAGTGCGGGATAGCCGTAGGCCTCCTGGTAGGCCTCGGTGATCTGGAACGCGCGAAACGCTTCGATCTGGTCTTGCGGGCTGCCGTACCAAATCGAGTCCGTTCCCCACACGACGTTGTCCTCCCCAAACGCCACGAGAAGCTTCCCCAGGACATGGGCGGCCTGGTCGGGGCTTCCCATCAGCGCTCGCCAGGTGGAACCGAGCTCTGCGTACACGTTCTGGCCGGGGCCGACTCCGGCCGCATCGCAACTCGCGATCAGGCGATCGACGCCGCCCCCGGCTGGGTCATGGGCATCTTCGCGAACATCGCTCTCGAACCCGGAGTGGTAGACGACGAAAGCGATGTCCGGATTCGCCGCCGCCGCCGGCCCGATGTCGGCCGGGTCGGCATAGGACGACCCGCCACCTCCAACGCCACGGAAGCCCTTGTGGACGCAGATGATCGGCGGTCCAATCGCTCGCACGTGATCGATGAAGTCCTGCCCCAGCGTGGAGCTGATTCCCGGAGCCGCCCGACTGTCGTCGAGGGTGAATCCGGTCGGCAGGTGCGTGTACACCTTCCACGCGCTGAGATCGTGGCGGTCGCGAAGCTCGGACATGGCCGCAAGCGCCTCGCTCGGGTCACCCAACGACGGCATCGCCTGGCCATGGGCCAGCACCCGTTCGGTGCTGCACAGCGCGTCGGCGATGGTTCGGGTCGCAGCCATCACCTCCGCAGACAGCGGATTGTCGGCGGACGTAACCGGAATTGCCGATAACACGGCGATCGACGTATCGCTCTGGAGAAAATAGAGATCGAGGAACTGCTCGATCGAGAAGCAGGCGCGAGGGTCCGCCTCGCCGCAGGCCTGCTGGGGGAAGGACTGCCCCAGGAACGGGCTCCCATCCCAGGGAACGTCCGGGGTCGACTCGTACTCCAGCAGGTGCGCCTGGACATCCATGATGAACTCGTCGCCACCCAACACGCTGGTGGCCACGTCGACCTCGGTCGTCGCTATCGGGGGCAGCTCGTAGGATCCGCCGGCGGTTTCGGGTGGGACCCGGCCGGCGAGCGAATTGTTCGACCCCGCTGACCGAGCCTCGCTCGAGCAGGCGTTGAGCGTGAGCAAGGTCAGTGCCGAACCACAGGCCGATGCCAAGAACCGGCGACGCGAGATACCCAGGCGTCGAGCGGTGGCTGTACTTTCCAAGTTCGCTCGACGGATGGTTTCGCGCACGACGCTCGTGGTTGGTGGTGGCACGAATTCGCCGTTGCCGCAGGGTCCGAGCTTGATCGGTAGCCCGCCGTGTGGGTCGGTGTGTCCGGGCATGCCGAGCCTCTCTCGCAGTCGCCTCGTGGCCGTTGTAGGTTGCCACATATGCCGTTCGCTGCCATTCGTGACCTCGACGTGTACTACGAACTGCACGGCGACGGGCCACCGCTGCTCATGATCTCGGGGTCCGGCAACGATCTTCGCGCATCGCAGCCGGAAGCAACTCCGCTCAACCAGCACTTCACCGTTGCGCACTACGACCAACGCGGATTAGGACAGACCAGCAAACCCGACGTGGACGACACGATGGCCGACTATGCAGACGACGCGGCCGCACTGCTCGACCATCTCGGATGGCCGACCGCCCGTGTCATGGGCATCTCCTTCGGTGGAATGGTCGCCCAGAATCTCGCCGTTCGTCACGGAGATCGCATCGACAAGCTGGTCTTGGCGTGCACGTCGTCGGGTGGATCGGGTGGCTCCTCCGCCGATCTCCTGGCACTCGCGCCGCTCCCGGCCGCGCAACGCGGCGACGCCTCGCTGTCGCTCGTCGACACTCGATATGTCCCCGGGTCAGCACAATTGCCGGCCGGACTCGAGCGCTACGGGGAGTTCGTGGCCAATCGGCCCAATCCCGACCCATCATCGGAAGCCGGTATCGGCGCCCGCCGCCAGCTCGAAGCCCGCGCCGGGCACGACGTGTTCGACGCGTTGCCCGGCGTTACCGCGGACACGCTCGTCATCGGCGGCCGGTACGACGGTATCGCTCCACCCTCGAACCTCGAACGAATCGCCGGCCAGATGCCGAACGCGACGCTCGAGATGTGCGACGGCGGCCACATGTTCCTGCTCCAGGACCCGTCCGCCTGGGCGACCATTTCGGCATTTCTGCAAAGCTGAGTACGGTGACCCCATGAGCAGCACCGAAGCGACCACCTTCGTAGCCGACGCCGACCCAGCGGCAGGACTCGCGGCCAAACGCGTGCGGTTTCCCAAATTCCCCGACGTCTCGATCGGTCCGCTTGGCCATCTCGCCGCCGAGCGGAGTCGCCTCAACGACCTCACCTGGGAGCACTTCACCGTTCGCCGCGTTGCCGCAACCTGTGGCGCCGAACTTCACGACATCGACATCACCGGCGAGCTCAGCGATGCCCAGATCGACGAGATCCGTGCCGCACTGCACGCCTACAAGGTGATCTTTTTTCGCGATCAGCCACTCACCCCTGAGCAACACGTGGCTTTTGCCCGCCGCTTCGGCGATCTCGAGCTCCACCCGTTCATCCCGGGAAACGATCAGCAACCCGAGCTGGTTCGATTCGAAAAGGGTGCCGACACCGGAGGCTACGAAAACGGGTGGCACCACGATGTGACCTGGCGGGCCGAACCGTCACTCGGGGCGATCCTGCACGCGGTCAGGGTCCCTGCCACCGGCGGCGACACACTGTTTTGCGACATGCACGCGGCCTACGAGGGCCTCGACGACGAAACAAAGAATCGCATTGAAGGCCTCGACGCCGTGCACGACTACATGCTGGCCTTTGCCAATCAGGTCCCGGCCGACAAGCAGGCCGAGATGCGCGAACGATTTCCAACCGTCACCCATCCGGTCGTCATCACGCACCACGCGACCGGGAAGAAGCTGTTGTACGTCAACCGCTTCTTCACCAGCCACATCGCCGGCCTGGAAGAGCAGGAGAGCACAGCGCTGCTCGACACGCTCTGCAAACATGCCGACACGGTCGAGTATCAGTGTCGGTTTCGTTGGGAGAACGACTCGGTGGCCTTTTGGGACAACCGCGCCGTGCAGCACTATGCGGCCAGCGACTACTGGCCCGACGTTCGCATCATGGAGCGCGCCAGCATCGTCGGTGGAAAGCCGACTCGTTAGCTGAAATTCTGAGCACTCGACTCTTCGTCGCCTGCAACGCTCGTCCCTCGCGTTGCTGCTCCTCGGGAGCCGATGCTCGACGCCAAGCGGCGAGCTGGTCGCTGAGCCTTCGGGACTAGCCGCCGGCTTGAGCCTCGTAGTGCTTGAGGCGTTCGAAGTTGTCACGCAGCTCCCCGCGCCGCGACCGATCGTGGGCGAGGTTCACCAACTCGTCCGGATCGGCATCCGTGTCGTACCACTCGTGGTCATGGTCATCGAAGGCCGCGTCGACATCGAACAGTTTTTCCGTACCCGCAGGCTGACCATCGCGCTTGATGCCGCCACCGATCCCGTAGTACCGGGCGTATTTGGTCCGACCGTCGAAGAACCCGCGCACGGCATAGCGGCTGTTGCGCAACAAATCCGACTGGGCGGAATCCTGGGCCATCAAGATGTGGTCCCGAACCGTGCTCGTCGGATCGGCCAGCACCGGCGAGAGATCAACCCCGGGGAGATCGTCGACATTCGCACCGTCGCCGACGGCGTCCACTCCTGAAATGCCGATGAGTGTCGCGAGGAGATCCACGCTCGAGGACAACGCCTCGGTGGTCGCGCCGGGTGTGGCAACCGCCGGCGCTTTGATGGTGAGGGGCACCCCCATCACCTCTTCGTAGACGCAGGGGAGCTTCGCCCTGAGACCGTGCGAGCCGCAGGCATCACCGTGGTCCGAGGTGTAGACGATCACGGTGTCGTCGTAGATGCCCAGGTCGTCGAGCGTGCTGAGGATTTCGGACACCGACTCGTCGAGGCGCTCGTGAAGCCATGCGTAGTAGTCGAGCTGCCGGAGCCAGGCTCGCTTGTCGGCGGGATCGATCCGACCGACGAAGTGCTCGGTGTTGCGCACCTCTCGCCAGGCCCGCTGAATCTCGGGTTTCGTGTGCAGATCGTCGTCGAAGTTGGCGGGCAGTTCGGCGAAGCGCTCGGGAAAGACATCGGGCGGTTCGATGTTGGTGTCGCCGACGACCAGCCCTCGCATGAACTCGAACATCTTGCGCTCTTCGGGATGGGCGGCGAGGTAGTCGGGTTGGTCCACCGGATACCACATGATGTCGTGCGGGTTCACCAGCGCGATCGTCGCAAACCAGGGCGTGTCGTCGTGCGCATGGGCACGCAACCACGATGTCGCCTGTTCCGTGATCACCGGGTCGAAGAATCGTCCGGTCCACGCTCCTCCCGTGTAGTGGCGATCGTTGCCGGACCAGCCCGAGTAGCCGTAGGCCTCCATGTCGGGGTGGAGGGCCCAGCCCGGCTCGACGACGGCCGGCTCGCCTGAACGGTCGTGGCTGATATGCCATTTTCCGAAGTACGAAGATTCGTAGCCGGCGTCGCGAAGTCGCTGACCCATCGTGAGATCGGCGGGGTCGAGCGCCTTGTGCGCCGCAAAGCTGACGTTGTCGATCACGCCGTGCTGCCACAGATACTTCCCCGAAAACAAGCTGGCGCGCGACGGCGAACACGGGGACGAGTGCGTGTAGTGCTGCTTGAACGTCAACGAGTCGGCAGCAAGCCGATCGTGCGCGGGCAGGTCGGCCATGCCGTCGAGCCAATCGGTTCGACGCTCCTCGTCCGAGACGATGAGCACGATGTTGGGCGGGCGAGCATCGGTTTTGGGACGAGCGGCCGCGTTCACCTTGGGTTGTATATCCGACGGGGGAGGAGTGTGGTTAGCTCGTCGTGATCGAGTTCGTAGCACAGCCCCGGGGTCAGGCCCACCAAGTTGATCGGCCCCACCGACCAGCGGACCAATCGGAGGGTGGGATGCCCGACCGCAGCGGTCATTCGGCGGACCTGTCGGTTTCGACCTTCGGTGATCGTGAGCCGCAGCCAACTGGTCGGCACCGAGTCGCGATGACGGATGGGGACGGATCGTTCCGGGAGCTCCGGCGGGCCTCCCATCAACGTGACCTTGGCCGGCAGCGTGGGACCGTCCGCCAGTTCGAGGCCCGTCCGTAAGCTCGTGATGGCGGCCTCGTCCGGCACGCCTTCCACCTGCACATAGTAGGACTTCGCGACGTTCTTCTTCGGGGCGGTCAGATAGGCCCGAACCTCTGCGCTGGTACTGAGCAGCAGCAGCCCTTCGCTGTCCTTGTCCAGGCGGCCGGCGCTGTACACATCGTCGCGATGCACGTAGTCGGCCAGCGTGGCCCGACGGGGACCCTCCTCCGCACCATCGGTGAACGCGCTGAGCACGTCATACGGTTTCCAGAGTTTCAGAACGGCAAAGGCCACGGGAACGTCGCTTGTCGGAGGGGAGAAAAGGGGAGAGGACGGGAGTTAGAAGTGGTAGGGAAATTGCGACCAGTCGGGCGGTCGCTTCTCGAGGAAGGCGTCGCGCCCTTCGACGGCTTCGTCGGTCATGTAGGCCAACCGCGTGGCCTCACCGGCGAAGACCTGTTGCCCGACCAGACCGTCGTCGATGAGGTTCATCGCGAACTTGGCCATGCGCTGAGCCGTCGGACTCTTCTGCCCGACCATCTCACCCCAAGCCAGGGCGGTTGCCTCGAGCTCGTCGTGGGCCACGACCTTGTTGACCATGCCCATCGCGTACGCATCGTCGGCGGAATAGGTCTGGCCGAGGAAGAAGATCTCACGGGCGAACTTCTGCCCGACCTGCTTTGCGAGGTAGGCCGAGCCGAATCCGCCGTCGAAGCTCGCCACGTCGGTGTCTGTCTGTTTGAACCGACCGTGCTCCCGGCTGGCGATGGTCAGGTCACAGACCACATGCAGGCTGTGACCGCCGCCGACCGCCCACCCGGGAACCGCAGCGATGACGACTTTCGGCATGAAGCGGATGAGGCGCTGCACCTCGAGGATGTGAAGGCGTCCGGTACGCGCCGCATCGATCGACGCGGCGTCGTCGCCATCCGCGTAGCGATAGCCGTCCTTGCCCCGAATGCGCTGATCGCCGCCCGAACAAAATGCCCAGCCTCCGTCTTTCGCCGACGGGCCGTTCCCCGTGAGGACGATGGCGCCGACATCGGTCGCCATGCGGGCATGATCGAGGGCGCGGTAGAGCTCGTCGACCGTCTGCGGCCGGAAGGCGTTGCGAACCTCCGGCCGGTTGAAGGCAATACGGACCGTGCCGTGGGAGCGCGCGCGGTGATAGGTGATGTCGGTGCCGTCGAACCCGGCGACCGGGCGCCACGCTTCGGCGTCGAAAAGCTCAGAAACCATGGCCGAACCGTAGCTGGGTGAGGTGCTTCCCCCGAACCCGAGCGGGCGGCGTGCGGTCGATGGCGCCAACGGATCGCCCGAGGTACGGTCCATTGGCATCATTTGGGCCGCGCGCCTGTACCTCGCGCACTCCGCGCGGTACCGTTTCAGCTGCGGAATGGCAAAGCAGTGAGCGGGCACAGATGACGGGGCGAATTGAACCGACGAGAAACACGATGAGAGCCGCACTCGCTGCTTTTGTGGCGCTGGCCGTCCTCGCCGCGGCCACGATCACCGTCGCCTTTCCTGCACTCGCACTCGCACAAGACCGCGACGACCCCAACGCCGAGGTGGCACCCGACGATGCCGAGGCCAACATCGCGCCGCGCACAAAGGCCGATCTGTACGTGCCGAACATCCCCAGCGCGCAGGCGGCCGAAGAAATCCCCCCGCTCATGTTGTCCGTGTACCGCTATGCCGCTGCCAACGCCGAGTGTGCGCTGCCCTGGAGTGTCCTTGCGGGCATTGCCGACGTCGCTTCCGATCACGGGCGGGCCAACGGTGCATCCATCCGCCCCAATGGCACCGTGTACCCCGCACTGTTCGGTCCTCCGCTCGACGGACAAGAGGGCCGGCACGCCGTCGCCGACACCGACGCCGGCGCCTGGGACGACGACGTGGTCTGGGATCGGGCGCTCGGGGCGTTCCAGTTCATTCCCTCCACATGGACCGCCTACGCAACCGACGGCAACGGCGACCACATTCGCGATCCACAAAATGTCTGGGACTCCGCGGCATCGGCGGCGACGCACCTGTGCGCCTATGGCGCCGATGACATCACGAAGGTCGATGGCGCCATCTCCGCCTATTACCAGCACGACCGCTTCACCCAACCGGTGATCGAGTCGGCCAAGGTGTACGCCGGAAGCCCGCTGCCGCCCAGCCGCCTGAATGTCCTCGACGGCATCTCGGTGCTTCGCCGCACCGACACCGGCCAACTCGAGCGCTACGACCCACTCATCGACGCCGCCGAACGCGTCGGGGTGCTCGGCGACAGTGTCGCTTACGGAGACTGGGATGGCGATGGCGAGGCGAATCTTGCGACGCTGTCGTTCGCGGACGGGTCCGGGCTCGTGTCGTTCAATCCTGACGCTCCACCACTGCCCACCACCGCCCCGGAGGCCCCGGTCGGCGACCCCGACGGCAGTAATGCAGACGACAACAATTCAGACGACACCGATGCAGACGACACCGATGCAGACGGTACCGCTTCGGACGATAGGGATGCAGACGAAGCCGCGGCCGAAATCCCCGAGGGCGCCGGCTTCGATACCCCCGCCGCAAGCCGCGTCGGCGAAGGCACAGCCGGGGGCAAGGTTCTGGCGCCACCGTCTTCGGGAACGCCGACAGTCGCCCTCGACGGCACCCCGCTCGGGGCGCCCACCGCACCGACCTCTCCATCCGAATCCGCCACGCCGACCAACGTCGGAACAGATCCGCTGCTCGCCCGCTTCGGCAGCCGGGCCGTCGCCAACGCCGTCATCACGCAGTTGGTCGTCAACTTCGTGGCCGACCCCAACGCCACGCTGCTGGCCGGGGATTGGACCGGCGACTACGACGACGAACTTGCGCTGTACACCACCTTCGACGGGAACGGCCGCTTCACCCGCGTCGGTGACGACGGCAATGCGCAGCCCTCCGTCACCTTCGGCGAGGCCGGCGACCAGCCGCTGGTCGGCGATTGGGATGCCGACGGCGTGACCGAGTTCGCCGTGTACCGCGAGGCGGTGGACGCTGATCGAGCCGGAATGTTCCTTCGGTCCGACAGCAGCGGCAACCTCGTCGGAGCACCGATCCGGGTCGGCGGCCCGGGTGCCAAGGCGGTGGTGGGGGACTGGGACGGCGACGGCCGCGATTCCCTGGCACTGCTCAGTCCCGACGAGGGCGATGCAAACACGTCGACATTGGTCCGCTACGACGAAAAGGGCGAGCCGACCGGCACCGACCTGTCGATAGCCGGCACCAACCTCATTCCGCTCGCCGGCGTGTTCCCGCCGCCGGTCGTCGAGGAGCCTGCGACGATCGACCCCAACACCGACCCGACCGTGCTACTCGAGGACGTCACCTTCTACGGCACCCGCACCGGCGCCAACGGCGAACAGCTCGACCTCTGGCGCGTGCGCGGCATCATCGTCGAAGCCGAACTGGCGCAGGGCCTCGCGGCGCTGCTCGCTGCCGCCGAGGCCGACGGCCACCTGCTGTCCGGCTGGGGTTGGCGCAGCAACGAGCAGCAAATTGCGCTGCGCCAGCAGAATTGTCCCGACGTGTACGTCAGTCCACCGTCTTCGTGTCGCCCTCCCACCGCCATTCCCGGGACGTCTCGCCACGAGTACGGGCGTGCCGTCGATTTCAACGTCGACGGTGTGGTCCTGCGTTCGAGCTCTCCAGAATTTGCGTGGATGCTCGCCAATGCCGGACTCTACGGATTCACGAACCTGCCCTCCGAAGCGTGGCATTGGTCCGACACCGGGGGGTGACATGGACGCTCCAATCGATGTCCGTATCGACGGTTCGATCGCCTGGGTGACGCTGAACAATCCGGACCGACGCAACGCTCTGAGCCTCCCTGTCCTCAAAGCGCTTCACGGCGAGCTTTCGCTCCTGGGTGCCGATCCGGGTATCGGCGCAATCGTGCTCTCGGGCGAAGGCCCCGCGTTTTCGTCCGGTCATGACCTGGCCGAGATGCGGAATCGCGACCTGGAGTTTCACGAGACGTTGTTCGCTGCATGTGTCGAGGTCATGACGCTGTTGCATCAACTCCCGCAGCCGGTCATCGCCGCGGTCGACGGCATCGCCACCGCGGCCGGCTGCCAGCTCGTGGCCAGTTGCGACCTTGTCATCGCCTCGAGCGAGGCCCGGTTCGCGACCCCGGGCGTACGCATTGGGTTGTTCTGTTCGACACCGATGGTGGCGCTCACCAGGGCGATCGGTCAGAAGCGTGCCCTGCAGATGCTCCTCACCGGCGAGCCGATCGACGCGGTCACCGCCGCGGAATGGGGCCTGGTGAACCAGGTGGTCGAACCCGGCGACCTCGCGAACGCTGCTGCCGCCCTGGCCGACCGGATCACCGAGGCCAGTGCCCACACGCTGGCTCTGGGCAAGCGAGCCTTCTACGAGCAGATCGAACTGGCCGAATCCGCCGCCTACGAACTCACCCACAAGGTGATGTCGATCAATGCAGCAGACGACGTGGCGGCCGAGGGAATCGGCGCGTTCCTCGACAAACGACCCCCACGGTGGCCGATGTAACCCGAAGCACGGTTCCGATGACGCAGGTCATCTGTTCGTCATATTCGGCGGTCCGAGGCCGCGGAAATCCTGTTTGCCATGGTGCGGGACGCCCTTCCCGGCCGAAAAAGGGCCCTCAGCCTGTGGAAAACTCCGGTTTTTGGGGTGTTTGGGGCTGCTGTGACCGATGTTGCAAACTGTTTGGTTTGTTACATCCGTAATGCGTTCGTAACGTACTGCAGTTGAGTTTCTCGCGCGGCCACCTCGCCGTCGAGGACATCTCACTTTCTTGGAAGCAGTACCGAATGCACAACCACACCCGTTTCGCCATCGCCATATTCGCCGTGACCCTCCTGGCTCCAACCGCGGCCCTCGCCGCGCCGACCGCTGACGACGGCGGTGCCAGCGCCGAGGTCGCCGACGCGACGACCTCGATCTTCGTCTCGCCGACGGCGATCGCCGAGACGAGGGCCAACCTACGGACCGAGCTGGCGACGCTGTACACCCGGCTTGCCACCCAGTCGGTCGAGATCGAGCGGACCGATGAGTCCGCAACCCCAGCCGCGTGGACATCGGGCCGTCAGACCGCCCTGCGATCGCCGCTCGTCGACGAACTCGAGGCGACCAAAGCGCGCTTCGAAGAGGCCGAAGCCCAACTCCAAGCGATCAACGAACGATTCGCGCAGGACAGCCCGTGGGCCGACTTCAATCTCGAGTTCGCAGTGTTCCCCGTCGACAACGTCGATGAGTTCGTGAACAGCTGGGGCAACAGTCGTTCCGGCGGGCGCCGTCACAAGGGCACCGACATCCTCGCACCCCATGGCACCTCGCTCTTCGCCATCGAGGACGGGGTGATCGAGCGAACCAGCAACAGCAGTCTCGGCGGTCTCAGCGTGTATCTCCTGGGCGACTCGGGCGCTCGGTACTACTACACGCACCTCTCCGAGCTCGGACCATTCGTAGCCGGCGATGTCGTCTCAGCGGGACAGGTCATCGGTCTCAACGGTGACAGCGGCAACGCCCGCGGGACGCCCCACCTGCACTTCCAGGTCGCCCCCGACGGTGGCGACAACTGGGTCAACCCATACCCGCTGTTGCTTGCACTCTGGCAATTCGAGCGCAACGCCGAGGGCCCACCCGAGCGGGTGTGGGGCTGACGCCCACAGCCCATGTTGCTCGTGCCGCTAGCGGAACCGGTCCAGAACGGGCTGCGCCTCCTGGCTGCGCAGCTCGAGGACTTGGGCGCCGCCACTCGTCGTCGTTGGACTCACCGGCAGCACCACACTCTCCGGACTCGACCCTCCGAGTCTGCGGGCAAGCCACAGCGAGTCACGCAGCGACAGCGAGTCATCGATGGCGATGTCATCCGCCATCGCCCACGCCGCACGGTTGAGCGTGATCGGGTTCCGAATCCCCACGACCTCGCCCAGCACGGCCCGCAGGAAATCCTGTTGACGCTCCACGCGGCCGAGGTCGGACCGACCGTCCACCACCGCCGACCCATCGATGACCTCGGTGAAGAACCTCGACCGAACAAAAGCCAGGGCCTGCGCTCCGTCGAGGGTGTTCGACCCGGCCGGCACTTCGGCAAAGCCCGAGCGGGTGTCGTAGGCGGCATGCGGGAAATCGATCGTGACACCGCCCAGCGCGTCGACGAGGCCGACAAGACCACCGAAATCGACCCGAACCAGGTGATGAATCGGTATGCCGAGATTGTTCTGCAGCGTCTGCACCAACCGTTCGGGCCCGCCCTGAATCGCTGCGTTGATGCGTTGGCGTTCGCCGGTCCCGGCCAGTTCGACGTACAGATCGCGCGGAACGGCCATCATCGTGTTGCCCCAGCTGGCCACATTGACGATGACGATGGTGTCGGTGCGCTCGCCGCTCAGGCCACCGCCCAAGATCGCGCCGGCATTGGGATCGTCGGCCGCAACCCCCTCGCGCGAATCCGAACCGACGATGAGGTAGTTCACACCGTCGGAGGGAGCCGCGCTCAAGGCACCCGCAACCGGCAGTCGCTCGACGCTGCGCCATACCTTGAGGGCAAAGATGCCTTGGATCCCGGCGGCCAGCACAAACACCAGCAGCACCAGCCACGGCCAGCGGCGGCGCCGGCGCGGCGGCACGATCGGCAACGGCATGCCGGCGTCATCGGTGGGAAGCGGCACGCCGTGTTCATCTACGGCGATGTAGAGCGGCTGTGTCTGATCGGCCGGCGATTCGGAACCGGTCTGGTGGGGCTCGAAGGAGCCCGAGGGCGGGTAGGACATAGGTCGACAGTTCACCACGAGTTGGCGCCCACGTGGTGGCATCCAGGCCGACAATTGCGCGGTGCCACCACCTCGACAGACAGACCCACTACGGTTTCTCCTGCGGGCGGACCGCGTCAGAACTGGATCGCGCCCCAATGATGAGCCACCTCGACCACAGCCTTCGTCCGCCGCCCGACCGCGACACCCTTCCGCGCCTTCGTCGCACGCTGCGACGACTCGGCGTCGTTCTCCTGGCGTTTTCCCTCCTCAGCATCCCGGCAGCCGCGCAGGACGGTCCCGACAACATCGACGATGCGAAGGAACAACGGGAAAACTCCCGTCGTGAGCAGGCCGAAGCGGCCGAGCGGGTCGAACTCGAGGCGGCAGAACTTGCCGAAGTCCAACAAGCGCTCGACGACATCACCGAGGCAACCGAGTTCCAGCAGGCCAAGGTGAACGCAGCGCAGGCTGAATTGAGCGCTCGCGCCACCGAACTGTCTCGCAGCCGCGACGCGCTCACCGCAACCGACACCCGAATCGCCGAACTCACCGACCAGGTTCGTTCGGTCGCCGTCGCCGCGTATGTGGGCAATCCGAACGCCGAGCAGAGCCTGCTCGAGTCCGAGAGCCTCACCGACGCCGTGCGGCGAACCAGTTTCTTGGGCTATGTGAACGGCGACCAGGCCAACCTGTTCGAAGAACTTCGTCAGCTGACCGAGGATCAAGAGTACGCGCTCGCTGCAGCCGAGGTCGCCCAGGCCGAGAGCGAGGCCCTCGAAGCGAGCCTCGCGAGTGAGCTGATCGTTCTGCAGGAGCGATTGGCTCTTCAAGCAGAGATTCGAGCCAACCTCGAGTCCCGACTCGCCGACGCCCGATCCGAACTGCGCGAACTCGAACGCGAAGAGGCAGCGCTGAGCGACTTCATCAAGAAGGAACAGGAGCGCCTGACCGCGTTGAACTTCACGCCCTCCTCGCGCGGCTTCATCAAACCCACCGCCGGAAACATCGGGTCGGGATTCGGGCCACGGGCGCATCCCATTCTGTCGATCACGAGACTCCACGCCGGCCTCGATATCGGCGGCGCATCCGGCCAACCCATCGTGGCCGCCAACGATGGCCGGGTGATCTGGGCTGCGTGGCGTGGCGGCTACGGCAACGCGGTCATCATCGATCACGGCAACGGCCGCACGTCGTTGTATGCCCACATGTCGAGCGTCGCCACGTCCCCAGGCACCGACGTCGAGCGGGGCGACACCATTGGAGCGGTCGGAACCACGGGGCTCTCCACCGGCCCGCACCTGCATTTCGAGATCCGGGTGAACGGCTCTCCGGTCGACCCACGTCCATACCTCCCCTGAGGCCACACGGACCTTTCGCCCGCCGAAGGCTCCAGAAACCCGCCGAAGGCTCCAGAAACCCGCACGCGCCGAGATGCAGAACTGGGCCATTCGGACCCGATTGTTGTTCTGGGGTTTACGTGGGGTACAAAGTTCGGGAAGAATAGACTCTGGGTGCAGCCCTTGTACGGATACTCTGCAACTTTCCCCGCAACCGAAGGACAGGCAATGGCGACCATTGAAGATCGAGGCATGACCGGCCGCGACGTAATCGCGAAGACGTTCACAGCCAAGGCACGCCGCGGCTACGAACCCGTGGAGGTCGACTCCTACCTGGAACAGGTCGGCAATCAGATCGACGCGCTCCGCGCTGAGATCGCGCGCCTCGAGCTCCAGCTGGCCGACGCGCAAGCGTCTGCCGCGACCGCCTCCAGCCTCACGCCGCCCCCACCGGTAGTGGAAGCCGCACCGCCGGCCCCCGTCGCCGCCCCACAAGCCGCTCCCGCGCCAACGGAGTCAGCGGCGTCGGTCGAGACGGCCGACATCGTCCTTCGTATGGCCCACGAGACCTCTGCTCGGGCGATCGAAGAGGCACAGGGACGCGCCGACGAAATCCTTTCCGATGCCGAGTTCAAGGCCGCCGAGGAGCGTGGCTTCACCGCTGTCAAGCACCAGCGTGAGGTCGGCGCTGGCTACTTCGACCGCATCGCCACCACTGTCGACCCCAACACGTCCACCGCGGCGCTGAAGGGCTCCACCGAAGAGGGTCAGTTCCACTGATCCACCGTCGACCCCAGTTGGTCGA